>Ga0102925_1000528_pt1 | contig 21196 bp, 15 predicted proteins | sample SalPonR1_A_D1_MG_FD_78216 | JGI IMG/M metagenome (GOLD analysis project Ga0102925, IMG submission 78216) | Salt pond soil microbial communities from South San Francisco under conditions of wetland restoration - Salt Pond MetaG R1_A_D1_MG | ecosystem: Environmental > Aquatic > Marine > Intertidal...
AAAAACTAATAAGGGAATTAAAAAAGGAAATGAAAAAAGCTAGCAATAATCTTAATTTTGAAAAAGCAAATAAATTAAAAAAACAAATATTTGGATTAAGACACGTTCAAGACATAAGTTTAATTAAAGAAAATAATATTAAAGATAACAAAAAAGCTAGAATTGAGGGTTATGATATTTCAAATATTTCTGGAACCTCTGCCGTGGGTGCTATGGTGGTATTTAAAAATGGCCAACCCCAAAAAAAAGATTACAGGAAATTTAAAATAAAAACCATTGATAAACAAGATGACGTTGGCATGATAAGGGAGGTAATACAAAGAAGGTTAAAGCATAAAAACTGGCCCTATCCAGACCTAATTTTAGTTGATGGAGGAATAAGCCAAATTAGGACTGTTAAAAATATACTTAAAAAAAACAAGATAAATATACCAGTAGTTGGAATTGCTAAGGGCCCTAAAAGAAATAAAAATGAAATTATTAATAAACCAGCCGGTTTTCAAAAAAAGACTTTAATTCAAATAAGAGATGAGGCTCACCGCTTTGCTATCTCATATCATAAAAAATTAAGGAAAAAACAAACAAATTCTTAATTTGCACAAAGAAGTTTTTTCTTATATAATTAAATTATTATTAAATTAAATAAATTTTATGACTCTTCAAAATCTTTTTTATGCTACCAGTAGCATAACAACAATAATTATAGGCATTTTATTCATTGCAATTGCCATTATAGTAATCATAATTGCCGTTCGTCTTGCAAAATTTTCTCGCAAGATTTCTTTATTACCAGACCAGGCAGATAAATTTTTAAAAAACATTCAGCAGAAAATTAAATACTCTACCATTATTACTTTATTGGCTAAAATTTTAAAAGTAATTCTAGACTTGTTAAAAAAAGATAAGAAAAAGAAAAACAAGGATAAATAATTATTCCCCTTTTTACAAATAAACAATTAAAGGTTTCATAGCTTTTAATTTATTTTTTTTAAATATTTTTTTTCTATTAAATTAACTAAACCATAAATATGTTTACCCACCTTCACGTTCATAGCCACTATTCCCTTTTAGATGGATTAGCAAAAATAGATGAATTAATTGAGGCTGCTAAAAAATATAATATGGACTCCCTAGCCCTCACTGATCATGGGGTTATGTATGGGGCTATTGAATTTTATAAAAAAGCTAAAAAAGCCGGCATTAAACCAATCATAGGAGTTGAGGCTTACGTAGCTAGACATGGTTTAGAAAAAAAAAGATCTAATATTGATAAAAAACCATTTCATCTTATTTTATTGGCTAAAAATCAAACTGGCTATAAAAACCTCCTTAAGTTAACAAGCATTGCTCATCTTAAAGGCTTTTATTATAAGCCAAGAATTGACCACGAGGCATTAAAAAAATACAACAAGGGCATTATTGCCTTAAGCGGTTGTATTCAAGGAGAAGTAGCCCAAGCTGTCTTAAATCACAAATTCGAAACTGCTAAAAAAATTGCCTTAAAATACCAAGAAATATTTGGTAAAGGCAATTTTTATTTAGAACTACAACCTCATGAAATGGAAGAACAAAAAAAAGTTAATAAAGGACTTTTAAAAATATCCAAACAAACTGATATTCCTGTTGTGGCTACAGCTGATATTCATTATCCAGAAGAAAAAGATGGTGAAGCCCAGGATGTACTTTTGTGTTTACAAACAAAAAAGAAAATAAAAGACCAAAATAGAATGAATATGATGGACGAAGACTATTCTTTCAAATCTCCTAAGAAAATGAAAAACTTTTTCAAAGAAGTGCCAGAGGCAATTAAAAATACAGAAGATATAGCTAAAAGATGTAACCTGGAAATTGAATTGGGAAAACCAAAGCTTCCTTCCTACCCAAAGCCAGAAGATAAAAGCTATTTTGAGGTATTAAAAGAAATGATTTATAAAAAGGTAAAACAAAGATACCCTAAAGAGCCCAAAAAAGTAAAGGATAGAATTGAACATGAGCTTAAAATAATTAAAAAAACAGGTTTTTCAAGTTACTTTTTAATTGTCCAAGACTTTGTAAATTGGGCCAAAGAACAAGAAATAGTAGTAGGCCCAGGTCGAGGTAGCGCAGCTGGATCTATTGTTAGTTATATCTTAGGAATAACCAATATTGATCCCTTAGAATATGGTCTTATTTTTGAGCGTTTCTTAACTGAAGGTAGAATTGCCCTGCCTGATATTGATCTGGATTTTGCTGATACAAGAAGAGACGAAGTAATAGAATATGTAGAAAAAAAATACGGCCGAGATCATATAGCTCAAATTATAACCTTTGGGACTATGGCAGCTAGAGGATCTATAAGAGACGTAGGTAGAGTATTAGACTTTTCCTATAATTTTTGCGACAGATTAGCCAAGCTTGTGCCATTTGGAAGCACCTTAAAACAGGCCCTAGAAAACCCTGATTTTAAAAAAATGTACAATAATAATAAAGACGCTAAAGAAATAATTGATATGGCTCAAAGAATAGAAGGCGTAGCCCGTCACGCTTCAAAGCATGCTTGCGGTCTTCTTATAACCCCTGAGCCAACAGAAAACTATGTCCCAGTTCAATACGATGTTTCTGGGGGAGAAAAAACCATTATTACTCAATATGAAAAAAATGCTATTGAAGATTTAGGACTTTTAAAAATGGATTTTTTAGGCCTTAAAAACCTAACAATTATTGAAAATGCTTTAAAAATTATTAAAGCTAGAAAAGGAAAAGATATAAATATCAATGAAATTCCCTTAAATGACAAAAAAGCATTTAAATTACTACAAAAGGGAGATACCACTGGAGTTTTCCAATTAGAATCACCTGGTATGAGACAATATTTAAAAAAATTAAAGCCCACAGAAATTAATGATATTATTTCTATGGTTGCTCTTTATCGTCCTGGCCCAATGAAGCTTATTCCTGATTATATTGCGGGAAAGCACGGGAAAAAGAAGCCAACCTATATTCACCCCAAACTAAAACCAATACTTAAACCAACCTATGGTATTGCAATTTACCAGGAACAACTTTTACAAATTTCTAGAGATTTAGCTGGATTTTCTCTTTCCGAAGCAGATGTTTTAAGAAAAGCAGTGGGAAAAAAGATAACAAAACTTTTAAAAAAGCAAAAGAAAAAATTTATAACTGGTTGTGTTGAAAATGGCATTCCCAAAAAAACCGCCAAAGAAATATTTGCCTTTATAGAACCATTTGCTGATTATGGTTTTAATAAAAGTCATGCTTCCTGTTATGCTATGATTGCCTATCAAACCGCTTACTTAAAAGCAAATTTCCCTACCGAATTTATGGCTGCCCTTTTAACCTCTGACCAAACAAATACTGATAAGGTTGCCCTTCAAGTAGATGCAACCAATAAAATGGGGATAGAAGTGCTCCCCCCAGACGTAAATGAAAGCTTTAAAAATTTTACCGTAGTAGATGACAAAACAATTAGATTTGGTCTTTTGGCTATTAAAAATGTAGGTGTCGGTATTGTAGAAGCCATTATTAAAGAAAGAAAAGAAAACGGTCAATATCAAACTCTTGAGGGATTTTTGTCTAGAGTTAAAAACAAAGATTTAAATAAAAAATCTTTAGAAAGTTTAACTAAAAGTGGGGCCATGGATTCCCTGGTAGAAAGAAATCAAATCTTAAAAAATATACAAACACCCTTAGATTTTGCTAGAAAAAAAAGAAAAGAAGGTCAAAATGGTCAATCTTCTCTTTTTTCTCTTTCCAGTAACAATGCTAAGCTTCGTTTAAGAAAAACAGAGCCAGCCAGTGAAAAACAAAAGCTTTTATGGGAAAAAAAATTATTAGGAATTTTTGTTTCAGGCCATCCCCTAGAACAATACGAAAGTGTTTTGTTTAAATATGCTCAACCTATTCAAGAAGTTAAAGATAAGTTTTTTAATAATAAAATTTCTAAAAAAAGCCGAATCAAGGTTGCTGGAATTATAACTAACATAAAAAAGAATATAACCTCTAATAAAAAAACTATGCTTTTTGTAAAGCTAGAAGACACTACAGGAGAAGCAGAAGTGATTATTTTCCCTAATATTTATTCTAGGACAATGGACCTTTGGGAAGAAAGCAACATGGTTTCAATAACAGGTAACCCTTCTGACAAAGATGGTAATTTAAAAATAATTGCCCAAAAGGTCAGACCCATTACCACCGATCTTTTAGATGACCTCTTGTTAAAACAAAAATAATCTTTATAATAAAAAACATATGGCCTCAACTTATTTGTCTCCTCATAAAAAAATAATTTTCGTATTTTCTATTCTTGTTTTTTTAGCTTTAGCAGGAAGTGTTTTTGGTTTATTTCAAACTTCTTATCAAGCTACCATTAACATTACCCCCAATCCTCAAGAAATTGACGTTAACTTTGAAACTCAAGTTGCAAATGGACAAAATAAAGAGTTTTTATCAGGCAAAACATTCCAAATTATCAAACAAGGAGAAATAGATAAAAAAGCAGAAGCTAGCGTTAGCATGAAAGATTATTCTGAAGGAAAAATTATACTTACTAATAATACCTGGAATAATATAAACTTTGTGGCTGGGACAAGGTTTAAGTCTCCCAATGGCTTAATATACAGAGCAGTTAACCGTATTCATATACCAGCCCGAGGACAAACTGAAATATTGGTAAGGGCCGATAAAATGGGGAAAGAATATGACATAGGACCTAGCATTTTTACAATACCCGGACTTAAAAGCTCAGCTTTAAAAGAAAACATAACTGCTAAAAGCACCTCCCCTATGACTGGCGGAATAAAAGAATCAGGCGTTATTATGCAAACCGATATAGACAATGCTTATAAAGAACTAAAAGAAAAATTATATAATCAAGCCACTCAAGAAATTCGAGATAAAATAACAAACTCTGACTTTGAGCTTGCCGTTAATAGCAAAACAATAGAAAAGCAGGCCAATGCCACTGCAGGAGACGAAAAAACTAATTTTAAGGTTAACATGAAACTTAATATTCAAGCTGTAGCCTTACTTGAAAAAGACATTTTAGAATATGCTCAAAAAAATCTAGAAGAAAAAATAGGTCTTGGTAAAACCTTGGCTGCTATTGAACCAAATAGCCTATCCTATAGATTGAAAAATTATAATTCAGAACAAGATAAAGCAGAACTTGAAATTCAATTACGCGGTTATACTACCATTAATGACAAAATACCTTTTCTTGATAAAAGTAAATTAAAAAACCAAAACATTAAAGAAGTAGAAAATTACCTTTTAAGCTTTAAGAGTATAGCTAAGGTAAATATTAAAGTTTGGCCCCCATTTATAGAAAATAAAATTCCCAACAATCCCGAGAAAATAAAAATTAATATACTTAATTTAAAATAATTTATGAAAATTACAATCAAAATCTTATGCCTTTTTGTTTTAATTGGCTTAATTTTAATGCCAAGACTTAATGCTTTTGCTGAACCCAACAATCAAAATATGGCTCAAGAAAAACTTGAGTTAGAAGATCCAGGACTATTGCCAACTAGTCCTTTTTATTTTTTTAAAAATGCTTTTCAAAACGTAAAATCAGCCCTGACCTTTAATCCAGTAAAAAGAGCTCAATTAAAAATGAAATACGCTAATCAAAAGATTTTAGAAGCTAAAGAATTAGCTAAAGAAAAAAATAATTCTGAATTTATTTCAAAAAGCATTGAGGGATATCAAAAAAATATAGAAGATATTTCTAAAATAACCCAAAAAGCTAAAAAGCAAATACAAGAACAAGATAAAGATTTTGTAAACAATACTCTAGGCCAAATCTTAAAACAAAATCAGTCCCTAGATAATATTGAAAAAAATCTTTCAAAAACAGTTAAAGAAAGAATTAGGCAAGCAAGAGAAAAAGCTAATCAAAATAATGCTGAAATTTTATCTAACACCGCTAATGAAAAAACCTTAAAAAAGCAAATACAAGATAGTATTAAAGATCAAAAAGGTGATAAATTTAAAGAATTTAAGGATTTAGCCATTCTTAAAAGAATTCAAAACCATTCTCCAGAAAAAATTAAAGATATTATTGAAGAATCTAGTGAATATACACTATCTTCTTTTAAGGAAAAATTGCAAAATATGGAGCCAGAGCAAAGAAAAAAATTCGACGAATATGTTAATAATGCTGGAGGAAATAATGTTACCCACTTCCAATTACTTAAAAAACTTGAAAAAGATTCTTCAATTGAGCTAAAAGAACAAATTGAAAAAGCTAGAAAAAGAGTTGTCAAAGAAATTGAAAATCAAATCCAAAATAAAGAAAATGTTTTAAACACCTTGCAAAATGGTGACATGGACAACCTGGGTACTATTCAAGAATTACAAGAAAATATTGCTCCGGGTTTAGTAGAAAAAGTTATGAACGCTAAACATAAAGCTCTTAATAATTTTAGAAAAAAAATAGACCAAGCCAAAACAAAGGAAGAAAGAAAAAGAATTATTAAAGAAGCAAAAGAAAATGTAGGTATTAATAAGCTCCAAGTTTTAAACGACATTAAAGAAAATTTACCTGATAAAGATAAAGATTTTATACAGCAAATGATAAAAGATGTGAATAATGAAATTAAAGATAAAATTAACTCCGCCCCGGTAAATAATAAGGAAGAAATGATAAAAGAAATGGTTGGTTCTTCGCCTGAAGCCATAGAAACAGGTCAAAAAATGATTTCAGATCCTTATTTAAAAGAAAAAATTTTTAAAGCTCAAATTGAAAACTTAAAGAAAAAAATTAAAACCAGTGAAGAGCCTGAGGAAATAGAAAGTCTTAAAGAAAAAATTAAACAAAATAAGCAAATAAGAGAATTAGTTCAAGAAAGAGCGCCTGAAATTGACCGCGACTTAGAACAAAAAAGAGAGCAATACATGAATCAAGTTCAGGAAAAAAAAGCTAAACAACAACTAGAAAGAGCTAATAAACAAATTTCTGATTTAAAAAAATATTTTCAAAATTTAAAAGAAATCTACCCTAATTTTGAAGCTGTTATTCAAGACACAACTGCCCTAAAATTAAGAGAAGAGACTCAGAAAAGATTACAAGAGGCCCAAGTAAAACTAGAAAATAAAAAATACGGGGAAGCCTTTGGTATAGCTACCGCTACAATGAATATGGCCAATAACGCTTACGAAAAACTGAAATCTCTTGAAAGTAAATCTGACATACTAAAACAGGAAATTAAAAATACCCAAAAAGAAAATAAAGATATGCTAGAAGATTTTATAAATTCTTCCCTATTAAACAAAAAAGAGGTTAAAGACATTCAAGAAAAAATTAATCAAGGTAAAATACAAGAAGTAATAAAAAAATATCAATCCGAAATTAATAAATACTTTCAAAAACAAGAAGAAAATAAAGAACCAGGCTTAAATCAGATTAATATAGAATCTTATTTAAAAGAGTCTGGTTTAAGTCAAGAAAAAATTAATAAAATTAAGGAACAATTAAATAATCTCCCAGCAGAGGTCATAAACAATATCAAGGAAATGGACCCAAGTGCAATTTTTAAAATAGCAAATGAGCTTGATTTACCCCCATCAAATCAAAGAGAACCAAAACAAGTAAATGATCCTTCTCAGCCAAATGGCCCCTGTGTTCAAGTAATAACCCCAGCCCTAAAAGATGGGGTTTGTAAGAATTTCCCAACTCCATGCGACGTACCACAAGGCTGGCAAAAAGTTGACAAATGTCCACCTAGCGTTGAAAATCAAACACCTGTTCAAGAAAGAGATCGTCAATCAGAAAAAAATTATCAACAAGAGCGTGAACAAGAGCGTGAACAAGAAAAAGAACAAGAGCGTGAATATGAATATGAAATAGATAAAACCCCAAAGCAAACTCAAGAACAAAAAGAAAATAAGGAAAATAATAAAAACAAAAACAAATCCCCTAGTTCAAAAACAGAAATGAGATGTGCAAACTTTCCCGGTCCAAGCGCTTGCCCTGGTGGAATTGAAGATATTATAGTAGTAGGAAAAGATAAAAATGGTTGTGCTATTTACGGATGTAAATCTTCAACAAAGTCCCAACCAAAAAATAATAAAGATAATAATATTAGCCCAACTGAACCTCGTCCAATAAAAGAAAATCTTGAAAAAGGCAAAACTCAATCTCCCAAAGCTGGCTCAACTGGCTCCTTATTTGAAAATATAATTAATGTTTTTAAATAAAAATAAAGTTTAAAATCAATATTACAACAAAAAGGGGCTTTATTTCCCCTTTTTGTTTTTAAAAAATTCTTTATGAAAAAATATTATATTTATACTTTTGGCTGTCAAATGAATCATTCAGATAGCGAAAAAATTAAAACTGTTTTAGAAAATAATGACTATAAAGCCGTTAAAGAACCTAAAAAGGCTGATCTTATTATAGTTAATATGTGCTCTGTCCGACAATCTGCTGTAGATAGAATTTATGGCTTAGCAAATAAATTTACTAAATGGAAAAAAGAGAATAACATAAAAACAATCCTAACCGGCTGCATACTAAAACCAGATTTAAAAAAATTTGAAAAAAGGTTTGATCTTGTCTTTAATATTAAAAATTTGCCTGAACTACCTAAATTAATTTTTAAAAAAGGAATTAAAACAAATAGGGATCCATTAAATTACTTAAAAATAAAACCTAAAAGGGATTCTAGTGTTACCTCTTTTATACCAATAATGTCTGGCTGTAATAATTTTTGTAGCTATTGTGTTGTCCCCTATACTAGGGGAAGAGAGTTTTCTAGACCAGGTAATCAAATTTTAAAAGAAATAAAAAAAGCAATAGAAAATAATAGCAAAGAAATAATACTTTTAGGCCAAAATGTTAATTCATATAAAGACAAAGAAATAAATTTTCCCAAACTTTTAAAAAAAATCACTAATTTAAATAATGATTTTTGGTTAAACTTTATTTCTTCTCATCCAAAAGATTTTTCTGACGAATTAATTAAGGTAATGATTCAATCCAATAAAATCACTAATTATTTACACTTAGCAGTTCAATCTGGAGATAATAACACCTTAAAAGCAATGAATCGCAATTATACTGTTGAAGCATATAAGAATATAATTAAAAAAATAAAAAAAGGTATTCCCAATATTAGCCTATCTACTGATATCATAGTAGGCTTTCCCGGAGAAACAAAAGCTCAATTCAAAAATACAGTTAAACTTTTTAAATGGGCCAAGTTTGATATGGCCTATATTGCAAAATATTCCCCTCGCAAAATAACAGCTGCAGCAAAATTAAAAGATAATATACCTTTAAAAGAAAAAAAGAAAAGAGAAAAAATATTAACTAAAATACTTAAAAAAACAGCCCTGGAAAACAACAAAAAACTTTTAAATAAAAAAATAAGGGTCCTTGTAACCCTTAAAAATAAAAATAAATTTTTTGGTAAAACTAAGAATAATAAAAAAATTCAAATAGCTGGCAAAACAAAAAACCTAAAAGTAGGACAATTTATTAATTGTAAGGTTTTAAAGGTTACGCCCTGGCACCTTAGAGGAAAGTTGATTTAAATGAAGATGATTAAAAATATAATAATAGGTTATTACCAATAAAAAAATTGGCCCCATAATTGGCCAGGTTAAGCCCAGTCTAGTAACAACATTATATCCCCCATGAGCCAAAATTGCAATTAAAAAACCTAAATAACTCATATATTTCCCCCTTTTATAAGGACTAACAACAGCTAAGGTGATAAAATAACCAATTATGCCGCCTGTTAAAAAGTGAAGTAAGGTTGTAGAAAATCCCCTTAACAAAACCAAGGAAGCCCCTTTTACTACACCCGCTACTAAGCCATATAAAATATTTTCAATAAAGGCAAGGCCCAGACCCAAGACCATTCCATAAATCAAACCATCTCTTAATTCATCAAAATAATGAAATTTCACCACACTAACTCTTAAAATAATATATTTTGCCAATTCTTCGACAAGACCATCAATTAAAAAAGACAATGCTAATATTGATAATAATGTAGAAAGATTAATTGCCTTAACAAAACTAGACAAAAAACCAGCAATAAATAAAAGGGGTATGGTAGCAACCATTCCTATAAAAAAAGTTTTGATAATTTGTTTTTTAGGCTCTGGCTGTTTTCTATCCAGCCAAAGACAAATAAAAAGCCAAATCAAAGCAGGGCCAGCAGAAAGCATAATAAAAAATAAAATGCTGCTAAGAGAAGACTGTTTTATAATATTTATTAAGAAATTCATAAAATTATGTCAAATTTACCAAAAATAATAGCTTTAATGGGACAAACAGCCTCTGGAAAAAGTAAAATGGCTCTTAAGTTAGCCAAGGAATTTAATGGAGAAATTATTTCAGCTGATAGTAGAAATATTTATAAAAACTTAAACATTGCTACTGATAAGCCAGAATTTAAAAAAACAAAACAAGGTTATTTTTACCAAGGTATCCCCCATTATTTAGTTAATATTGTAAACCCGGATCAAAAATTTAGCGTAGCTCAATTTAAGCCTTTGGCTGTTTTTAAAATAAAAGAAATAATCCAAAAAAATAAATTACCAATTTTAGCTGGTGGCACAGGCCTTTATATTAAAGCTGTTTTAGAAAACTATTCCTTTCCTGGCGTTGCCCCTGACAATAAGCTAAGAAATGAATTAGAAAAAAAAGCAAAGAATAAGGGCTTGGAAACACTTTGGCAGGAATTAATTAAAATAGACCCTGGATCAAAAAATATAGTTGATAAAAATAATCCCAGAAGAGTTATTCGAGCACTAGAGGTTTGTTTTAAAAAAGATAAAGCATTTTCAAAAATTAAATCAAAAAAACCAATACAATTTAATTCTTTAAAAATAGGTATAAAATTATCAGAAAAGAAGCTTTTTCAAAAACAAAGCAAAAGAGTTGATAAGATGATTGAAAAGGGCCTTATAAAAGAAACTAAAAACCTTATTAATAAATATGGCAAAACACAGGTTTTATTAAATACTATAGGCTATCAAGAAATTATTCCCTACTTAGAAGGTAAAATTAGTTTAAAAAAAGCCATAAAAGAAATTAAACTTCATACTAGACAATTTAGCAAAAGACAAGAAACTTGGTTTAAAAAGGAAAAAAATATTAAATGGGTTAAAAATTTTCAAGAAGCTAAAAATATTACAAAAAACTTCCTAAATTAATCAAGCTTATCTTTTAAAATCTCTTCTATTGTCTCAGGGTCTGCCTTGCCCTGAGCCTTTTTCATTACTTGACCAATTAAAAACTTTAAAACATTGGTGTTACCATTTTTATATTTTTCTATTATTTTTGGGTTCTTCTCTAATATTTCTTGAATCCATTTTTTTAAAGTCCCCTTTTTACTAGATTGTAAATCATGCTCAGCCAAAACATTATCAATGTCTTGCCCCGTAGAATCCATTATCTTTAAAATCTTTGCAGCTAAAACATTGGGAGTTTTTTTCTCATATATAAATATAATAAATTCTGCAAAATTTTCTGGTGTTATATTAAACTCCATTTCATCAGTTAAAAGATGGTTAATCAACCAATTACTAACTAATTTAGATAATTTAGATTTATATTTTTGCCAAACTTGTTTTTCTGTCCCTTCTACGGTTTCTAAGGAAACAAGCCAGGCTTTAAGCTCTGAAATTACTTTTTCAATATAATGTGCCAACTTCTTATTTTTTACCAAAACAGCAGCGTCTGAGGGCCTTATACTGTACTCAGATATAAATCTCCTTCGCTTATCACTAGGCAATTCTGGAAGATCTGCTCTTATTGCCTTTAGATCAAGATCTAAGTCTTTGATATTAAAGGGAGGAAGATCAGGTTCAGGAAAGTAGCGATAATCTGATACTGCTTCTTTTGTTCTTTGAATAACTGTTACTTGCTTGTCTTGATCCCATCCTTTAGTAACTTCCTTTTTAGGTGGTTCTTTTTTTTGCCACAATCTTTTTTGTCTTTGGATTTCAAAATTTAATGCCCTTTCTACTGATTTAAAAGAATTTAAATTTTTAATTTCTGTTTTAGGAAAAAATTTAGAAGAATTTTTAGGTCTTAAAGATATATTAGCGTCACACCTCATTTGACTTTTTTCCATATTAGCATCAGATATATTTAAATAACGAACAACCATTTGCAATTCCTTTAAAAAGTTTTTAGCTAGTTTAGGAGTAGTTATTTCTGGTTTAGTAACAATTTCAACCAAGGGAATGCCAGCTCGATTAAAATCTAAAAGTAGTTCTCCTTTATTGTGAAAAGTTTTAGCAGTATCTTCTTCCAAATGTATTCTTTCTAAATTAATTTTTTTATTATTGACCTCTAAAACCCCTGACTTAATAATGGGTAGTTCATATTGACTAATTTGATAACCCTTGGGAAGATCAGGGTAAAAATAATTTTTCCTATCAAAGTTTGTTTCTTTGTTAATCTCTCCTTCCAAGGCAAGGCCTAACATTAAACTAAACTTTAGGGCTTTTTTATTTAAAGCAGGCAAAACCCCAGGCTGCCCCATACAAATGGGACAAATATTTTTGTTTGGCTCAGCCTCTTCTTTAGTAGAGCAGGAACAAAAAAACTTAGATTTTGTTTTAAGCTGTAAATGAATTTCTAAACCAATAATTGTTTCAAATTTCATATTTTTTTAAGCTACGTCTTTTCCCAGTAATACTACTGGAATTGTTTTTATTATAATACTTATATCCTGCCACAAAGTCCAATTTTCAATATAATATATATCTAATTTAGCCTCTTCTTCAAATGAGATACTAGAGCGACCAGAAATTTGAGCTAAACCAGTAATACCCGGAGCAATAGTTAAAAGTTGTTTGTGTTGCTTTTGGTATTTTGCCACCTCCTCTGGCTCATGAGGCCTAGGCCCGACCAAGCTCATCTCCCCTTTTAAAACATTAATAAGTTGAGGTATCTCATCTAGGCTAGATTTTCTTAAAAATTTGCCTATCTTAGTAATCCTAGGATCATTTTTCATTTTAAAAAGCGGGCCTTGCCTTTCATTTTGTTTTTTTAAATCTTCTTTCATTTTATGGGCATTTTTTACCATTGATCTGAATTTATATAAATAAAACCTTTCTCCTCTCTTGCCTACTCTTTTTAATTTAACAAAAACTGGGCCCTTAGAATCTATTTTTATTATAATAGGCAGAGTTATAAAAAATGGTAATAATAAAATAAGACCCAAAACAGAACCTATTAAATCCACTGTTCTTTTTGCTACCTTACCCCAACCAGAAAGAGCAGTTTTCCCAATAACTACTATTGGTAAACCTGCCAAAGTATCCACTCTAACATTTTCATACATGGCATCAAAAGTATCTGTTAAATATCTAAAAATAATTTGATGCTCATTGCAAAATTCTAATAACCTGGTCATATCTTTTTTAGATAAATCCGTATCAGCTAAAATAATGTGATCAACCTTTTCTGGGGCACTTTTTAAACCCTTAATAGCTTCATCAATGTTGGGAAAGATATTTAAAATTTTATAACCTAAGCCTTTATGGTTTTTAATATAAAAGGAAATTTCTTGGGCTGACCTAGATTGTCCCACCACTGCTATCGGCTCTAGCCCCTTATCTCTTTTATAACAAAAAAGTTCTATGGCATGAATAAAACTACGCCCCAAACTTACAAACAAAAAACTTGTTCCCCAGCCTGCTAAGATAATAAAACGAGATGAAAAAGGACGACGAGCTAAAAATATTAAAAATATAATAAGCATTGTGCCAATAGTACAGCCCCAAAATATTTTTAAGAACTCCCTAGAAAAGCGTTGATTTTTTAATTTATAAAGCCCACTAACAGCAAAAATAAAAAGCCAAGCTAAACTAATTATTAATATATAAAAAAAATACCTTAAAAAGGGTATTTTATAAATAACATCTATAGTGGAAGATAAAATGTTAAAACGAAGATAATAAACAAATAAGCCAGCTAAAACTAGCATTATAAAATCAAGAGGAATATTTAAGGTAGAAAATAAAAGTTTAAATTTTTTGCTCATAATAAACATTTATATTATATCAAAATAAAAGGGGATTGCAATAATTAAATTACAATCCCCATATGATTAAGACCGTAAGCCGAATTCTGTTACCACTTTAAAAAGTGGCGATAGCCATTTATCTGGGTTTATTGTTACCAATAAACTCGAACGACCCACCAAAGTTTGGTCTTTCACTCAGGTAAGGATTTAGCCGTTTCACCCTCTATGTTACCATAAAGGATAACCCCATAAGGGTTCTTTTCCCTTTTCAAGGAAAAGCGTTTCTGTTCGCACCTCTACTTATTAAGCGACGGGTGTTACCCGCTACCTGCTCCTGTTTAAAACAGGGAGTGCTCGGACTTTCCTCCCCTTACTTTAAAAAATAAAGGGCGGCTATCTGGTCTTTGCTTTTAATATAGCACTTATTTTAATCTTGTCAACGTCTAATGCCCTGATCAATTGCTTTATTTACCAGCTCATCTGCTAAGTTATTTTTTTCTCTAGGAATATGGGAAAAGCTAACCTTATCAAAAGAATCTTTTAAATTCCATATTTTAATAAAATATTTAGCTAAATTTTTATTTTTTAATTTATATTCTTGATTTAATTGCTTAACAGCTAACAAAGAATCCATATACATATCAACCCTTTTTGCCCCTTTTTCTTTTGCTTTTTTTAAACCATATAAAATACCTGCATATTCAGCCTCATTATTGGTTGCTCTACCTAAAAACTTAAAATATTTACCAATAACTTTATTTTTATTTATTAAAACCACTCCCAGCCCACTGGGCCCAGGATTACCACGTGATCCACCATCTGTATAAATTTTTAAATGCATAAAATTAAGATTTTTTAATATCAACCACTGTCATTTGTATTTCTTTTTGACCATTCCAAATATTAGTGCCTAAACGATAGGCTATGTCAACCTTATCACCTTTTTTATAATCCTTCATTACCTTAGAGGAACTAAAATAAATCATTTTACTAAAATCTCCGCTATTCTCGTCCCTTACTAATAATTTATTATGATTACCATTTTTGCCAACTTTAGTAAAATTAGACAAAGATAAATTCTTTGTTGCAAATAAGGGTTTGGGATTATGAACCCCAAAGGGTCTTAAAGAATCTAACCCCTCTATTAAAGACCAATCTATATCGCCCAAGTCCATTTCAATATCTATTTTTAATTTAGGTTTTTCTTTTTTAAAAAGAAATTTTTCTGTTTTTCTTAGCTCTTTTTTAAAAACCTTTAAAAATTCAGGCTTTAAAGTAAAACCAAGAGCTCTTTTATGTCCACCTAGATCAAAAAAATATTCTTTATTAATATTTTTTAAAACTTGCAAAAAATTAAATCCTTTGGCAGCACGTCCTGAACCTTTAACATTTTTCTCTTTAGGGCTCAAAACTATACTGGGACGATTATATTTTTCAACTAACCTCATTGCAATAAGGCCTAAAAGGCCTGATTCTAAATTGTCCTCTACTACCAAAATATTATCTTTAGGATTTTTCCCTATTTTCTTTACTATTTTCTTTAAATATTCTTTTACAAGATCTTGCCTTTTTTTATTAAGCATTTCTAAGCGCTCAACTTTTTTATCTACACTTAAGGGATCATTGTCTAGTAAAAGATTTAAAGATTCATTGGAATAACCAATTCGTCCTGGCACATTAAGGCGAGGCCCAACTCTAAAAGCTAGGTCTTCCCCTTTAATAGAGCCTAATGTTAAATTAATATTTTTAAATAGTTTTCTTAAACCCAAATTAGAGGTTTGATTCAAAACAATTAAGCCAAAATGAACTAAATTTCTATTCTCGTCAATAATAGGCATATGATCTACTATTGTACCAATGGCCACTAAATCAAGAAGCCATTTTTCAATAGCCTTATTATTTTTTATTTTCAAGCGCTTATCAGATAAAAGGGCTTGAGCTAACTTAAAAGCAACCCCTACGCCAGCTAAGTGTTTAAAGGGATAATCATCATTTTCCACCTTAGGGTTTAAAATAGCAAAGGCAGGTGGTAATTTTAATGGTTCTACATGATGATCTGTAACTATTACATCTATCCCCTGCTTTTGAGCTTTCTTAATTTCATTATAATCTGATATCCCACTATCACAGGTTATAATAAGATTGGTTTTTAAATCAAGCTGTTTTTTAATAATTTCCTCACTTAAACCATATTGTTTTTCTCTTTCAGCGCTATAAATGTCTAAATCTTTAACGCCTATTTTTTTAAGAGTTTTAAACATCAAGGCTCCAGCTGTTGCTCCATCTGTATCAGAATCTGTACAAATTACAACTCTTTCCTTATTTTTTACTGCCTTTACAATCCTATTAACCGCTTTTTTCATATCCCTAAAAAGAAAGGGGCTATAAAGCCCACTTTTATAATTAGGGAATAAAAATTTTTCAATCTCTTTTTTAGTCTTTATGTCACGATTAAAAAGTATTTGTAAAACAACCGGATTTATCTTGGGAAACTTATTTTTAAGCCCTTTGTTTATTTGTGAAGAAATTTGCCATATTTTTTTCATATTTTAAATAAGAGGTCTTATCAGAGTTACTTTTTTTCAATTATATTAAAATTAACATATTTTTGTAAAACTTCGGGCACTTTTATAGAGCCATCTTTTTGTTGATAATTTTCTAAAATAGCTATTAATATTCGGCCTACAGCAAAAAGGGTTCCATTTAAGGTATAAACATAAGAAAGATTACCGCTTTTATCTCTATATTTAACATTTAAGCGGCGAGCTTGATAATCAGTACAATTAGAAGTGGAGTGAGTTTCAAGATATCTATCTTGAGAAGGTAAAAAGCACTCAATATCATACTTAAAAGCAGCACTATCCCCCAAATCTCCAGTACAAATTTTTATTACCCTAAAAGGAAGTTTTAAGGCAGTTACTAATTCTTTTTCTATTTGAAGTAATTTTTGATGTTCTTTTCTTGCATTTTCAGGTAAAGCAAAAACAAACATTTCCATTTTATCAAACTGGTGAACCCGCAAAATTCCTTTAACATCTTTACCATAAGATCCTGCCTCTCTTCTAAAACAACTGGAAAAACCAGCATAACGCATTGGCAAATCCTTTTTATCTAATATTTCTTTTTTATGCATGGGACCAATTGATTGCTCAGCCGTCCCAGTTAAAAATAAATTATCTCTTTTGGTTTGATATATTTCATCCTCTCCTCTTTCTAAATAACCCATAGAAGCCATTGAGTCTTTTTTAATCATAGCCGGTGATACAATAGGAGAAAAACCATATTGACTTAAAAACTCAAAACCATAACTTACTAAAGCAAATTCTAAAATGGCAGCTTCATTTTTCAAATAACCAAAGCCAGTACCAGAAACTTTAGCTGCTCTTTTAATATCAATGATATTTAAAGATTCTCCCAATTCAATGTGATCTTTGGGCTTAAAATCAAAATCTGGCTTTTGACCATGCTTTTCAATAACCTCATTTTCTGATTCATCTTTACCAATCTTAACGTCACTAAGAGCAGGATTTGGCACCCTTTTTAATAAATTATAAAAATCTTTTTCTATTTTATCTAAATCTTCTTGCTTTTGATCAATTTTTAAAGATAAGTCCCGGGCTTTCTTAATACTATCTTTTTTTTCTTTATTTTTTAAACATGGAATACTTTGAGATATTTTATTTTGCTTAGCTTCTATTTTTTGCTTTTCTTGTATAATTTCTCTTCTTTTTTTATCTAATTCAAGCAATTTATCTATATCAACATTTGCCCCTTTGGCCTTAATAGCCTTTTTTATTTGTTTGGGATTTTTCCTAATTAAATTAATATCAACCATAATTTTTTAATTAATCCTTACCCCGCATAGTTGGGAAAAGAATAACTTCTTTAATATTTTTTTTATTAGTTAAAATTGCCACTAAACGATCTATACCTATCCCCTCTCCAGCTGTTGGTGGCATACCATATTTTAGAGCCTCAATAAAATCTTTATCAAACATCTGGGCCTCAATATCCCCCTTTTCTCTTAAGTCTTGTTGTTTTTGAAACCTTTGTTCTTGGTCAAGAGGATCATTTAATTCTGAAAAAGCATTACAAAGCTCAGTACCAGCAACCAAAAGTTGGAATCTTTCTGTATATCTTGGATCAGATTTTTTCTTTTTAGCTAAAGGAGAAAGTTCAAGAGGATGATCTTTAATAAAAACTGGGCCTAAAATATTGGGTCTAACCTTTTCCTTAAAAATCTCATCTATAATTTTATCAACCCCCCAGCCTTTTTCTATTTTTAATCCAAGATCTTTTGCTTTTTCTCTTAAATCTTTCTCGGTTCTAGTTTTGTCTAGATCAATTTTAGTATATTCTTTAATTATATCTTTGTAACTTACTCTTTCATAATTACCAGAAAAATCAATAATTTTACCCTGATAATTAACTTTAAGATCATCTTGAATAGAACCTATAACCTCCTTTAAAAGATTTTCTGTTAAATCCATTAAGTCATTATAGTTTTTATAAGCCATATAAAATTCCACCTGGGTAAATTCAGGATTATGCTCACGATCAATCCCCTCATTTCTAAAACATTTTGCCACTTCATAAACCCTATCAAAGCCACCAATAATTAAACGCTTAAGATAAAGCTCTGGGGCAATTCTTAAATAAAGATCAATATCTAAGGCATTGTGATGAGTAACAAATGGCTTAGCCGTTGCCCCACCAGGCATATTTTGCAAAATAGGTGTTTCTACCTCTAAAAAATCTTTTTTATTTAAAAAGCGCCTTATTTCAGTAATAATACGGCTTCTTTTTTCAAATATTTCTCTAGTTTCTTGATTGGCTAATAAGTCTAAATATCTTTTTCTAAATCTTTTTTCAACATCTTCTAAACCATGCCATTTTTCTGGTAAAGATGAGAGTGACTTTGCTAATATTTGCCATTTTTTTACTTTAAGGGTTTTTTCTCCTCTTCTGGTTTTAAAAAGCTCCCCCTGGACTTCTAAAAAATCACCCCTATCAATATCCTCTAAAAAAAGATTATAAGATTTTTCCCCTAATTCTCCTTCTTGAAAGCAAATTTGTAACTCTCCAGTACCATCTTTTAAATCAGCAAAGCTTATCTTTCCATGTTCACGAACTATATTTAATCTTCCAGCTAAGGTAATTTCTTTACCCTCTAATTCACTAAAATTTTCACCAGCTTTTTCTAGGGTATGGCTATAATTAGTATTTGCTGGATAAATATCAATATTTTGATTTTTTAAGTCATTATATTTTTTAAGTCTATCTTGTTGTTCTTTTGACATATTATTTTCTTATCTTTATTGTCACTTAATTATTAATTTTATAATAACATTTAGCAAAAATAAAAACAAGAGACGCTTTGTCTCTTGTTAATATTTATATTAAAATTTACTTAATATCAATAATTGAGAGATTAATCTCCCCTTTTGGAGTTTCAAAGGTGGCAACCTCGCCTACTTTTTTATCCATTAAAGCCTGACCCAAAGGAGACTCATAAGAAACCCTGCCATTACTTGGATCTGACTCTTCAGAACCAACCAGAATATATGTTTTTTGATCACCATTTTTTTCAACTGTTACCTGACAACCAATACCAACCTTATCACCCTCACTTTTTTCAATAGTTTTAGCAGTATTTAATAGATTTCTCAATCTATCTATTTCCTCTTGAACTCTTCTATGCTCTTCTTTAGCAGCAGTGTATTCTGCATTTTCACTTAAATCTCCTTTTTCTTTTGCTTGAGAGATCCTTTCAGCAATTTCAGGAATGCTTTCTTCTAAATTAGATAAATCTTTTTTGATTTTTTTCTCTCCATGCGGAGTTAAATATTTTTCCATATTTTTTCAATTAATTTAAAATTTTATAATAAAAAAAATTAAAAAATGCCTTTGGCATATTTTAATCCCTCCATACTTAAACTAATAATAACACAATTCCCTTAAATTGTCAATTTGGATTGTGGATAACTTAGAATCAATTATTTTTGCTAATTTCTTCCAAAACATCTGAGGGAATGTAAAAAGATTCATTTTCTTTTGTAATGCCAGGGTACCTCCAAGCACTAATTATTTTAATTTTATTTTCTTTTTTTTCATACATCAACCAAATCTCTGTCTCTCTTTTCTTTTTAACTCGCTTCATAAGAGCAATGGTCTTTGGTGCAATGCCTCGTTCCTTTCTGTCATAATTATATAATAACCTTTTTACCTTAGGCTTGGATAATCTATAATAATGCATCTTAAATATAGCATGTTTTGTCCAAATAATTTCTTGAAAAGGCATTAATAATTACTTTTTTAGTTTTTTTCTTAAAAAAGCAGGTATATCTAGCTCATCCTCAAAATTTCCATTTTCCATTAACTCTTCTTTGGTTTCTGGGCTTGCTTCCCCATAAGCCTTAACCTGTTTTTGAGGCCGAACTCTTTTTCGAATAAAATCTGATTTTTGATTTCGTTTATTAGAAAAACTATTTTGAGATTTTTCATCTCCATTTTCAAATCTTTCCTTAAACTCAGTTCCAATTAAAGTAACTCCTATATTTTGACGGTTCTTCTCAATAATAGTGCCAAAAATAATTCTGGCATCGGTTCTTAGCTCTTTATTAATTCGATTAGCTAAATTATCCACCTTAGACATTGGTAAGCTTTCTGGCCCGCTAATAACAAAAATAATATTTTTTGCTTTTTGAGGAACAAGATCTTCTATTAAGGGGTTTTCTAGGGCCTTGGTCCCAGCCTGTTTAGCCGGAGCCTGTAAATCAACCTTGCCGCTACCTAAAAATATTGGCCCAGCTCCTTTTAAAATACTAGCAATATCAGATAAATTAATATTTATTATGCCAGTTTTGTTTAAAATATTAGTAAAAAGACTAATTCCATCCCTTACTGCTTCATCAACCACATCAAAGGCCTTGTTAATAGAAGTTTGACGATCAACTATTTGCATTATACGACTATTAGACATTAAAACAAAAGCATCTAACTTATTTTTAAAATTATCAATAGCTTGATTGGCTATTCTTAGTCGCTCCCTTCCCTCAAAATTAAAAGGTTTTGTTAAAACTCCTACAGTTAAGGCATTGGCTTTTTTACAAATATCTGCCACTATTGGACCGATTCCACTTCCAGTCACCCCACCTAAGCCAACAGCAATAAAGATTATACCCGCCTTGTTGGCTATTTTT
>Ga0102925_1000534_pt1 | contig 21028 bp, 22 predicted proteins | sample SalPonR1_A_D1_MG_FD_78216 | JGI IMG/M metagenome (GOLD analysis project Ga0102925, IMG submission 78216) | Salt pond soil microbial communities from South San Francisco under conditions of wetland restoration - Salt Pond MetaG R1_A_D1_MG | ecosystem: Environmental > Aquatic > Marine > Intertidal...
ATCACCGAAGCCATCGTGGACGAACTCGTCGACGGGATCCTCCTGACGATGGCCGTCGCCCTGCTGGCCATCCTGCTCACCCTGGCGGTCGTCTTCCGGGTCACGCACGGGAGCGCGTCGCTCGGGGTCGCCGTCTCGATTCCCATCGCGCTCGTGATCGGGTTCGTCGTCGGGGGCATGTACCTGCTGGACATCCCGCTGACGCTCGTGACCGCGCTGTTGATGAGCCTCGTCGTCGGCCTGGGCGTGGACTACAACATCCACGTCGGTGACCGGTTCGCCGACGAACGTCGCGCCGGCAAGCCCCCGGTCGAGGCGCTCCGGACTGCCGTCGTCGGGACCGGCGGCGCGCTGCTCGGCAGTACGCTCACCACGACCGGCGCGTTCGCGACGATAATCCTCGTTCCGCACCCGCAACTCCAGAGTTTCGGGAGCATCGTCGTAATCGCGCTGGTGACGGCGTTCATCTCCAGCGTGCTGGTGTTGCCGTCGCTGCTCCTGCTCTGGGAGCGACACGTCCCGGAGTCGGTGGCGACGCCGGACTCGGCGGGCGCGGTGGCGAGCGACTGATCGGTCGGGATCGAACGCTGGCGGTCTCTGGAATCAAGCGAAGAATACATCTTGCCGATGTCAGTCGTCGTTGCCCTGGTCCGGCCACTCCGGCACTGCAGTCATCGACTCGACTGGCGGCGTCTCGTCGTCTGGAGGGTGGCCGTTTCGAACGCGTGAAGACACCGGATCGCTGGTCGTTCTCGTCGGTTCTCCGGTGGCGTCGGTGTCGGCATCTGCCGAAGCTTCGGCTTCCCCTGGCACCGGGCTGGTCCCTGACGACTTCGAACGGGAGTCCGCCGAGTCCTCGCCAGGGGTTGGCGGTGCCTCGAAGCGGTACAGACATCCGTCGTGGACGACGTGATACGTACCGCAGTCGGGGGATTCTAGCACGCCGTTGTTCGTGTCGATGGCGAAGTCGACGAGGTCCGAGAGTGCCGCTGCTTCCGCGATGGGATAGGTTTTCACCGCTTCGGGCAGTCGAATGGTGGCGATCCACTCGTCGAAGTCCGCGCGATCGTTGCGGTAGGCGAGCCACTCCCGCTCCGCCGACGAGACCCGGAATGCGCCGCGCGACCGGGCGATTCCAAGTCCAGCTACCCCGCCGAGACCGGCGAACAGTAGTACCGGACCGCCGTACTCGGACGTCGATCCGGGGTCGTTCGGAACGGTCACCGTTTTCGTCCGGGCGAACGTCTCCGTGCGCGGTTCGCTCGGAGCCCGGTACACCGTCGAGTCCGTCTCGATGGGGAGCCGGAACGCGAGCCTGGACGGTGCGTCGTCCGACGCACGCGTCGCCGTTACCGTCATTTGGACGGCCATCTGGATCCGTCCCGGCGAGCCCAGTCGTTCGTTCACGGTCCGCGCGTCTTGGATCGCCTCGGTCACGTTGACGCGGTACGGCACCGCCGCGGCCTCGTTCGGTCGAGCGGTCGTCTCGATCGTTCCGAGGAGCGTGGTCTTCTCCCAGAACACCGTCGGTTCTTCGCCACCGGAGACCGAAGCGACGCTTTGGACGATCAGACGCCGATGGACGCTCAGATCGATCGGTTCGTCCCCTCCACCGTACTCGACGTGTAATTCCCCGTCCAGAACGGGCATCACGCGCAGGAAATAGGCATCCCGCTCCTCGACGGTCGTCCCCGAAACGAAGGGCGTTTCGCTTGCTGCCCCCGTTACCGTCGCCCGGTGCGAGAACCACCCCTCCAGGTACCATTCGTCGACGGTTCGCTGCTCCTGGTGAGTGCCCGGGGCAACGGACGAAGCGTATGTAACCCACGCGCCGCCCGCAGCACCGAGAAGCAGGACGACGATGACGACCGCGAACCAGCGGTCCAGTGCCGCCCGGAGGCGGAGCATTCTGGCGTTCATCGAGTATCGACTCCCTGCAGTGCGACGAGTGGATTGGTCATGATTTCGTGATCCGATTGAGTAGTCTCCGTACGATCGACGGGCCGTCCCGGGCGTACGACCGGACGCGGCCCGTCCCGACGAGTTTGATCCCGACGAGGTAGAACGGGATTCCCAGTAGCCCGTCGATGACGAGCGTCGGCAGCCACGGGTGAACGTGGTACAGTGCCCGTATGGTCGGCATGGGGAGGAGGTGGAGGTACCGGTGCTCGACGACGAAATGACGGTAGTAGCCGGTCGTCGTCGGGGCCGTCAGAGTGACCGTCGCGTCTGTGCCGTCCCGTGGCCCGATCCGCAATTCGGCGGGATCGACGGCGATCCCGTCGCCGTCCGCTTCGAGAAACGCGACCACGGGGACGAAGCCACCGTTCGAAACGACGTGTGTCGTCGTCTCGGTTTCGCCGACGCCGATGACGCCGGGGCCCGGCGTGTCGTGGTTCGAACTGACGAACGCGTATTCGTGTGGCCCGGCCGGCACCGCCATCGAAACGGTCGCGACGAAGACGACGAAGACCGCCAGGCTCCCGACGATTAGCCGGACGTCGACGCCGGTCTCCCTGGACGGGGTTCGTCGTCGAGACCTTCCGCTCCGTCCCGTCAGCCATCTGTCCACGAGGTACCCGACGGCGACGAAGCAGAACAACAGGATCGAGAGTCCCTGGGGTTCCGCTATCCCCTCGACGCCGAGACGACTCGTCAGGATCGACTGGACGCCACCGAGCGCGTCACGTGTTCCCCCGACGACCGTCCCGAGATGTGGAATGACGACGACCTGCCCGTCGACTTGCAGTACCTTCGCGACGATCTGTGCCTCCCTCACGGGTGGTTCGTCGTCTGCCTGGTCCGTCGACGGGTTCCCGTCGCCCCGGGTGACGTACCCGGCGCTCGTTTCGTCGACGACCCGGTGGGTCGTGAGACCGCCACCGTGCAGGTGCTCCGCCTGGTACACGACCACGTCCCCGACCCCGACGTCGCCGGCGATCGCATCGGGAATCGCGACGAACCCGTCGCCCGCGGAAAGGGTGGGTTCCATGCTCCCGGTTTCGACGAACCCGAAGAGGATCGGCTGGCCGAGCACGAGGCCGAGGAGGAGTGACACGCCGACGACCACGAGGAGGAGCTCGGCCGCCGTCCTGAACGTCGAGGCGACGCTCATGCTAGCACCGATCCAGTCTGCGTTCGGCGGCCCGAGTGACGGCCCATGACGGTAGATCTCAAGTGAAAGGAACGGCGGCGATGGCCGGTCAGTTCGGCGGGTTGTCCGGGTACCAGCTGTCTTCGCTGACGCCGTCGTCGGAGAAGTAGAAGTTGGCAGTCCCGGAGAGGTCGTCATCGACCGAAGCGTTCGGCCCGGTCGTGTCGACGGTCACGGTCACGTAGTATTCCTCACCCGGGTTGAACCGGTAGTTCCCGACGGGCGTGTTGTCGCCGGTCGGACCGCCGAGCGAGTAGTCCCTGTTGTAGCTCTGGTGGGGGTAGTTTTCCGCGGACGACCCCGTCGGCCCGTCGCCGACGTCGTGGACCTCGAAGCGGATAAACGACTGGCCGTTCCCGTTGCCCTGGACCCAGCCGGTGTTCGCGAAGTAGTAGTTCATCTTCATCGCGTAGGACTCGCCGGCGTCGTCGTTGTTGACGATCTTGAAGGCGTAGTCGCTGGCAGGGTCGCTCGGATCGCCCCAAGTGTAGACGGAGTTGATGTTCACGCCCTCGCCGTTGGCCCCCGTCAGGTCCAGCGAGAGTTGGCCATCACTGCCGATCGTCACGTCAGGGTCGTCCCCGGGCACGAGGGCGATCTGGCCGTTCGCGTCGTCGTCGATCGCAACGGTCACGTGGCGGTCCGGCATCGCGGCGCTCGAAAAGGCTCCGGTGCCGACGGCGGCGGCGCTTCCGGCGGCCACTGCGCCCAGTCCGATCAGGAATTTGCGTCGTTTCACCATTGTAAGGTCTCCATTTGTTGTTTACGCGCCCGAGATGTCGGCCGGGAATCGTTCGACCGGCGTCCTCCCAGACGTGCTCAGAATACTCATGGAGTGATAGGGTAGTTTACATGAGCGGCCTGTGGGGTCCACTGGCGGGCCCTGTGGTCCCTTCAAGGGTCGGTTGAACGGTCACAGCGAGCATACTACCGAGTCGAATATCAAAAGCAAGTGATCAGTTACGAGAGTGGGGATGTTCGATCGCCCGATCCCACCATCAGCACAGACGGCGACGTTTGCGGTTCGGAGACACGTTCAGGAGATGTCTCCCACCTCGACCGTGAGTGCGCCGGCCAATTCGTCGTCCATCGTGGCGTCCACGCCGGTCGTGTCGACGTCGACGACGATGTAGAGTTCCTGCCCCACCTCGAAGTCGACCGGTCCGGACGTCGGCAGGTTCCGGGACACGGGATTGGGGGTGCCGAGTTGGTTGTTCGGGCACTTCATCGAACCCCAGTATCCGTCCGGGTCGCCGCTCCCGTAGGCGGTAAACCGGATGAACGACTCGTTGTTGTAGGTGGTGCTGTTGTCGACCCAGCTGTCGTCGTCGAGCCCGTAGGTCAGGACGACGTCGTCGTAGTCCTGATCGTCGTTGTTGACGATCTTGAACGCGTAGTCGTCCGACGGGCTGTCGTGGTCGCCCCAGGTGTAAACGGAGTTGATGTTCACGCCTTCTCCGTCCGCGCCTTCGAGGTCCAACCGAAGTTGTCCGTCCCCACCGATCGTCACGTCAGGGTCGTCCCCGGGCACGAGGCCGATCTGGCTGTTCGCGTCGTCGTCGATCGCGACGGTTACTTTCCGGTCCGGCATCGCGGCGCTCGAAAAGGCTCCGGTGCCGACGGCGGCGGCGCTTCCGGCGGCCACCGCGCCCAGTCCGATCAGGAATTTGCGTCGTTTCACCATATTGGTTCACTTTTGTTGTGTGCACACTCGAGGCGATGATCGGTGTGTCCGATCCTCGGCCGTCGAACGCGCTCACAAGAACCGTAGTTTGATAGGGGCGTTTACATGAGCGCCCTGTGGAATCCACTGGCGATGCCTGTGGCCCGAACTGGACGAGTCGCTCGTTCTTCAAGGCCCGGCTACCGCCCGGATGTCCTCCCCTACTCCAAGCATGTGAGATTACCGAAGGTTACAATAAATTGAACAATCTGTTCGCTTTATAGGCATTCGACTCGAATTGATAACTGATAGGTGTGTGATGATGCTTGCTATATTCGAGTCGACGGTAAAAGCGGGGGCGAAGTCGAACGATCGTAACAATGGGGAAGGGTAAATGGCCATCGAAACGATCGGCGAGACTGTCGGATCGACGGTCCGGGCCGGACCGACGAAGGACGAACTGTTTCACGTGTTGCGGAATCAGCGCCGACGATTCGCGCTTCACCACCTGAAGCAGGCGGAGGGTCCGGTGGACGTCGGCGACCTGGCGACCCAGATCGCCGCGTGGGAAAACGGGATCGAACCCGAAGCGGTCACGTCCCGGCAGCGCCGGCGGGTGTACAACGCGCTCCAGCAGACCCACATCGACGAACTGTCCCGGACGGGACTCGTCGAGGTAGAGCGACGCGAAGTGACGTTGACGGACCGGGCCAAGGACCTCGACATCTATCTCGAAATCGTTCCGCGCCAGGACGTCCCCTGGAGCGAGTACTACCTCGCGCTCGGGAGCGTCGGGCTTGCGACGATGGTCGTAACGTGGCTCGACGTCGGCCCGTTCGCGTTCCTGTCCGACATCTCCGCCGGCATGTTCCTGGGGGTGACGCTGTTCGTCTCCGCGCTCGCGAACTACTACACCCAGTACGAGAGTCGGCTCGGCGATCCCGCGAAACCCCCGGAACTACGGGGTGAGCACTGATGCGACGGAACCACCTCTGGGTGGTGCTCGCGGTCGTCGCCGCGTTCGGCTTCGCGGTCGGCACCGTCGGGGTGGAAACCGCCGCGATGGATCGCGGGGTCTCGGCGACCGTTTCCGATCACGACCGCTCGCTGGTGACCCTGTGGGATCCAGGCGCCGGAACCCGGGGACGGGCGCCGGAGGCCATCAGGTCGGCAGGGCTGGCCGGCGAGGATCCGGTCACCGAGGACGGGGCCTGGACTCGCGTCCTCGTCGTCCAGAACTGCTTTACCGACCGGTGGATCGCGGTGGACGCGACCGTCGTCGATGTCCCGTCCGGCCTCGATGTGGGTCCGTTCGACCCGGTGACGCTCGCTCCCGGGGAGGTGGCCCCGCTCGGGGCCCCGGTCCAGTGCGGAACCAACACTGGCCCCGCAACGATCACGCTTCGCGTCAGGGCGTCCAACGACCAGTTCGAGGGCGTCATCGCGTTCGACGCGACCGTCGTCTGTGCGGTCCCGCCGTCAACGACCACGCCGGTCAACGAGACGATGACTGAACCGGGATCGCCGACGTCGCCCACCAATGGGACGGTCACAGAGTGATCGAAACCGGTCCCATCAGTCCTGCGTTTCGCCCAGCCATTCCTGCCACTCCTGCACCTTCGCCATCAACTCGACGGGCGGCGTCTCGTTGACGTCCACCGCGTCGAGTTCCTCGACCACGGCTTCGACCGCGGGGTCCGTTTCGCGTCGAGGGGCGGTATCGTCCTGTGCTGTTTCATCTGTGGCTGGTTCTTCCGATCCGCCGTTCGCCGCCGACGCCGGACGCATCGTCCCCGAGTCGAGGTCGAAGACGACCTGCTGGGGTTCGCTTTCGCCGCCACCCCGGGCCTCGATGGCCTTCTCCTCGCGCAGGCGGTCGAGGACGTCGCGGGCCCGGTCCACGACCGGGACGGGGACGCCGGCCAGGTCGGCGACGTGGATGCCGTAACTGCGGTCGGTCGGCCCGTCCCGGACCGTCCGGAGGAAGGTGACCTCGTCCCCCTGTTCCTCGGCGGCGACGTGGACGTTCTCCACGCGGGGTAGGTGGTCGGCCAGCGACGTGAGTTCGTGGTAGTGGGTGGCAAAGAGCGTCGCCGCCCGGACCTCGTTGTGCAGGTACTCCGTCGCGGCCCAGGCGATGGAGATGCCGTCGTAGGTGGCGGTGCCCCGGCCCACCTCGTCGAGGATCACCAGCGAGTCCTCGGTGGCGGTGTGGAGGATGTTCGACAACTCTTGCATCTCGACCATGAACGTCGAGCGCCCCTCCGCGAGTTCGTCCAGCGCGCCGACGCGGGTGAAGACCCCGTCCACGACGCCGATCGTCGCCTCGCGGGCGGGGACGAAGCTCCCGACCTGAGCCAGCAGGACGATCAGCGCGGTCTGGCGGAGGTAGGTCGATTTCCCGCTCATGTTCGGCCCGGTGACGATCAGGAACCGTCGCTCCTCGTCGAGGTGGGCGTCGTTCGGGACGAACTCGGTCGTGCGCTCGACGACCGGGTGCCGGCCCCTGTCCACGTCGATCGCGTCGCCGTCGGTCAACTCGGGGCGGGTCCAGTCGTTCTCGACCGCGTGGGCGGCCAGGCTGGCCAGGACGTCCACGGTCGCCAGCGCCCGGCCGACGTCCTGGAGGAGTTCGGCCCGCTCGGCGACGCGGTCGCGCAGGTCACAGAAGAGTTCGTGTTCCAGGTCCCCGCGACGCTCCTCGATCCGGAGGATCTCTCGTTCCTTCTCCTCCAGTTCGTCGGTCGTGAACCGTTTCGCGTTCTTCAGCGTCTTGATCTCGCGGTACTCGTCGGGCACCCCGTCGGCCTCGCTCTTGCCGACCTGGACGTAGTAGCCGTCGGTCTTGTTCCGGCCGACGGTGACGTGGGTGAACCCGGTCCGGCGCTTCACCCGGGCTTCTAGCGAGTCGAAGTACTCCTCGAGTTCGCGGTGGCGCTCGATCAGATCGTCGAGTTCCGCGTCGAACCCCACCTCGAAGAGGCCGCCCTGGGTGATCGTGCCGGGCGGGTCGTCGGCGATGGCGTCGAGGGAGTCGCGCAGGTCGGCCGCCGCCTCGCGGTCGGGGCGGTCCACGACGTCGGCGAGCGGGGCGTCCGAGAGCGTCGGGTCGTTCTCGATCGCCTCGACGACCGCCGGCAGGATCGCCAGCGTCTCCCTAACCCGGAGCATGTCGCGGGCGTCGGCGCTCCCGCTGGCGGATCGGCTGGCCAGGCGTTCGAGGTCGTAGGCCTCGCCCAGTTCCTCGCGGAGGCGTTCGCGGGCCATCGCGGCGCTGGCGAGGGCGGCGACGCTCTCCTGGCGGTGTTCGAGGAGCGCGAGGTCCTGGCGGGGGCGCTGGAGCCACTCCCGGAGGAGGCGGCCGCCGGCGCTGGTCACGGTGTGGTCGATCGTCGCGACCAGCGAGCCCTGCCGGTTGCCCTGCATCGTCTCGGTCAGTTCGAGGTTTCGGCGGGTGGTGGCGTCGAGTTCGACGTGGTCGCCGTCGCCGTAGGACTGCAGGCGCGTCATCGAGGCGAGCACGCCCGTCCCGGTCTCCTCGACGTACGAGAGCGCGGCCCCGGCGGCCCGGACGCCGACGCCCTCGGCGTGGAGGCCGACGCTGTCGAGCGTCTCGTCGCCGAACTGCTCGCGGACGCGGTGGGTGGCCCGGCCCGGCGCGAACGCCTCGGCGTCGTGGAGCGTGAGCGCCCCGCCCACTTCGCGAAGGCGGTCGAGCAGAGCGTCGTCGTTGCGAATCTCTGGCCCGGGCAGTATTTCGGCCGGATCGAACCGGTAGAGTTCAGAAACCGCCTGGTCGTCGCCCTCGACGGTCGCGACGAAGAACTGGCCGGTGGTCACGTCGGCGAAGGCCAGGCCGTACGCGTCGCCGTCGCGCACTACGGTCGCGAGGTACTGTGCCGATTCGTCGGTCGCCGAGAGCAGGGTGCCCGGTGTCACGACCCGCGAGACCTCCCTGGCGTGGCCGCCGTCGGTCTCGTACTGGTCGCCCACGGCCACGCGGTAGCCACGTTCGACCAGGCCCTTGAGGTAGGGCGTCAGGTCGTCCACCGGAACGCCCGCCATCGGATAGGACGACCCGTGGCTCGACTTCTGTGACACCTTCAGGTCGAGTTCGTCGGCCACCGTCTCGGCGTCCTCGCCGAAGAACTCGTAGAAGTCCCCGACCTGCATGGCCAGGAGGTCTGCCTCGGTCCCCTCCTTCAGCGCGAAGAACTCCCCCACGATGCCCGTCGCCTCGGTCATGGGTACACGGTCGCGCGAGGGCGAGTAAAACGCTACGGGTTCGGCATCGCTAGCGTCCCGTTCCCGGTGCGCGGCCCTGGGCGTCCCATCACGGACACGCCGACGCGTCGTACGACTGCCGTTCGGCTCCCTGCCGAACGAGGATTGCCTTCTCCGATTCGAGGTTCACGATGGCGGCCTGCCCGCCGTAGCCGTGAATCTGGTCGTGGCCCCGAACCACGACGCAGGTGGTCCCGTCCGGAATCTCGATCGTTTCCGATCGTGTGAACGGCGCGGTCGAGTGGGCGTGGAGCAGTTCCCGCCGGCCGAGTTGCTCGCCGTCAAGCGTCTCGACCTGCCACCAGTTCGCGTACTCGTCCTCGCCGTCGTCGTCGTGGAACAGCGTCACGTCGAAGCGAACTCGTCCGTTCTGGCGATCGAAGGCCACGTCGACGACGTTTGCCTCCCGGAGGTCGAGGTCGTCCTCGTCGTCGGCCGTCCCGGATGTCGTTCCCGTTGGGTTGTCGGTAGCGTCCCGAGTCGCAGTCGGAGAGGCGTCCGTCCCGGTCGCGGGAGGTGCGGTCGTCGGTTCGCCGTCCGCATCCCCGTTGGCGTCTCCCGGTTCTCCGTCTGGGGTTGTCCCGGGGGACGATTCGGCCTCGTCGTCCCCCGATTCCGCGCACCCGGCCAGACTCGCGACGGCCGCGCCGACGCTCGCGACGAACCGGCGACGGCGAAATCGTTCGATCATGGGGCATCCATCGGCGGGTCGGTGAAAAGCCTTGTCAGCGCTGGTGGGGCGGATGCGAAATCGGCGTCATCGGGTCGGTGGCGAGGTGGCGAGCGTGCCTTGCCCGCGAGTGCGCCCACGTTACACAGCCTCGGTGTGGTTATCCGGTGACGACGCCTCTTTGTGGTATGGATTCACACACGAGGCGGGATTTCCTCCGGGGAGCCGGTGCGATGGGCGTGGCCGGCCTGGCCGGGTGCGTCGGGAACTCCGGCGTCCTGAGTCCGGGGGGGTCAGGATCGGACGGCGGAACGCCGACGGACGGCGAACCACCCGGATCGACCACCGGCGACGGGACGACGGGGGGATCGAACGACGTCCTCCCCGCAAAAGATCCGCCCGTTGCCGCCGACCGTCTCCCGGTCGCGTACGACGTCGGGAAACTTCGGAACAGCGTCCAGTCGGGCGGTCCGCCGAAAGACGGCATCCCCTCCATCGACGACCCGAAATTCGTCGGGACGGCGAAAGGTGACGAGTTCCTCGACCGGGACGATATCGTGTTCGGGGTGGCTGGCGAGGACGACGTCAAGGCGTACCCGCAACCGATCCTGGTCTGGCACGAAATCGTCAACGACGTGATCGACGGCGACCCGGTCAGCGTCACCTACTGCCCGCTGACCGGGACCGCGATGGGGTTCGAGCGCGGAACGACGGAGTTCGGCGTGTCCGGCAAACTCCTCAACAACAACCTGGTGATGTACGACCGGAACACCGATAGCCGGTGGCCACAGATCCTCGCGACGGCCATCCGGGGCGGGTTCGAGGGCCGGTCGCTCCGGGAGTTCCGCGTCGTCTGGACCACGTGGGAGCAGTGGAAGTCCCTCCACCCCGACACGGTCGTCCTCTCGAAGAAGACGGGCCACGTTCGGAACTACGAACGCGATCCCTACGGGATGTACACCCCGAAACGGGGCTACTACAACAGCACGAAAATCCTGTTCCACACCCTGAACGACGACGACCGATACAAGCCCAAGACGGTCGTGATCGGGGCCAGGGTTCCGGACGGCGCGATCGCCTTCCTGAAGGAATCGCTCCGGAAGGCGGGCGTCCTGGAGGGCCAGGTCGCCGGCGTCACCCACACGGCGGTCTACGACGACCGTCTCGACACCGCCTACGTCTACCGGAATCCGGACGGGGTGAGCGTGTCTCTCGACGGCGAGAGCGCAACCGCCACCATCGACGGCGAATCGTACGCCCCCGACGCGCTGCCCCTCGAACCCGTCCACGCCTTCGACGCGATGTGGTTCGCCTGGAGCGGGTTCTACCCCGAAACGGAGGTCGTCGAGTGAGCGGGATCGAGAGGACTGAGGCAGGCCTCGCCTCGCGGACCGCCGCGGCGGTCGGGGTCGTGGGGCGGCGGAACGACGCCCGCCTGGTCCTCGCCGGGACGACCCTCGGCTATCTGCTCCTGTATCTCTACACCGTCGGCGACCTGGCGCTGACGGGCGACGGCGGGGTGACGGTCTTCGTCGTTGACGACCTCTCGCGAGCGTTCACCTCGCTCGGGTTCTTCCGGTTCGAACCGATCGCCCTCCTCGAGGCCGGGCCGATCACCTACCTGTTCTCCCCGCTGAACGCCATCGTCGCGCTCGTGCTCGCCACCCTCGTGGGCGTGAACCTCGCGCTGACCTACCTCGGGTGGGTCCAGCCGAAAGCGTGTGGGCTGGAGGCCTCGAGTGGCGTCTTCGCCGGGATCCCGGCGCTCCTCTCGGGTGCGGCCTGCTGTGGGCCGACGGTCCTGCTCGTGTTCGGGATTCAGGCCAGCGGCGTCCTCATCACGACCTTCCAGTACCTCGTGCCGATGGCGGTCGTCCTCCTGGTCGGGAGCCTCCTGCTGATCGGCCGGCAGGTCGACCCGGCGCTGCTGTAGTCGGATCCTGCAGTCGAGCCCGGCCGAAATCGCCCGTTCAGAGCCCGTCGCACTCGCCCACGTCGGTCGCCTCGCAGCGGTCGACGCAGTCCTGTTCGACCAGTTCGCCGAGCGTCCGGAGGTCCTCGGCGGGGAGTTCGTTCGCGATCCGGTAGGCCTGGTCGTCGGACAGGCCGATCCCGGCCTCCTGCTCGAAGAATCGCTGGACGGTACAGCGTCGCCAGAGGATCATGCGTGCGAGGCGCTCGCCTTCCTCGGTGAGTTCGGCACCCCGGTAGGGCGCGTAGGTGACCAGTTTCCGCTCGTCGAACGCCTCGATCATCTCGGAGACGCTCGCGCCGCTGACGTCGAGGTATTCGGCGAGGTCCCCGTTGGTGATCGGCGGGGCGTCCTGCAGCGAGTTGTACAGGATCCCACAGAGGTATCGCCCCTCGCCCGGACTGACCTGGATGTCGGGATCGATCGTGGTCGCGGTTGCCATCGTTGGATGTTCGTGGGTCCGGGTTACGGTTCGGGACCCGATGCGTCCTCGTCCGTCGGTTTTTCTTCCCCTGCTGGTTCGTCCTCGTCCGCCGGTTCTGCCGCTCCCGTCGGTTCCGCCGTCTTCCAGTAGACGACCGTCCGCCCGGTCTTCCGCCGGCGGAGCGGCCCGTCGGTCACGAGTTCGTTCAGTTTCCGGCGCGCGCCCTCGGTCGTGATCCCGAGGACGTCGCTCACGTCGGTCGTCGTCACGACCGGCCCCTCGACGGCGTCGAACACCGAGAGCACCGCCTCGCGGTCGGCCGTCTCGACGAACTGCCCCTGGTCGTCGCGGCGTCGTTCGCGGCGGCGGTCGCCGCGCCCGCCGCCGCGACCACCACCGCGCTTTCCGCGTCCGCTCCCCCCTTCGCGTCCCGCTCCACGGCTACCGCCGTCGTGGTGGCCGTCGCCTCGACCGCCGTCGTGGTGGTCACCCCCTCGACCGCCGTCCGTTCTCGTCCCCCGACCGCTCCCGTCGTGGTGGTTGCGTGGCATCAAGAAGGGCTACGCGATCGAAGACGAAAATCCTTTTGCTAGTACCAAATTGGTACGGCGAAACGGCGTCGTCGTCGGTTCGCGACCGGGATCGAGGGGCCGTCACCGAAATCGAGGACCCGTCACCCGAGACTGCCTTCCATCTCGAGCTGGACGAGTCGGTTCAACTCGGCGGCGTAGGCGACCGGGAGTTCGTCGGTGAGGGGTTCGATGAAGCCGCTGACGATCAACTGCTTGGCCTCCTCCTCGTCGAGCCCGCGGTTCGTGAGGTAGAACACGTCCTCGTCGGCGATTTTGCCGACCGTCGCCTCGTGGGCGATGGCGGCGTCGTCGCCCTCGACCTCGATGTGGGGCAGGGTGTCGCTGGTCGAGTCCGAGTCGAACATCAGGGCGTCGCACTCGACGGTCGTCGCCACCCCGTCCACGTCGTCGAGCGAGCGAACCAGCCCGCGGTAGGTGGTCCGGCCGCCGCCCTTGCTGATCGACTTCGCCTCGACGGAGGCGGTGGTTTCGGGGGCTTCGTGGTAGATCTTCGCCCCGGAGTCCATGCGCTGGCCGTCCTCGGCGAAACTGATGGTGATGTGACTCGCGCTCGCGCCCCGGCCCCGGAGGACCGAGGAGGGATAGAGCATCGTCACCCTCGACCCGAGCATCCCGGAGATCCACTCCATCCGCCCGCCGGCCTCGACGACGGCGCGGTCGGTGTTCAGGCAGTAGGTGTTGCGCGACCAGTTCTGAACCGTCGAGTGCTGGACGTGGGCGTCCTCGCCGACGAACACCTCGACGGCGCCGCAGTCGAGGTTCGTCGCGTTGAACGTCGGGGCCGAACAGCCCTCGATGTAGTGGACCTCGCTGTCCGGTTCCGCGACGATCACGTTGTGGCTGAACTGGCCGGTCCCGGGCTCGTTCATCCGGAAATAGGCGTGAATCGGCAGGTTCACCGTGACGCCCTCGGGCACGTACAGGAACGAGCCGCCGGACCAGAAGGCGGTGTGGAGCGCGGCGAACTTGTGTTCGCCCGGGTCGATCGCCTTCATGAAGTACTCCCGGACGAGGTCGGGATGCTCCCGGACGGCGTCGTCCATGCTGCAGAAGATCACGCCCTCGTCGTCCCACCGGTCCTCGAGCTGGTGATACAGGACCTCCGACTCCAGTTGGGCCCCGCTCCCGGCCAGCGCGTCGCGTTCGGCCTCCGGGATGCCGAGGCGGTCGAAGGTTTCCCTGACGTCCTCGGGGAGGTCGTCGTAGCCCTCGATGTCGACGTCGACGTCCACGTCCGGGCGCAGGTAGGGCACGACGCCCTCGACGTCCACCGTCGAGAGGTCGGGCTGGTCCGGCCACTCGGCGGGCGTCGGTAACTCGTGGTACGTTTCGAGGGCGTCCAGTCGGCGGTCGAGCATCCAGGCCGGTTCGTCCTTCTCGGTCGAGATCGCGCGAACGGCCGCTTCAGAAATGGCCGACCCGGTCGCGCGCTGGGTCTCGGATTCCGTGTGCATGGGGTAATCAGTGGAAGAACGGCGATTCGGTGGGGACGACGGCAGTCCGGTACTGCAGCATCCACCGTCGCCCTCGACACCCGCCGTTCTTCGTCTCGTCTCTCGTTTCGTCCCACGAAACGAAGGTAGTTCCGATCCCCGCGTCGCCGTCCCGATCCGCGCAGGGCCACGCACTACCGGCATTGCGGGGTATTGATCGAAACAAACAAGACCAACCTCACGAAATATTTGCCTGAAACAGTGCAGACAGAGACAGTTCAGTCACACTCCACGTCACGGGAACGGCTCGCACTCGGAATCAGCGTCCTCGGCGTCGTCGCGTTGGTCGCGGTGGTCGCGCTCGGCCTCGTCGCCGGGCGGACCAAACTCACCGGTATCGTCGTGTTCGGCTTCTTCGCGATGATGGCCGGCGTCCTCGTCAGTCACTTCGGGGACTTCGCCACGCCGGGACGACAGGTCTGGGCGTACGGTCTCGCGAGCGGCGCGATGCTCGCCAGCGCGGCGGCGCTGATCGCGCCCAAGGCGATCACCCAGCACCCGAAGTACGGCGGCTTCGCCATCGCCTTCGGCTACCTGATCGGCTACGCCGCCCACGAACTCGGGCACCTCGTGAGTCACCACGACCTCCCGATCAACGCCGCCACGGGCGAACTCACGCTCCACGCCCTGGCGGCCGGGAGCATCATGGGCGTCGTCTACGGCGCGCTCCCCACGCTGACGCCGCTGTTCGGGTACGGCATCGTCGCCCACAAGTTCCCCGCCGGGTTCACCGGGTCGGAAGCGGTCGAGCAGTCGGGCCTGCCCGTCAGCGTGATGGTCATCCCGGCGGCCGCGGTCGCCATCGCGGCGATCCCGCTGTCGATTCTCACCCCTGACCTCTCGCCGATCGTCAAGGCCATCTTCTTCGGCGTCTCGACCGGCGTGTTCGCCCACGTCGCTATCGACATGCTGCCCGAGTGTTCCCACGTCGGGTCCCACGGCGATTCGACCGGCCACGGGACGGTCCACTGCTCGCCCGAGGCCGACCGCCTCCGGCAGTACGCCGTCCTCAGCACGGTCCTCGGCGCGGCGGCGATTTTCGCGATGTGGCAGGTCCTCGCGATGGGCTAGAGAACGCCGAAGGTCGATCGGGGCGCGTTCGCTACCGGTGACGAACGAATTGGGATCGTCCGATAGGGCGCAGTGTCAGCATCGTTCGAATCCGGGTTCGATTGACCGTCAACACGCTTTTGTGTCTCTCAGCGTAGTAGGCGTATGATCGCCCTCCTCGAACGCAGTCGAGCCTCGACTGGCGCAGCAGCGCTGGTCGGCGGTGCGAGCGGGTTTGCTGTGGTCGGCGTGTACCTCGGTGCCGGCTTGCTCCTCGCGGACTGGAGCATCGGCGAGTTCCTCGCCCATCTCTCGGGGAGCAGTATCGGATATTTCCTCGGCACGATCGGTCTCGTCGTCGCCGTGGTTGGGCTTCCAATCGCCGGGGCACTCCGGTTCGGTCTACGAACGCCACTCGTGGTCCTCGTGCTCGTGATTATCGGGTGGCTCTCCATCGCCGCGGTCCAGGGTCTCCTATCGGTCCGGACGATTTTCGGTATTGCCCTCTACGCGGCGATGCTTTCCCCGCTCTATCTCGTCCTCTACGGCGTCCTCGGCGGGGGCGAGTATCTGTATCGAACCAGGGTCACCGGTCGGTAGATCCATCGCGATCTCAATGCTAAATACACCCTCTGAGTCTTGCAGTCCCATCCTGACCTGCCCAAACGCTGTCAGAAGCCGCGTGACGCATATATCACCCACATCGATCACGCGAGGTTCTCGAACTCGACCACCCATACAGCGCCACGACCAAACACTCCTCACGCAAGGGCTATCGTCTCAACCGGCGTTCATATCGTTGTGACTACCACTCGATCCTCCACCGCCAGCAGGCCGTTCGGCGTCGTCGCAGTGGTGGCCATGGGCCTCGGGGCACTCGTCGCTGCGTACGGCCTGCTGCTGGTCCCGGAATCGCTCCTCGGCGGCGGCCACGTCGTTGCCATCGGCGTCACGTTGCTGCTGCCCGGCCTCTTCAGCACCGAGTGGGCACGGAACCGGTGGAACCTGTCGCCCACTGCCCAGAGTGGACTGATATGGGCATTCCTCGCGCCCGGTGCGCTCCTGCTGGTGGCGTTTATCGTTCTCGACGTCGTGCTCTTCGAGGGCCCCTTCGTCGAGAGCGGGAGCAAAAGCGGGAACCGATCCGAATTCTCCCCGACCGTATCGAGGTAATCCCGATTATCGGTACTCGAACTTCGTGGAACTCGTCTGGGGGATTCTTCCCGCGAATCGAAATCAGGAAGGCCGTACAATCGAAGCCGCCAGTATGGCCCACGGTTCTCGCCGGAAGCGACTCGTCGCTGCGACTCGCAAGGCCGTCAGGGGCCTCCGGAACGCGCTCCCGATCCTCGCGAGCGTCGTGTTGCTCGTCGGCCTCTTCCGGACGTACGTCTCGCCGGAGCTGGTGAGTTCCGTCTTCGGCGGCCGCCCGATCCTCGACGTGGTCCTCGGGACGGGAATCGGCGGCGTCTCGACCGGGAACGCGATCACGAGTTACGTGATCGGGGGCGAACTCCTCGACCGGGGCGTGAGCCTCCTGGCGGTCACTGCCTTCATCGTCTCCTGGGTGACGATCGGCGTCGTGCAGTTCCCGGCGGAGGCGTCCGTCCTCGGTCGCCGGTTCGCGATCGTTCGGAACGTCACCGGCGCGATCCTGGCCGTCCTCGTCTCGGTCGTCACCGTGCTCGTGGTGGGGGTGCTCGCGTGAGCGAGCCGGACGGTAGCTCCGGCGGGCCATCGAAGCCGGGGAAGAAAGGATCGGACGGCGGCGGTGGCGGTGGACAGTCCCGCACCGACTACTACCTGCTCGGCGGGACGATCCTCCTGTATGCCCTGCTGTTCGTCGTCGATCCGGGAAACGCGAGTGCGGCGCTCGGGAGCGCCTTGTCGCTCGCGCTCACCATCGCGCCGATCCTCCTGCTCGTGACGGTCTTCGTCGCCCTCGTCAACTACGCGGTGACGGGCGACGCCATCGCCGCCGCTCTCGGGAGCGAGTCAGGGGTAACGGGCTACCTGGTCGCCATCGTCGGCGGCGTCCTCAGTCACGGGCCCGTCTACGCGTGGTACACGCTCCTGGCTGACCTCCGGGAGCGAGGCATGCGCGACGGTCTGATCGCCGTCTTCCTGTACAACCGGGCGATCAAACTCCCGCTGTTGCCCCTCTTTCTGTACTACTTCGACGTGGAATACGCCGCGGTCCTCCTGGGCACGATGGTCGTCGCGTCGGTCGTGCAGGGCGTCGTCGTCGAGTGGGTGCTATCGTGGTGGACCCGCGCCCCTACCTGACTGACGACGTGAAGCGAACTCACTCCTCGACCGTCGTGATCGGCCGCATATAGAACCGCTCGTCGCCGAACTCGCGCTCGATCAACTCGCCCGATTCGAGGAGCGCCTCGATCACCGACCAGTCGGCGTCCGCGCGGTCGAGCAGGTCCCGGAGGCCGCTTTCGCGCATCGGGTGGACGGCGGTCACGCCGAGGACGTCGGCTTCGACGTCGCCCGTCGACGCGAAGTCGTCCGGTTCGGCACCGATCAGGTACTCGACCTCGTCGACCTGCTCTTCGAACAGTCGGTAGGCCATCCCGACCGCGGTTTCGCTCGCCGGTTCGACCCAGTCCTCGGCCGGCGGGCGCGTCGGGACGGCGACGTAAGCCACGTCGGGATCGATTTCGCCGACGAGGGCGGCCGTCGCCCGGAGGTCGTCCGCGCCGTCGTTGACCCCGTCGACGAGCATGGTTTCGGTCGTCAGCGTCCCCTCGAAGGACTCGGCGAACGTCCGGAGGCCGCGGGTGATTGCGGTGAACGAGAGCGTCCCGTGCGGGCGGTCGATTTCCCGCCAGGTTTCGGCGCGCCCGGCGTCGACCTTCACCGAAACGTAGTCCGCTTTCGAGAGGTCCGCTTGGACGTCCGGACGGTCGATCAGCGACCCGTTGGTGATGACGGCGACGTCGATCCCGAACCGTCGGATCCGATCGATCGTTTCGCCGAGGTTCGCATCCAGCGTCGGTTCGCCGTCGGGGACGACGGAGAGGTAGTCGATCGACTCGCCGGCCTCGCGAACTGCCGCGACGCGCTCCTCGACGGCGCGCTCGATCTCGTCGGGATCGTAGAACGCCTGCCGTTCAGTGCCGGTCGCCGTCGTCGGGCCGAGCTGGCAGTAGATGCAGGCGTACGTGCAGGTCTTCGGCGGGATGTTGTTGATGCCGAGGCTCCGCCCGAGGCGGCGCGACGGCACCGGACCGTAGGCGAGATCCATTCCGTTCGAGGGTACGTGCCGGGGAACCCTCAGTCGTTCGGACGGCGAGGCGTCTGCTCCGCCGATCCGGATTGAGGGGCATCGTCGTCGAGATACGCCACTCCTGCCTCGGTCACGACGTAACTCGTCGGGCCGTCGACGGCGAGGCCGCACGAATCGGCCATGGGGCACGCCGAACAGGTCTCGCCCTCGCAGCCGAATTCGCGCAGGTAGCCCTCGCGGACCATCGACCGGACCATCCCCCGGATCGCGTCCTCGCGGCGGTCCAGGGCCTCGGCGACGGCCGGGATCGGCTGCCCCCGCCGGATCGCCGCGAGGACGGATCGATAGGTCCCCACGGTCAGGCCCCTTCTCCGAGGTTCGCCGGGTCCCATCGGGTGTAGCTCAGCGCCACGAGCGTGAACGGGAGCGCGACGATGGCGGGGCTGTAGGGCGGTCCCATCGCGGCCGCCAGGTCGGCGGCGCTGGCGATCCAGACGTCCGGGCCGCCCGGGATCGCGCCCAGGAGCGTGGCGAGCAGGTCGGTGCCCCCGACGATCCAGAGCATCAGGCTGCCCATGAAGACCGTCGCCTGCTGGCGGCGGTCGTCGAGGCCGTTCGCGGCGGCCTGGAGGTAGAACGCGCCCGCCGACAGGACCACGATCCCCCGCCACGCGAGGAAGGTCCCAGAGATCGTCACGACGGCTATCTCGAACTCGCCGCCGGTGATCCCCAGCAGGAGTTCGACGGCACCGGCGAGGAGCAGGAGGAGCCCGAACGCGCCGAAGTAGAACTCGTCCCAACGAGTCATCCGGCCACCCCCAGGGCGACGCCGACGAGACGGAGCAGGCCGCCCCAGACGAACAGGGCGGCGACCAGCGTCCCGAGACTGCCGGCGAGCGTGCGGACGACCCCGACGCTGTCCCGGCCCTCCTTGATCAGCATCGCGAACGTCGCCACGCAGGGGAAGTAGATGCTGATCATGACCACCGACATGACCGTCTCGAACGGGGTGAGCCCGATCGCGCTGAGCTGGGCGACCGCGAGGTCCTTGCGCATGAACCCGGCGATCAGCGCGGGCACCGTGTCGGCGGGGACGCCGAACCACCCGGTGAGGACGGGCCCGAGCGCGCCGGCGAGCCACTCGATGGTGCCGGTGAGATAGAGGACGTTGATGATGCCGACGCCGAACAGGACGAAGGGGACGGCCGTCTTGAAGAAGCCGCGGAACCGGAGCGAGAGCTTGGTCGCGACGTTGTCCGGTCGGGGCTGGCGCAGCGGCGGGATGTCGACGATGAGTTCCGGCGAGGAGCCGGGGACGACCCGGTCGAGAATCGCGCCGAAGACGAAGAAGCCGGCCAGGAGGTACAGCAGGATGTAGCCGGTGTACTGGGGAATGAGCGAGAGCATCACCCCGAGTTGCGCGCCACAGGGGATGAACACCGACAGGAGCGTCATCATCACGAACCGCTGTTTGTCCGACTCCAGCGCCCGGGTGCCCGCGACGCCGGGGACGTTACAGCCGAACGAAAGCACCATCGGGACGATGGCGAACCCGTGGAGCCCGATCTTGTGAAAGAGCGCGTCGAGCAGGACCGCCAGCCGCGAGAGATAGCCCGAGTCCTCCAGCACGGCGACGATGAGATACAGCGCGAAGATGGCCGGCATGACGACGCCGATGGCGACGAACAACCCGCTCGTCAGCATGCCGAAGGCCTCGAAACTGGTGGTCGCCCCGGGGTCGCCGACCAGGACGAAATAGAGCCAACTGCCCTCCATCGGAAAGGCCTGCTGGAGCCAGGGCAGCCAGTGGTCGTCGAACAGCGGGACGAAGTAGCCGTCCGTGAAAAAGCCCGCGACCGCCCCGAAAAAGCGCCACATGCCGTACAGGACGGCGACCGCGAAGGGCAGTCCCGTCCAGGGGGAGACCGTGAGTTTCCCGACGAGTTCGGGGATCGTCGGCTCGCTGTCGCCGTACTCGACGGTCTCCTCGACGATGGCGTCGACGAGATCCCAGCGGGCTTCGGGATCGAGGGATGACTCGGTCATGGTTCGACGGTCTCGGCCCGCCCGTAAACCCGCTCCTGGACGGCGTCGATCGACGGCGACCCGGCGCGATCGAAGCTCTCCAGGAGTTGCTTGATGCCACGGCCCTCGGTGGCGACGGTCGGCACGGCCGGCACCCCGAGCAACCGTTCGACCGCCTCGACGTCGATCTCGACGTTCTTCCGGGTCGCCTCGTCCCACATGTTGAGCGCCAGCACCATCTCGTACTCCCGCTCGACGATTTCGAGGACCAGGTTCAGGCCGCGCTCGAACCGCGTCGCGTCGACGACGCAGACGACGAGGGCGTCGGGGTTGGCCTCGAGCAGTTCGACGGCGACCGCCTCGGCGCGGTCCTTCGGGTCGAGCGAGAACGTCCCCGGCACGTCGATGATCGGGACCGTGGCGCCGTCGACCGCGAGTTCGCTCTCGGTGTAGTCGACGGTG
>Ga0102925_1000540_pt1 | contig 20873 bp, 25 predicted proteins | sample SalPonR1_A_D1_MG_FD_78216 | JGI IMG/M metagenome (GOLD analysis project Ga0102925, IMG submission 78216) | Salt pond soil microbial communities from South San Francisco under conditions of wetland restoration - Salt Pond MetaG R1_A_D1_MG | ecosystem: Environmental > Aquatic > Marine > Intertidal...
CCTCCTCGACGTTCGTCGTTCCCGTCCGCCGGATCGTCGATCAATTCCACGCCCAGGTCCTCGGGCCGGTTCGCCCGCCACTCGTCGCGGGAAATCGTGTATCGCACCTCGTCGCTCACCGTATCGCCGTATGCGACGTAGTTTCGCAGGACTCCTTCGCGCCGCCCACCGAATCGTTCGACGTACTTCTCGATCGCCTGCCGGGACGTGTCGTTCTCGACGTTGTGGGTGACTTCGACCACTTCGAGGTCGAGCCGATCGAACGCCAGCGCGAGGAGGGCAGTCGCGCGCTCGGCGCTGTACCCGCGTCCCCAGAACGGCCTGGCAAGCCAGATCGCGAGCTGGCCGCTTCGACGGTCCCAGTCGAGATCGAGGAGCGTGACGCCGGCGAACCCGCCCGCCTCCGCTGCTCCCTGGCGGGGACGAACGACGTACTCGGCCGCCTCGGCGTCCTCCCAGCGCTCGACCGCGTCGTCGACGTATTCGGCCGCGTCGTGCACCGTCTCGGACGGCTCCCAGGGAACGTACCGCCAGACCGTTTCGTTCTCGGGGTCGGTCGTCACCTCGTACAGTTCGAAGGGATCGACGTGCTCGTGGTCGAACCGCTCGAGGCGCAGTCGATCCGTTTCGATCGCCGCCGGAAACATCACGATTCCGACGAGGAACAGAAAGACGAAAACCTTTCGGCAGGCGTGTGAAATGTCCCCACCCGGTCAGTCGGCCTCGGGCGTCGGAGTTTGGGCCGCGTCCTCGGACGCCTCGTCGAGTCGGCCGGTCGTCCGGAGGTACTCCTCGCGCGAGAGGGTGAACCGGTGGACGTTCTTCACCTCGCCGTCGGCCGGAACCTGGTTGCGGAGCAGGCCGTCGTAGTGGCCGTCGAAGGACTCGACGTAGGTCTCGTAGCGTTCCCGGAGGGGTTCGGCTTCCTCGAAGCACTCGGCGATCATCATTTCGAGGTCGAGATCAAGAAACGCGAGGTCGTGCAGTTCCATCGCGAACTCCACGAGCAGGCCCCGGCCCCAGTAGGGTTTGCGCGTCCAGACGACCATTTCGCCGGCCCGGCGCTCCCAGAACAAATCGAGATAGCTGACGCCGACGAGGTCGCCCGGCCCCTCCAGGTTTTCGCCGGCGCGGAGCAGGTACGTCGCGCGGTCGCCGTCGTCCCACCGGCGCTCCGCCTCGAGGATCCACTCGCGGGTTCCCATCGGCGTCTCGAAGGGCCCCCAGGGCAGGTATTGCAGTTCCTCGCGGGCGTTGTCGTTGTCCGCGGCGAGGTGGCGGTGGAGGTCGAGGATGCCCACCGCGTCGCGAGAGAGTCGTTCGAGGACCAACCGGTCGGTCTCGATCCGCTCCGGGAACATTGATCGACTGTCCTCCAGGAGAATATTTAATTCTTTCAGTTTCTAACCGAGCGGAAATTCCAGGCCGCTCGTCCAGAGGGGGAGCAACGGTTTTGCCGATACCGTACGAACGTGGCGAACGCATGGCGACGACGCTTCCCGAGGACGCCGTCCTCCTGCTCGTCGACTTCCAGCGGGGATTCGACGATCCCGCGTGGGGGATCCGGAACGATCCCGAGGCCGAATCGCGAGCGGCCGAACTGCTGGCCGCCTGGCGCGAGCGCGACATGCCCGTGGTCCACGTCAGGCACGACTCCCGGGAGGCCGGGTCACCCCTGAAGCGCGGCAAGCCAGGGTTCGAGTATCTCCCAGATGTGGAACCGATCGAGGGCGAGGCCGAGTTCGTGAAACACGTCAACGGGGCGTTCGTCGACACCGGCCTCGAACCGTGGCTCCGCGAGCACGGCTACGACACGCTCGTCGTCTGTGGCCTGACCACCGACCACTGCGTCTCGACGACGGTCCGCATGGCCGAGAACCGGGGATTCGACGTCTCCGTCGTGTCGGACGCGACGGCCACCTTCGAGCGGTCGCTGGGCGAGGAGACCTTCGAGGCCGAGACGGTTCACCGGACCGCGCTGGCCCACCTTTCGGGCGAGTTCGCGACGGTCGTTTCGACGGCCGAGGTGGTCGACGATCTCGCCTGATCGGCGACATCCATATCCGTCCGGTCCCCCGTGTTCGTCCACGAGATGACGGACCCAGAAAGGGACGAGTCTTTCCGGCAAGGGATTCGCGCGAACTGGCAGCAGTTCGCCCTCCAGTTGCTCACGGTGTTCGCCGTGGGGCTGACCATCGGGGCGGAACGCAACGTCGTGCCGATCATCGGCCGGGACGTCCTCGGCGTCGAGTCGATCCTGGTCATCGGCTCGTTCGTGGTGAGTTTCGGGTTCGTCAAGGCGGTGCTCAACCTCTACGGCGGGAAGTGGGCCGAAACGTACGGCCGGAAACCGATCCTGATCGCGGGGTGGGTCGTCGCCCTCCCGATACCGGTCGTCCTCGTGTACGCACCGAACTGGTGGTGGATCAGCCTCGGGAACGTCCTGCTCGGGATCAACCAGGGGCTGGCCTGGAGCATGAGCGTCAACGCCAAGATCGACCTGGCGGGCGAGGACGTGCGGGGGTTCGCCGTCGGTCTCGACGAGGCGTTCGGATACGGCGGCGTCGCCGTCGGCGCGTGGGTCACGGGCGTCATCGCCGCCGAGTACGGCCTCCGCCCCGCGCCGTTTTACTTCCTCGCAGCGGTCGTCGTCCTCGCGCTCGTTGTGGCGATGCTGTTCGTCGAGGAGACACTCCCGTACGCCGAAGCGGAGGCCAGCAACGGCGAGGGTGACGACGAGGACGCCGACCTCCCCTTCCGCGAGGTGCTGAAGCGCGCGACCTGGGGCGATCGAACGCTGTTCGCGGCCGCCCAGGCCGGGAGCGTCGAGAAGTTCGTGGACGCGCTGGTCTGGATCGCCTACCCGCTCTATCTCACGACCGCGGGCCTCTCGGTCGAGGCGGTCGGCGTCGTGGTCGGCGCGTACGGCGCGGTCTGGGGAGTGTTACAGCTCTATACCGGGAAACTCGCCGACGACGTCGGACGGCGACCGCCCGTCGTCGCCGGGATGTTCCTCGCCGGCGCGGGCGTGCTCGCGACCGTCTGGGTCCAGGGATACTGGGCCTGGATCGCGACGGCGGGCGCGACGGGCGTCGGCATGGCCCTGCTGTACCCGAACCTGATCACGGTCGTCGGGGACGCCGCCCACCCGACGTGGCGGGCGACGGGCCTGGGCGTCTACCGGATGTGGCGCGACGCGGGGTACGGGTTCGGGGCAATCGTCATCGGCGTCACCGCGGACCTCGCCTCGATCGAGACCGCCTTCTACGTCACCGCGCTCGCGATGTTCGTCTCCGGGGCCGTCACGCTCGTCTGGATGCGCGAAACCCATCCGGAACTGGGCGATTACTCGCCCCCGACGGAACCGAACTCGACCGTTTCGAGCGGGGATTGACGACCCCCAGAAAGCTCGGAACCGGCGACAACCGGCGGTCAGCGAGACCCTCGCCAGTCCTGCAGGAAGACGAGCGCCGGGACGACGAGAATCGTGACGAACGCGACGAGGACGGGGAGCAGGTCGTCCTCGACGTCCTGCGCGAGCGACTGGTCGATCCCGACCGTGAGGAGATCGACGACGAGACTGCCGAGAACGAGGACGACGAGGACGCCCCAGACGGCCGTAACCGCGAGGCCGGCCGTGGCGACGGCTCGAAGTGGACGGCGGGCATCGACCGCGACCATGATCCCGGCGAGGACGAGCGCGATCCCGACCCCCCAGACGCTCCCGAGGATCGCGACGGTCGCCACCGAGAGCGTGAGCCCACCCTCGGCAGCGCTCAGCAGAGTGATCAGGAGGGCGACGACCAGGACGAAGAGACCGAGCAGGAGGTGGGCGACGACCCGGAACACCCGGGTCCTGAACACCGGCCCGAGGACGGTCACCCCGGCGACGCCGAGGAGTGCGGCGAGGAGGGTAGCGAACACGACCGTCACTGGTGACTGGCCCGAGAGCCAGGTGCCCGAGAACGCGGCGACGGTGATCGCGGCGACGATGGTAACGGCCCAGGGCAGCGGGACCGACAGTCGGTCTCGGAATCCGTCCAGGTTCACGCTCGATCGCTGGTCGGAGTAGGCGGTCGAGCAGGGAAAGCGTCACGCCGAGGTCCTCGGTGCTCCCGCCCGACGACCGTTCCGGGTCAGGTTCTTCACTTCGAACAACCTTTCAACTGCATGAACACCGGGCAACGGTTCGGGCTGGCTGCCGGGTTGGTCGTACTCGCCGGCCTCGCGAGCGTCCTCGCAGCGCCGGACGTTCCCGAGCAGATGATCACCCACTGGAACGCAGCAGGGGAAGCGGACGGGATGATGCCGAAAACGACGGCGCTCGCGTTCGTCCCGGTGCTGTCGGCGTTCCTCCTGGGCCTGTTCGCCGTCATTCCCCGGATCGATCCGAGCGCCACCACCGGGAGGAGGCCGACGGCGATCACGCGACGGTGATAGCCCGGCGGCGAGACGGTGAGGCCGTACGTCTCGCGGTCCCGGCCCGCCAGTGCGAGGGATGCCGGGACGGCAACGAGCAAAAGGGCATACGCAACGACCGGCCACCCACCCAGCACGCCGGCGTCCGGATCGAAGATGGAGATGCCAGCAACGATCCAGAAGAGAGCGACGACGCCCGCAAAAGCGACAAAAACCTCCAGCAGAGCGAACGGGCGGGATCGCATGGGTCGATATTCGACGTGGGTCGTGAAAACCACTGGGCCGACGATTTTCAGCGCGATCACCCATCGAGAACGGCGTCCCGGAGAAGCACGTCGAGACTGGATCGGATCTGTTCGGACGCCTCCCGTTCCGACATGTCGTTTGCGGCAGCCAGGTCGGCCAGGGTGACCTTCCGCGGCACCTCGAAGTACCCGTTTCGCACCGCACTCCTGAGGAGTTCCCGCTGGTCGTCCGACAGTGCGGACCGGCGTTCGGGAGTCGAAGTCATTGGCCGTTCCACCAACCGTAATATCCGCGTGGATCGACAAAGTAATTGGGATAATCGGAACTATAGGAGTGGCAAAATCAAAAAAAACCAGAATTAGTTGCGATTTCCGCAATTAGTGCGTGGACGCGGCTCGACCGTCACTCGGGCGGCTCCTCCTCGTACTCGAAATGTCCCCACGGGCGGACGTGGTGACTGGCGATGATCTCGGAGGATTCGATCTCGAACCCCTGTTCGGCCAGGTCGTTGGTGATCGAGGTGAGATCCGCCGTGTCGGTGGCGACGGCCTCGACGTAGAGGTTGCGCTTGCTGGTGAGCATCTCCCGGACGTCCACCACCCCCCGGGAATCCAGCGCTTCGCGCGCGAGTGTTTCGCGCTCGTCGGCCGACGCACTACAGATGAACAACACGTGCAACGGGAACGCCGCCTTCTCGTAGTCGATCTTCGGGTAATACCCCTCGATGATCCCCTCCTCCTCCAGGCGATCGATGCGGTTTCGCACGGTACTCGAGGAGACGTCGACCTCGGCGGCGATCTCTGCGATGGTCGTGTTCCGGGAGTCCCGCTGGAGCGCGAAGAGGATGCCACGGTCCACGTCGTCGAGGGAGAACGAACTCATGTCCGGTGCTATTCCCGGCAACGAAATGAATCTTCGGCGCGAATCCGGATCGAGTCGTCCACCGTACCCCACGGATACCCCTTTTGGATGAGTCCGGTCCGACGGCAGGTCCCGGAACCCCCAGGTTCGCCCGAGGCCGAGCGAGCCTCCGAAGTTGGCCGAAGAAAAAATGATGACGGAACCCGTAGTCTCCGTTCGTATGGGCACCGAGGAGGGGACCGCGGAAACCGAGTTTCACGACCGATTGCGGGCCGCCGTCAGGGACGCTACCGAAAATGGGGTCGAAGTCGAGGGGTCCTGGCCCGTGCTAAGCGACGATCCGGACGCGCCGGACTGGGACGTCGAAATCGTCCTGCTCGACGAATCGGAAGACTGACTCGTCGCCATCGATCGGGCGAAGGCACGGGTCCCGAGACTACCGCCGTTCCACGACGACGGTCTTCGTTTTCTCGGCGTCGATGCCGAACAGGAACCCGGAGAGGAACAGGAGTTCGTTACCCAGATAGTACCCTTCGAGGACGTGATCGATCAGCGAGACCTCGATGGACGTGACCCCGAGCAGGACGAGGACGAGGGCGACGATGGCGGCGAGGCCGGCGAACCAGCGGACGACCGTCCCCGAAAGCAGTCCGACGACGAAGACCAGGAGTGCCGTGACGAGGCTCATGTGTCGTTCGATTCGTCGGTCGGACCCATTAATCTACGCGACGCCCCGGAGCAGGACCCCCACGCCGTAGGCCACCGCCGCGGCGGCCATCCCGACGGCGAACATCTCGACCCCGTTGTAGTACCAGGGCCGATCGGTCACCAGACTCCGACTGGCACCCACGACGAAGAAGGCGAGACCGGTGAAAACGGCCGAAAGCTGGAAGAGCGGGTCGAGGCCGGTGACGTACGGAATCAGCGGTGCGGATCCGGCGACGACGAACGCCAGGAACGTGACGAACGCCGTGCGTCGCGGGGTTTTCCCGTCGGCCGCGACAGTTCGATCACCCGATCCGGCGTCCCGGACCGAACGCCGGTAGTCCAGTTCCGAGCGACGGCTGAGATAGTTGCTCATTCCCATCGAGAACCCGTCGGCGAACAGGTTCGCCAGGCCCAGGACGAGCACGATCGAGGGGTTCAGCGCGGCCCCGGCGACGCCCGACACGACGGCGAACGTGGTGACGATGCCGTCGTTCGCGCCGTAAATCACCTCGGCGAGGTATCTCCCAGACGATTCGACGTCGTCGCCGAGAAGGCGTTCGAGCATGGTTCAGTTCGATCGAGGGGAAGTATAAGCGTTCGTGAAGGAACCGACGATCCACGTGCCGGGGGTCGATTCCGTCGGATCGGCCGCCGGTTCGTGACGGGTCGACCCCCACGCAGGAGAATACGACAAACGTTCATTATATTTGGAAACGAACGAGTATACATGTCACCAGACGGTCCGGGATCCGGGTCGCGAGTGGAACTCACGGCGGGTGAAACCGGATGACTCGGTCCCGACCGTGGCTCCGGGAAGACGTCGAGCGCTCGTCGCCGCGCAACCTGGTGCTGTTCTTCCTGCTCGCGTTCGGCTGGTCGTGGGGGCTCTGGGGGCCGAAGGCACTGGTCGCGCAGGGCGTCATCGAGGGGTGGCCGCGCCTGCCGGAAGTCGCCGCCTTCGGGCCGACCGTCGCTGGAATCGTGATGCTGTACCTGGAAGGTGGCCGGGCGGGCCTCCGGCGACTCCTCGCCCGAACGCTCGACACGGATTTCCCACTCCGCTGGCTGCTCGTCGCCCTCCTCCTGTTCCCGATCCTCACGGGGTTGGTGCTCGGGATCGCGATGACGCAAGGGACGTCTCCGTCGTTTCCCTGGGAGGACGACCTCATCGTCCTGCCGGCGGCCTTCGTGTTCATCCTCCTGCTCGGCGGGCCCCTGCAGGAGGAGTTCGGCTGGCGGGGCTACGCCCTCGACCCGTTGCAGTCGCGGTTCGGTGCCACTCGGGGAAGCCTCGTTCTGGGCGTCCTCTGGGCACTCTGGCACCTGCCGCTGTTCTACATTCCGACCCAGACGATTTACTACGAGCGACCGTTCTGGGGGCTCCTGCTGTCGGTGACGATGCTCGCGGTTGTGATGACCTGGGTCTACAACAACGTCGGCGGAAGCCTCCTCGTGATGGTCCTGCTGCACACCGCCTTCAACTGGTCCCAGGGCATGCTCCCGGTGCTGGAGACCGAACTCGGCGGGTTGCTGTTCATCGGGGCGATGGCCGTCCTCACCGTCGCCGTGGTCGTGGTCTGGGGCCCGCGGGACCTGGTTCGGGAACGCGGCGGTCGTCGGCTCCGGGGTCGCAGAACGGACTGATCCGCTGAAGGCGAACGGCCGTCGTTGCGAATGCCGCGACCGACACGATGGTTAACCGCTCGGAAAGCATTTGGTACAGTATGGCATCACAAACGACGGGATACTCGGGGGACGGAGACGGCCCGACTGAAGGCGGCCGGCGCTATCCGGCGGGAACGGGGTGGATCGCGGGCTTTGCCAGCGGTGCCGTCGTGGGGGTCGTCGCGTGGATCATCTCGGCCGAGGTCGTCATCGGCGTCATTCTCCTCGCCGCGACGGGGACGGCACTCGGCGTGACGTTCGAGCAATCGATCGCCACCCGACCGCTCACCGAACGCGAGCGGCGGATCGCATTGATTCTGATGACGGTCGGCGTTCTCGTCGGCCTCGCCGTGCTGGTGTCCGTCGTGCTGTTCGCCTGACCTCCGGAACCGCCGCGAGAATCGGGTCGCCGGCCGTCTACAGTCCGTCGAGAACCCGCTCGAACCGCTCGGTCACTTCTTCGGAAACGAAGTCGATGTCGGGGTTCTCCGCGAGACCGAGAAGCCGTTTCGGATCGACCGCGGCCACGACGACGTCCCCCTCGTCCGTCTCGTAGACGGCGACGTTGCAGGGGAGCAACGCCCCCAGGTCGATCTCCTCGTCGAGGCCCTGGTGGGCGAGTCCGGGGTTGCACGCCCCGAGGACGCGATAGTTGCGGTACTCCTCGTCGAGGTCGAGTTTGGCATCGAAGGTTCCGCCGAAGTCGATGTCGCTGAGGATGCCGAACCCCTCGTCCTCGAGGGCCGCCGTCGTTCGCTCGATGACCTCGTCGAAGTCGCCGTCGACTCGCTTTTGTATGGTATAGTCCATACTGCGCACGTTTGACCGTACAGGTATGACCCTTTCGTGAGAGGCAGTCACGTACGACGCCCGACGCCCAACTAGCGAGATCCGACCCATTCGGAGGGATTCGACAGTCGAAACCGGTGTCGCAAGGCTTTTTGATATGAATCAAATATGAATTCGTATGGGAACGGAAACGCGGAAGGTCGGGCAACGGGGCCAGGTGACCATCCCGAAGGAGTTGCGGGAGCGGTTCGGGATCCACGGCGGCGACGAGGTGCTTGTTCGCGAGGAGGGTGGAAAGATCGTCATCGAAAAATCGGACGTCGACGAGCGACTGGCGGAAGGCTATCGGCGTCGGAGGGCCGTCAGTCGGGACCTCGAAGCGGAAATGGCAGACGTGTCCAGTGAAGCCGACGATCATCTCGGTGACGCCCCGGAGTGGTGATGAATCGTGCAGGTCCGCTGCGGTGACGTCGTTGTCGTCGAACTCGATCCGACGAAGGGGTCGGAACGGCGAGGGACTCGTCCGTGTCTGGTCGTCCAGAACGACGTCGGCAACGAAAACGCGCCCACGACGATCGTCGTACCGTTCACGACCGCTTTCGACGACGAACTGTATCCCTTCGAGGTCCTGGTCGAGGCCGACGAGGGACCGCTTCGCGAGGATTCCGTCGCGCTGTGCAGCCAGATCCGGACCGTTTCGGTCGAGAAGCGGATCACGAGGAACCTGGGAGCGATTCCCGCCGACCGGATGGAGCAAGTGGACCGGGCGCTCCACTATAGTCTCGGTCTGTCGCCGCCCGAGTGACCGGATACCAACCACTCAACAGGTCACGTGCTGACCCGGCCCTGGCGGAAACCGATCACAATCGTTCGCCGTGTGGGGCGTACTGATCGACGGGGTCACCCTTCTCGTTGGTGACCGCTGGCTCCGTGTCGCCTGGTGCTCCCTCGTCGATCTCTTTCAGGATGGCGTAGAAGCGCCACTCGTCGCCGTAGTCGAACAGGTAGCAAATCCTGTCGCCTGCTTCCAGCTTCAATTGTCGAACCATCTCACCGACCGTCGTCTCGGCGGCGTCGTACTCGTCCTCGTCGCCCATCGTGGAGGCTGTTTGCTCCATCTCCTCCGGCGGCTTGTACTGGACGGGGCTTTGCCAGTAATCCTGGTCGGTGCCGAAAAACCAGAAGTGGGCCTGATCGAGCCCGACCGCGCGGTTCAACACCGTCTGAAACTCGTCTATGGATCGGTCCGCTCCAACGACGATGTCCCGCCACAGCGACGTCGGATCGTACTCGAACTTGACGCGAAAGCGGTAGGTGGTCATCCGTATCCAGCCGTTTTCGGCGGTGGCTAGTGAGTGTATCGCTCGTCAGCGGTACGAGCTACCGTCGAGGAGTGAGGACCCGCAACCACTAAACGCGCCACCCGCCCAGTATGCGGTATATGGACTGGACGGAGAAGTACCGCCCGTCGACGCTGGCGGAGGTCCGGGGCAACGACACGGCCCGGGACGACCTTCGGAAGTGGGCCGAGACCTGGGACGACCACCGCGAGGCGGCCATCCTCCACGGCGCGCCGGGGGTGGGCAAGACCTCGGCCGCCCACGCGCTGGCGAGCGACATGGGCTGGCCGACGATCGAACTCAACGCCTCCGACCAGCGCACCGCCGACGTCATCGAGCGAGTGGCGGGCGAGGCCGCCAAATCCGGCACGCTGACCGCCGGCGGGGCCGGCCGGCGGCTGGTCGTTCTCGACGAGGCCGACAACGTCCACGGGACCCACGACCGCGGCGGAACGGGGGCGATCACGAGCCTCGTGAAGGAAGCCAGCCAACCGATGGTGCTGATCGCCAACGACTTCTACGACATGTCGAAGTGACTCCGGAACGCCTGCCGCGAGATCGAGTTCCGCGACGTCTCGAAGCGCTCGATCGTCCCGGTGCTTCGGGACATCTGCCGCAGGGAGGGCATCGAGTTCGAGTCCGCCGCCCTCGAAGCGATCGCCGAACAGACCGACGGCGACCTCCGGTCGGCGATCCACGACCTGCAGGCGGCCGCGGAGGGCCGCGACCGGATCACCGAGGACGACGTCGTGACCGGGGAGCGCGACCGAACGGAGGGCATCTTCGACTTCCTCGACCTCCTGATCAAGGAAGGGGACGCGGAGGCGGCGCTGAAGGCCTCCTACGACGTGGACGAGACGCCCGACGACCTGATCAACTGGATCGAGGACAACGTGCCGAAGGATTACCACGGGCCCGAACTCACGGACGCGTTCGACGCCCTCTCGCGGGCCGACCGCTGGCTCGGCCGCGTTCGGGCCACCCAGGACTACTCGTACTGGCGCTACGCCGCAGACAACATGACCGCCGGCGTGGCGGCCGCCCGGCGGGAGAACAAGGGCGGGTGGACGCGGTACGGACCGCCGAGCTACTGGTCGAAACTGGGGCGCAGTCGCGGGACTCGCGAAACCCGGGACGCGATCGCCCGCAAAATCGCCGAGAGCGCCGGGACGAGCCTCGGGAGCGCCAGGCGCGACGTGCTCCCGTATCTCGCCACGATGACCCACCACTGCAAGGACCGCGAACTGACCGTTCGGATGGCCGCCGCCTACGACCTCGACGCGAGCCAGGTCAGTTTCGTCACCGGGTCGGGCGAGTCGACCAACAAGGTGCAATCCATCGTCGAGGAAGCCCGGGAGCGCCGGGACGAGGCGATCGAGTCACACGCCGGACCGGCGTTCGAGGGCACACGGACCCGAAACGGGACCGGGGACGGCGAAGACGAGGGGAACGGAGCGACCGGGGATGGGGACGACGGCGACGACGGCCAGTTGACCCTCGGCGACTCGGCCGGCGACGATTCCAGCGACGAGCCGGCAGATAGCGATGGCGAGGACGTCGCAGAAGCCGGCGACGGGGAGGGCGACGTTCGCACCGAGAAAGCCGAGAGCGACGACGCACAGTCGGGACTCGGCGACTTCATGTAGTACCGATATTCGTCGACATCAAAGCACGTCGAGTTCGTGCCCGGCCTCGTAACAGGCGTCCAGACACGTCTGCACGTCCTCGGCGGAGTGTGTCGCCATGGGCGTCAACAGGACCCGCCCTCGGTCGGGCGCGGTCGGGGAGCGGGGACCGGCCGAGACGACCACGCCGTGCTCGCGAACGGCCGCCTCGAGTCTCCTCGCAGTCTCCGGGTTCTCCAGATCGATCGGGACGACCTGCGATTCGCCCAGCACGTCGTAGCCCATCGAGCGCAGGCCGTCCCGGAGTCGCTGAACGTTCGACCAGAGACGGTCCCTGACGTCGTCGTGGCGGGAAACGTGCAGCGCCTCGCTCGCGGCCGCCGCGGCGGGCGGTGCGAGGCCGGTCGAGTCGACGAACGGTCGAGCGGTGCGCGTCAGGTGCTCGACGAGCGCCGCGGATCCCGCGACGAACCCGCCCTGGCTGGCGAGGGCCTTGGCGAGCGATCCGGTCTGGACGTGGACGCGGTCGGAAACGTCCTCCGCCTGGACCACGCCGCCGCCGTTCCGGTAGAGCCCGGTCGCGAGTCCCTCGTTGACCATCATCCAGGCCCCGTACTGCTCGGCCACGTCACACAGGGTCCGGAGCGGTGCTGCCATCCCGTCGGCCGCGAACACCGACTGGGTCACGACCAGCCAGGACTCCCCGGTTCGGTCGTCGCGATCGGCCATCCGCTCGCTGAGGTCGTATGGATCAAGATGGTCGTAGGTGACGAGTTCGCCGCCGGCGAGTCGAACCCCGTCGGCGACGCTCGCGTGCACGTGTTCGTCGACGAAAACGACGTCCGGCGAGAGGCCAACGATCGCGCCGACGTTCGCGGCGTAGCCGGAGGAAAAGGCCAGCGCGCGCTCGCTCTCGTGAACCTCGGCGAGCAGTCGCTCGAGGTCCCAGTGGACCATCGTGTCACCGACGGTCGGACGCGGTGCACCGGCGCCGGTCCCGACGACCTCGGCGGCGGCCGTCGCCGCCTCCTGGACGCGGTCGTCGGTCGCCAGCCCCAGGTAGTTGTGCGAAGCAAAGACGAGGACCGCTTCGGCATCGAGGACGGGGAGCCCACCGCCCGGATCGGGCGCGAACGTGGCACGAGCGCCGACGTGGTCGGCCGGCGTCAGGCGACCCCCGTCTCCATCGGCGACGCGGTCGTCGAGATCGAACCCCCGATCGGTCATCTACCTTAAACGTCACGGCCGCGTGCCTTCAACGGTTCGAAACAGTCGCGTCGGCGTTCGGGTCGAAACACCCTCGGTCCGTTCGGATTCGCGAATCCCGCTATAGAGTGGCGAGCGTCGGGGGATTCGACGCCGGTCCAACGACGCCGGTCGCGAAATCGACGCGGCGGACGTCAGGTAGCGGCGGCGGCCGTTACCGCTCGACGCCGCTCGTTCCGAGTCCGGGAATCCTGACGTACTCCTCGAAGGCGTCCATTCCCTTCGTCGCGGAGATCACGAGGGCAAGGTAAAACAGCGCGAGGATTCCGAACACGAGCGTGTACTTGTAGTTCGTGTTCGCGATGTCCTCCGCCTGAGCGAACAGTTCCGGAACGGCGATGAACGTCGCGAGCGAGGAGTACTTGATCAGGTACACCAGTTCGTTCGTCCATCCCGGGATCGCATAGCGCAGTCCCTGTGGAAGGACGACCCGTCGGATACCGGCCAGTTGCGTGAGGCCGATCGCCCTGGCGGCAACCAGCTGGTCGCGGTCCACGCTCTGGAGTGCCGTCCGGATGTACTCCGCCTGGTAGGCCGCACTGTTGATCGTGAATCCGATCAGGGCCACCCAGACAGCCGGGTTCGGGACGAGTTCGGGGAAGATCCCCCGGAAATACTGCGAGAGGTTGAACCCGTAGTAGAGGACGAACAGCTGGGCGACCAGCGGCGTCCCCCGGATCAGTTCGGTGAACGACAGCGAGAGGTAACTGGAGTAGGTACCGTAGATCCGGGCCACGCTGAGCGGAATCGCGATGATCAGCCCGAGGAGGATGCTGACGGCGGTCAGCAGAATGGTGAAGTACGCGCCCGTCGCGAGGGCGGGCAGGTATCCCGCGGCCTCGGCGAGTTGCGGCGAGAACCCCTCGATGGCGCCCACGGGGATGAACGTGTCCGAGTAACTCATCAAGGGGTTCCAGCCCCAGTTCGTGATCCACCGCAACACCAACCAGCCCCAGAATATCACGCCGGCAATAATTCCGATCCACCGGAGAGTTCCCGACGGCGAGAAGCCGCTCTCCCACCCCGTCCCGGTACGCCCAGAGGTGGGTTCGGTTTCTCCCTCGGTGGTCTCCGGCTCGGCACTCATTGCGGTGCCTCCGTCTCCCCGTGGAGCCGGGTGATGCGCTCCAGGAACTCCTTGGTCCGCTCGTGTTCGGGGTCCTGGAACATCTTGTCCGGCGGGCCTCGCTCGGCGATCTTCCCGCCGTCGAGGAACATGATCTTCGAGGCAGCCTCGGTGGCGAAGCCCATCTCGTGGGTAACCACGAGCATCGTCATGCCTTCATCGGCCAGTTGCCGCATGACCTCGGTCACCTCGCCGATGAGTTCGGGGTCGAGCGCGCTAGTCGGCTCGTCGAACAGCATCAGTTTCGGGTCCATCGCCAGCGCGCGGGCGATGCCGACGCGCTGTTTCTGCCCGCCCGAGAGTTCGGCAGGATAGGAGTCGGCCTGGGGTTCGAGCCCGACCTCCTTGAGCCGCTCCATGGCCTCGTCCTGGGCCTCTTCTTTGGACATCCCGCGAACCCGTTTGAGCCCGAGCGTGATGTTCTCGAGAGCTGTCAGGTGCGCGAAGAGGTTGAAGTCCTGGAACACCATGCCGACCTGTCGTCGGAGTTCGTTGACGTTGTACTCCGGATCGGTGACGCACTCGCCGTCGAGGTAGATGTCGCCCTCGTCCGGCTCGGTGAGCCGGTTGATGCATCGCAACAGCGTGGACTTCCCGCTGCCGCTCGGGCCGACCAGTACCTCGACGTCACCGCGCTCTATCTCGAAGCTGACACCCTTCAGTACCTCCTCGTCGCCGTAGCTCTTGTACACGTCGTCGACGCGTACCAGTGGATCGTCTGTAGTCATGATGATTCACCCGTCGGAATGTGGTAGACGCGGCCGAGATAGTCGAGACCGCGGTTCGTCGCAAAGGTCAGAACGAAATAGATGACGCTGATGAACAGCAACAGTTCCAGGGCCGAGTCGGCAAATCCACTTCGCTGGAACAGGTTGTAGCTGCGCGTGAGCATCTCCGCGAGGCCCAGCGCGATGGCGATGCTCGTGTCCTTGAGCACGATCGTGAATTCGTTCTGGAAGCCAGGGATGCTCCGACGAAGCGCCTGGGGCACGACGACGTGCCGGATCCCCTGTAGTTTCGTCATCCCGACCGACCGCGCTGCCTCCATCTGTCCACCGGAAACGCTCTGTATCGATCCACGGAACAGTTGCGCCTGGTAGGCCGCGCTCCGGAGCCCCAACCCGATGACCGCGGCGATGAAGGCGCTCCCGACGCCCGGGATCAACTCGTGGATCGGAAACAGCCGGCCGACGCGAAACACGAAGAACATGAACATGAAGATCACCAGGATCGGCGTCCCGCGGAGGATGACGCCGACGATTCGGACGGGCGGGCGCGAGATCCGACCACCGTACACCTCGATTGCACCGGCCGGGAATCCGAGGACGAACCCCAGAACCACGCTCAACAGCGTGAGGCCGATCGTGAGAACGGTCCCGCCCAAGAGATAATCGCGGTTCGCCCAGACGTACTCCCAGTCGCTCATCTGGGTCAACCCGAAGAAGGACGGATCGAACCCTGCGAACACTGACCCCCAGAGGGACGGATCGAACCCACCGACTATCGGATCCATATATTGGCAGCTTACTCTTCCCCGAACCACTTGGTCGTCAGGTCCTGGAACGTACCGTCGTCCTGTACGGTCGCCAGGCCGTCGTTGAGGGCCTCGCGGAGGTCGTCGTCGTTCTTACGAACCCCGAACCCGTACTCCTCACCGGTTTCGTACACGAACGCGATCTCCACGTTCTGGTTGGCCTCGAACGACTGGGCGACCGGCTGGTCCAGCACTACCGCGTCCAGGTTCCGGTTCTGGAGGTCCTGGACCGCGAGCACGTAACTGTCGTACCCCCGGTAGGTCGAATCCTCGACCTCGTCCTGCGCCACTGACTCGCCCGTCGTCCCCTTCTGGGCACCCAACGTCCTGCCCGCGAGATCCCCGAGCGAGGACGGCTGGAAGTCGCCGCCGGAGCGGACCAGAACCCCCTGGTCGGCGCTGTAGTACGGGTCAGTGAAGGAAATGGTCTGTTCGCGCTCCTCCGTGATCGTCATCGCCGCCGCGATCACGTCGATCTCGTCGCTGGTCAGCGACGGAACGAGCGACTTGAAGTCGAAGTTCCGCCAGTCGGTCAGTTCGTAGTCGGTCTCGTCCACGATCGCCTCCAGGAGTTCGATGTCGAACCCGTCGATTTCGCCCTGATCGTTCCGGATTTCGAAGGGCGGGAACCCGACCGCCGTCCCGGCGACGATCTCCTGCGAGTCGCCACCACCGGTGAGGTCGCTCAGACAGCCCGCGGTCATCATCGCTACGCCGCCCGCGCCGGTCAGTTTGAGATACGTTCGTCGGTCGACTGATGCGTTATCGCGCCTCATATCAAAGGAGTATGCGTGGAGTTCGTTTGAACTTTTCGCCGGACCAACACTGTTCCACGGCTGAGGATTATGAAACGAAAATCGATCAATGCCCGTCGGGGGCGGAACCGACCACGATCCGTTTGCTACAGATATGTTCGGGAAAACATCATAACATCGTGACTTCACGTCGCCGAAACGACGGTGCAGTTACCCCGTCACTTACCTGCGACGTATCTTTTTAGTCGCTCCCCGTCGAACCGTGGATGTTCATGGGACTCGAGGAAGACTCGCTCGACTATCACCGCTCCGAACCGCCCGGCAAGATCGAGATCGCCACGACGAAACCGACGAACACCCAGCGCGACCTGAGCCTGGCGTACTCGCCCGGCGTGGCCGGCCCGTGCCGGAAGATCGACGAAGACGCAAACGAGGCATACACCTACACGGCGAAGGGGAATCTCGTTGGCGTCGTCTCGAACGGCAGCGCCGTCCTCGGCCTCGGAAACATCGGCGCCCAGGCCTCGAAGCCGGTCATGGAGGGGAAAGGCGTCCTGTTCAAGCGCTTCGCCGACATCGACGTCTTCGACATCGAACTCGACCTGGACGATCCCGACGCCTTCATCGAAACGGTTGCGGCAATGGAACCGACCTTCGGTGGCATCAACCTGGAGGACATCAAGGCGCCCGAGTGTTTCGTCATCGAGGACCGTCTTCGGGAGCGGATGGACGTTCCCGTCTTCCACGACGACCAGCACGGCACTGCGATCATCTCCGGGGCGGCCCTGCTGAACGCGGTCGAGATCGCCGACAAAAACGTCGAGGACCTGGACATCGTCTTCTCCGGCGCTGGCGCGAGTGCGCTGGCGACCGCCAAGTTCTACGAGTCGCTGGGCGCTCGCAACGAGAACATCACGATGTGTGACTCGGACGGGATCATCACGGCGGCCCGCGCCGAGGCGGGCGAAGTCAACGAGTACAAGGCGGAGTTCGCCAGCGACGTCCCCGAAGGCGGCCTGGCGGACGCCATGGACGGGGCGGACGTGTTCGTCGGCCTCTCGGTCGCGGGCATCGTGAGCCAGGAGATGGTCCGGTCGATGGCCGACAACCCGATCATCTTCGCGATGGCCAACCCCGACCCGGAGATCGAATACGACGAGGCGAAGGCGGCCCGCGACGACGAGGTCATCATGGCGACCGGTCGGTCAGATTATCCGAACCAGGTCAACAACGTCCTCGGGTTCCCGTTCCTCTTCCGGGGCGCGCTCGACGCCCGGGCGACCGACATCAACGAGGAGATGAAGGTCGCCGCGGCCCAGGCGCTGGCCGACCTCGCCAAAGAGGACGTCCCGGACGAGGTGGTCAAGGCCTACGGCGACCAACCGCTCCAGTTCGGTCCCGACTACATTATCCCCAAACCGCTCGACCCGCGGGTCCTCTTCGACGTCGCGCCCAGGGTCGCCGAGGCGGCGATGGAGTCCGGGGCCGCCAGGCAGGACCTCGGTCTGGCGGAATACCGCGAAGAACTCGAGGCCCGTCTGGGCAAGTCCCGCGAGATGATGCGGGTCGTCTACAACAAGGCGATGTCCGACCCCAAGCGCGTCGCGCTGGCGGACGGCGACGACGAGAAGATGGTCAGGGCCGCCTTCCAGTTGCAGGACCAGGGCCTCGCGGAACCGGTCCTGATCGGTGACCCGGACGAGGTCGAGGCGGTCCGCACGGAACTGGGGCTCGAATTCGATCCCGAGGTCGTGAACCCCCACGAGTGCGACTGCACCGACGAGTACGCCGAGGTGCTCTACGAGAAACGCAAGCGCAAGGGCATTACCCGCACCGAGGCCGACGACCTCGTCTGGAACGACTTCAACTACTTCGGGAGCGCCATGGTCGAGTACGGCGACGCCGACGCCCTGGTGACGGGCCTGACCCACCATTACCCGACCGCCCTCCGCCCGCCCCTGGAGGTCATCGGGACGAGCGAGGACAACCAGTACGCCGCCGGCGTCTACATGCTGACCGTCGGCAACCGGGTCCTCTTCGTGGCCGACGCGACGGTCAACCTCGACCCCGACGAGGAGGTCCTGGCCGAAGTGGCCCAGCAGACGGTCAACCTCGCCCGCGAGTTCAACGTCGACCCGCGCGTGGCCATGCTGTCGTACTCGAACTTCGGGAGCGTCGACAACGAGGGCACCCGAAAGCCCCGGGAAGCAGCGAGACGCCTCCGCGAGGATCCCGACGTCGACTTCACGGTCGACGGCGAGATGCAGGCCGATACCGCCGTCGTCGAGGAGATCCTGACGGGGACCTACGACTTCTCGGCCCTCGAGGAACCGGCGAACGTCCTCATCTTCCCGAACCTCGAGGCCGGCAACATCGGCTACAAACTCCTCCAGCGACTGGGCGGCGCCGAAGCCATCGGCCCGATGCTCGTCGGCATGGACAAGCCCGTCCACGTCATCCAGCGCGGCGACGAGGTCAAGGAGATCGTCAACCTCGCGGCCGTCGCCGTCGTCGACGCTCAGCGCAGGGAAAGCGAGGACTGATCACCGACTCGTCCTGCAGTCGTTACCGTCGTCCCGGGAAATCGGTTCCCACGCCGTTGCTATCGGACCCCGTGATCCGGTCAGTCTCCCGCGTGGCGGTCGGCCCGCGACGGCGGCGGATAGCGCTCCTCGTTCGCCTCGACGCCGAGGTCCTCGAGATCGCTCGGCCGGACACGGCGGGCCGGTTCGCGGTTGACGTGGGCGTATTCCTGGGGCGCGTTGGCCAGGGGGTGCGCCGGGTTCAGATCGCTCCGGATGCGGGCTGCCCGAACCTCGGCGAACCCTTCCAGCCGAGCACGGATGCCGCGCCAGTGGTTCGCGCTGGCCGTCGGGACCGTCAGGTCGGTCGGGACGGTCCAGTCGGCGTCAGCCCCCGTCAGGACCGCCGCGTTCACCTTGGCGGCGAGGTCGTCGTGATCGAGGAGGATCCCGACGCTCGCCTCGGCGGGGACGCGGGCGGCGAGCACGTCCAGGCCCAGGTGGAGGGCCCGGTACTCGGCGACGTTGTTGTTCGGCGGCGCGTCCTCGAGGGCCACGCGGGCGAGTCGAGCCCCGTCCCGCGTTTCGATGACGACGCCCAGCCCGCCACCGCCATCCCGAAACGACCCGTCGGTCGCCACGTAGAAGTCGCGGTGGTGGGTGCGCGGAGGATGAGCGATGTGGGGCGTCGGTGATTCGTCGAACAGGTCCCGGAGGGCGCGCCGGCCGTGAGCGGCCATGGGCGAAATTTGGGGGCTGGCGAACTTAAAGCTGCTGACGGGCCGGATTCGGGACCGGGGAGCGGGAACGCCGCTCCGATTATCGGGCCAACAACACGGCCCCGACGAGCAGGACGACCCCGAGGAGGACGGCCGCGCCACCGACGGGGACCTGCCCCACCAATCCGGCCACGGCACCCCCGACGAACCCGGCCCCAGCACCGCCGGCGAGCAGCGGAACCGCAACGGCCTCCGCGGCGGTGGCGTCGGTCGGGGTGGACTCGTCGGACACCGACTGGAACGATTCGACCTCGTTCGCCACCGATTCCAGATCCGACCGGACCGCCGCCACGTCGTCGGCGCTCGCCGGATCGGCCGGGACCCCGTCAATCGCATCCCGACGGTTTTCGATCGTCCCCTCGATTTCGTCGAGGTCCTCCCGAAGTCCTGTAACGTCGGCTCCGAGGCCCTCGATCCCCTCGCGCAGTTCGTCGAGCTCCGCCTCGCTCGCAACGGCGTCCGGTCGATCGTCGATTCGGTCACGGAGGTCGTCGACGTCGGTACGGAGCGTTTCGACGGACGACCGGAGGTCGGCCACGGCGGATTCGTCGGCAGCGTCCTCAGGAATCGCCGACGACAGCGCATCCACGCGATCCTCGAGATCCTCGACAACCGTCGGACTGGCGGCCGCCTCCGGTAACGAATCGACGCGCTCGCGGAGGTCCTCGACCGTCGCCCGAACGTCTGCCAGGTCCTCGGCGTCGGGTCGTTCCGCGATACGGTCGTCGAGGCGGTCGACGGCCTCGGAATCGGGGGTTTCGTCGGCGACGGTCTCGATCCGGTCGCGGAGGGCTTCGACGTCCGCCGCGTCGGGGGTTCGTTCGTCGAGTTCGTCGACGTCCTCTTCGAGCGCCTGGAGGTCCCCCTCCGTCGCGGCGTCGGCCGCCAGGTCGTCCACGCGCTCCTGAAGATCGTCGATCTGCTCCCGGACTGCCTCGACCGTACTCGCCGTCGCCGTCCGGTCCGACACGTCCTCGACCTCCTCGGTCACGGTCGCCACGTCGTCCGCGACGGCCTCGATCCGGTCCTCGACCGTTTCGACGGTCTCACGTCGGACAGCCGTCTCGTCGAGGGTCTCGAGTCGCTCCTGTAGGGTGTCGATCTCGTCGTCGAGGCGACCGAGATCGGCCGTCGCCTCGTCCAGCGCCGTCTCGTCGGCGGTCGTGGCCGCGAGGTCGTCGAGGTCGCCCGACAGCGCGGCGAGGTCACCCGACAGCGCGTCCAGTTCTTCCTCAGTC
>Ga0102925_1000542_pt1 | contig 20862 bp, 18 predicted proteins | sample SalPonR1_A_D1_MG_FD_78216 | JGI IMG/M metagenome (GOLD analysis project Ga0102925, IMG submission 78216) | Salt pond soil microbial communities from South San Francisco under conditions of wetland restoration - Salt Pond MetaG R1_A_D1_MG | ecosystem: Environmental > Aquatic > Marine > Intertidal...
CAGCTACAACCTGACCGACATCCTGACGCAGGGCGAGGCGATCCGCGCGTCGGAATGGTATCTGCCGGCGCTGATCCTGATCCTGCTGGGCGCGTTCACCAAGTCGGCGCAGTTCCCGTTCCATTTCTGGCTGCCCCATGCGATGGCGGCGCCGACGCCGGTTTCGGCCTATCTGCATTCGGCCACGATGGTGAAGGCGGGCGTGTTCCTGATGGCACGGATGTGGCCGGTGCTTTCGGGCACTGACGCCTGGTTCTATATCGTGTCCATCACCGGCCTTGTGACCATGGTTCTGGGCGCGCTGATCGCGCTATTCAAGGATGATCTCAAGGCTTTGCTGGCGTTTTCGACGGTCAGTCACCTGGGTTTGCTGACCATGTTGCTGGGCTTTGGCACCAAGGCGGCGGCGGTGGCGGCGGTGTTTCACGTCATCAATCACCTGACCTTCAAGGCGGCGCTGTTCATGACCGCCGGGATCGTCGATCACGAGACCCATACCCGCGACATCAAGCGGCTTGGGGGCCTGGCCAAGTTCATGCCGGTGACGGCGCTGATCGGCACGCTGGCGGCGCTGTCGATGGCGGGGATTCCGTTTTTCAACGGCTTCCTGTCCAAGGAGCTGATGCTGGAAGAGGCCGCGCATACCGGCTGGTTCGGCAATCCCTGGATCGTGCCGGTGCTGGCCACTGTGGGCGCGCTTTTGTCGGTGGCCTATTCGCTGCGCTTCATCTTTCATGTCTTCGCCGGGCCGGCGCGCGACGACTACCCCGCGCATCCGCATGACCCGCCTTTCGGCATGTGGGCCGCGCCCGCCTTTCTGACGGTGCTGGTGATGGTGATCGGGATCATGCCGCACCTGGCCGAGCCGCTGGTGGCGGCGGCCGCGAGCGCCGTGACCGGCGACGAGTTGAAGCCCTATCTCAAGATCTGGCACGGGGTCACCCCGGCGCTGATCATGTCGATCATCGCGGTTCTGGGCGGTGCTGTCCTGCTGGCGCTGCACCGGCCGCTGGACCGGCTGTGGATCGCCGCGCCGCGGCCCGAGGCGAAAACCATTTTCGACGGGCTGGTCGGGGGTATCGCGGCGTTGTCGCGCGCGCTGGCCGAGGGGCTGCATAATGGCGCGATCAGCCGTTACCTAGCGATCTTCATCGCCGCCACGGTCCTGTTGGGATACGCAGCCTTTTCGGGCGGCGAGATGCGCCCGCCCACCCGCGAGATACTGCCGGTTCCGCCGGTGGTGGCGGTCGGCTGGCTGCTTTTGGTCGGGGCGACGATCCTGGTGGTGCTGCATCACCGCAACCGGTTCCGTGCGCTGGTGCTGATCGGGGTGATCGGCCTGATGATCTCGGTCGGGTTCGTTTACCTTTCAGCGCCCGATCTGGCGCTGACGCAGATCTCGGTCGAGACGGTGACGATCATGCTGTTGCTGCTGGCGCTTTATTTCATGCCCAAGGAAAGCCCCAGGGAAAGCGGTGCGGGCCTGCGCCTGCGCGACGGAACGATCGCGCTGGTTGCGGGGGGCGCTGTCGCGGCGCTGGCCATGGCATTCCTGACACGCGATTTCAGCCCGATTTCGGATTTCCATCTGGCCAATGCCTACAAGGGCGGTGGCGGCACCAATGTGGTCAACGTGATCCTGGTGGATTTCCGGGGCTATGACACCTATGGCGAGATCATCGTGCTGGGGATCGCCGGGCTGACGATCTATGCGCTGATGGAGGCGCTGCTGGATGGGCCGGCGGGGCGCCGTCTGCGGGCGCGCCCGGTGCCGCCCGACCGCTCGCGCGACCGCCACCCGCTGATGATGGTGGTGGCGACCCGCGCGATGATGCCGATCGCGGTGATGGTCGGGGTCTACATGTTCCTGCGCGGCCATAACGAGCCGGGGGGCGGTTTCGTGGCCGGGCTGGTCATCTCGATTGCGCTGCTGATGCAATACATGGCGTCGGGTTTCGCCTGGACGCAGAGCCGACAGCGGATCGAATACCATGTGATGATCGGCTGGGGCGTGTTGATCGCGGGCCTGACCGGCGCGGGTGCATGGCTGGCGGGCAAGCCTTTCCTGACCAGCGCCTTTGGCTATATTCACTGGCCGCCGATCGAGGAGTTCGAATGGGCCACGGCGATGGCATTCGACCTTGGTGTGTTCCTGACGGTGTTGGGGGCGGTGATGCTGATGCTTTACAGCCTGTCGCGGATCGCCCGCTATGCCGGTGAAACGGTCAACGTCGAACCGATGGATTACGACCCGTCTCTGACGATCGAGAAGAAAAAGCCGGAGGCTGAGTGACATGGAGATTGTGGTTGCAAGTGCAGTCGGCGTTCTGACGGCGGGCGGGGTCTATCTGGTCCTGCGGCTGCGCGCCTTTTCGGTGATCCTGGGGCTGGCGCTGCTGACCTATGCGGTCAATGTCTTTCTGTTCGCCACCGGGCGGTTGGCGGTCAATGCTCCGCCGGTGCTGAACAAATATGCCGATGTCGCCTATTCCGACCCGTTGCCCCAGGCACTGGTGCTGACGGCGATCGTGATCTCGTTCGGGATGACGGCGGTATTGGTGATGTTCGCGCTTGGCGCGTATCTCGAGGCGGATCATGACCGGATCGACATGACCGATGCGCCCGAGGACGACGGCGAAGGCGACAGCGGCAGCGATGATGCCGCCATCACAGCGCAAGGGGAAAACCGAGTATGAGTCACTGGATAGTTGCCCCGGTCATCCTGCCGGCGCTGCTGGCGCCGATCATCGCGTTCGTGATGCGCCATGATATCACGCTGGCGCGCGCGGCCTCTTTCGCGGGGACCATTGCGCTTGCGGGTATCGCCATCGGGTTGATGGTGATGGTGGCGGATGGCACCACGCATGTTTACCGGATGGGCGATTGGGCCGCGCCCTTTGGTATCGTGTTGGTTCTGGACCGGCTTTCGGCCTTGATGCTGCTGGTCACGTCGGTGCTGGCGCTGGTGGTGCTGATGCATGCCACCGCAACCGGCTGGGATGATCGCGGACGCCATTTCCACGCATTGTTCCAGTTCCAGCTGATGGGCATTTGCGGCGCGTTCCTGACCGGAGACGCGTTCAACCTGTTCGTCTTTTTCGAGGTGCTGCTGATCGCGTCCTACGGGTTGATGATCCATGGCGGCGGGCGGGTGCGCCTGCAGGCGGGCCTGCAATACGTGGTGATGAACCTTGCGGGATCGACGCTGTTTCTGTTCGCGCTTGGCACGCTTTATGCCTCGACCGGGACGCTCAACATCGCCGATCTTGCGGTGAAGGTGCGCGAGATGCCGCTTGAGGATGCGGCGCTGGTGCGGGTCGCGGCGATCCTGCTGATGGTGGTCTTTGCCATCAAGGCCGCACTTTTCCCGGTGCAGTTCTGGCTGCCGGCGACCTATGCCAACGCCCCTGCGCCGGTCGCGGCGCTGTTTGCGATCATGACCAAGGTGGGCGCCTATGCGATCATCCGGATTCACGCGGTGGTGTTCGGGCCGGACGTGCCGGTTATGGGCGGATTGATCGGCGAGTGGCTGATGCCGGCGGCGGTGGTCACTGTGGCGGTCGGCGCGGTCGGCGTGTTGGGCGCGCGGCGCCTGATGCCGCTGTTGTCCTTTTCCGTGGTCGGGTCGATGGGCACGATGATGCTGGCGGTGGCGGCCTTCACGCCGCAGGCGATGACGGCGGCGTTGTATTACCTTGTGCATTCCACATTCTCGGCGGCGGCGCTGTTCCTGCTGGCCGACCTGGTGGTGTCGCGCCGACCGGGCGGCGATCTGTTGCGGGCCGAGCCGCCCGTCGTGCAGAACGGACTTTTTGCGGCGCTGTTCTTTGCCGGGGCGATCGCGATGGCGGGGATGCCGCCGCTGAGCGGGTTTCTTGGCAAGCTGCTGATCCTTGACGGGCTGCGCGATGCACCGGCGATGACGATGGCATGGGTCGCGATCCTGCTGGGGTCGCTGATGACCATCGTGGGGTTCGCGCGGGCGGGGTCGATCCTGTTCTGGAAGGCGACCGCCCTCGCGCCCGAGGTGGCCGAGGGTGAGGCGGGCGACGCCAAGGACGCGCCGCCGCCGGGCCCGGCGAGGGCAGGGCCGCTTGAGGTCGCGCCGACGGTGATGGCGCTGGCGATCCTGGGATTGCTGGCGTTTCTGGCCGGGCCGGTGACCGGTTTCATGGATAACGCGGCGCATCAGCTGTTCGACGGATCGGATTATGTCGAGGCGGTGCTGGACCCTGAAGCGGAGGTCAAGAAATGATCCGGCACATCTTTCCACATCCCTTGCTGAGCGTTTTGCTGACGGCGGTCTGGCTGGGGCTGGCCAACAAGGTTACCCCCGGCAACCTGCTGCTGGGCGCGATCCTGGGCATACTGGTGCCGATCTTGACCGCGCCCTACTGGCCGCGCCGCGCCAAGATCGGGCGGCCCCTGAGGGTGATCGAGTATTTCATGATCGTGCTGTGGGATATCGTGGTGGCCAATGTCGAGGTCTCGATGATCATCCTGTTCAAGCGCAACCGCGACATCCATTCGCACTGGATCACCGTGCCGCTGGAACTGACCTCGCCCGAGGCGATCACAGTGCTGGCGGGCACGATCACCATGACGCCTGGTACCGTGTCGTCGATGCTGGCCGCCGATGGCAGCAGCATTCTGGTCCACTGCCTGCATACCGACGACCCGGAGGGCGTGCGCGACAACATCAAGAGCCGCTATGAGTGGCGCCTGAAGGAGATTTTCCAATGATCACCGCTGCGCTCTACTTTGCCTTCGGCTGTTTCGGGCTGGGCTTGCTGTTCAACCTGTGGCGCATCGCCACCGGGCCGGACAGCGCCGACCGCATTCTGGCGCTGGACACGATGGTCATCAATCTCATAGCGCTGCTGATCCTTTATGGGGTCATGAAGGGCACAACCGTTTATTACGAAGCGTCGATGCTGGTGGCGATGGTGGGGTTCGTTTCGACCGTCGCCTATTGCCGCTTCGTGCTGCGCGGCGACATCATCGAATAGGGGGCGATCATGGAGTTTGTAAGCGAATTGCTGATTTCGTTCTTCCTTGTCGTGGCAGGGATTTTCGGGCTGGTGGGATCCTTCGGGATGATCAAGCTGCGCGACACGATGCAGCGCCTGCACGCCCCAACCAAGGCCACGACATTGGGCGTCGGCGGGGTGTTGATCGCCTCGATGCTGTATTTCCTGCTGGTGGAGGGCGCGCTGTCATTTCATGAGCTGCTGATCACGCTGTTCCTGTTCCTGACCGCGCCGATCACCGCGAATTTCATCGCCAAGACCTATTTGCAGGCCAATCTGCGCCAGTCCGATCTGCCCGGCACAGAGAGCGAATACGGCTGGTCAGTCTACCAGGACCCGCCAAAGCGCAGCGACGAGGGGTGATCCTCAGGCCCTGCCGCGCACCCTTGGGGGGTCAGCTTGCGGGGTCGCAATAAAAACCCCGCTGCCCCTGAAATGACGGCGAGATGGAATTCGCGGTATCCTGAATCCGTGGCAGCAGGTCCGAGATGATCTGTTCGCGCGTCCAGGTATGGGCCGATACAGAACATTGCACCGCCGCCAGTGCGCGCCCGTCATGGCCAGCGATCGGCGCGGCGACGCCGATCTCGTTGAGGATCATCTGGCCGGTCGAGATCGCGAAGCCGTCATGTACGGCGCGCTCGACACTGTCGCGGATGCTGCCCCGGTCAAGCGTGGTGTTGGGCGTGAACTGGATGATCGGCCAGCTGTCGACGGCGGCGCGGCGTTCGTCTTCGGGGAAGGTCGCCAGCATCGCGCGCCCCGCCGATGTCGAAAGCGCCGGCAGGCGGCGCCCGATGATGGTGGCGGCGAAGTAAGTGCGCTTGCAGGGCAGGCGACTGACATAGATGATGTGATCCCCCGACATTTCAGCCAGGTTGACGGTTTCCCCGATCTCCTGTGACAGGCTGATGAGCTTGGGGATCGTCTGGCCGACCAGCGGATCCGACCAGTAATAGGCATAGGCCATCTGGAGCCATGCATGGGAGGGGCGAAAGCGCCGCGTCACCGGGTCCTTGTCGAGCATGCCTTCGACGTGGAGCGTATTGGCAAGGCGCTGCGTTGCGCTTTTGTCGAGCCCGCTGCGATTGGCAAGGTCGGAGAGCGAGAGTTCGGTGTGGCTTTCATCGAATGCCCGCAAAAGCCGCAAACCCTTGGCGAGTGATCCGACATAGAGCGTATTTTGTTTTGTGGTCATGGCTGTCTCGATATTTTCCGTCATGGATCATCCAAGGGGGTTGACGCAGGTGGGCTGGTTGGAATTAATGGATCATATGAAGGTTCAAGGTATCATAGTATGATATTTCAAAAATGAAACCAGAAATCTGCGGCGCCAGTTCGCAAAACATCAGAACAGGGAGACAATGATGAAAACATCCTGGCTTAAATCCGGTATCGCCAGCATCGCGCTTGTCGCGGCGACGGGCGGTGCATGGGCCGAGAAGGCCAATGACACGCTGCGCGTGGCATTCACCAAGGAGCTTGAGAATGTCGACAGCTTCTTCAACTCGTCTCGCGAGGGCGTCGTGTTGCAGCGCGCCATCTGGGATGGCCTGATCTACCGCGATCCGGCGACCAACGAATACAAGGGCAACCTTGCGACGTCCTGGGAATGGATCGACGACACCACTCTGGAGCTGAAGCTGCGCGAGGGCGTGACCTTTCACAATGGTGCCCCGTTCAGCGCCGAAGACGTGGTCTACACGGTCAATTTCGTTTCCAAGGAAGAGAATGGCGTCAAGACACAGCGCAACGTGAACTGGATGGAATCCGCCGAGAAGGTGGATGACTACACGGTGCGCATCCACCTCAAGGAAAAATTCCCGGCGGCGATCGAATTCCTGTCCGGCCCGGTGTCGATGTATCCGGCGGAATATTATGCCGAGGTCGGCCCCAGCGGCATGGGACTCGAACCGGTGGGAACCGGCCCCTACAAGGTGGTGTCGGTCGTTCCCGGTCAGCATTTCGTGCTGGAAAAGAACGAGAACTACCATGACAGCCCCAAGGGGCAGCCCGAAATCACCAATGTCGACATCCGCACCATTCCGGACGTCAACACCCAGATGGCCGAGCTGTTCAGCGGATCGCTTGATCTGATCTGGCAGGTGCCCGCCGACCAGGCCGAGAAGCTGGCCACGATGGATCAGTTCACCGTGAAGAACGAATCCACGATGCGGGTGGGCTATCTGAACATGGATGCCGCGGGCCGTTCGGGGGACACGCCCGTCACCGATCTGCGCGTGCGTCGCGCCATCAACCACGCGATCAACCGCGAAGAGCTGGTGAACGCGCTGTTGAAGGGCAAGTCGCGCGTGGTCTCGACGCCCTGTTTCCCCAGCCAGTTCGGCTGCGTGGAAGAAGCGGCCAAGAGCTACGACTACGACCCCGAGAAGGCCAAGGCGCTGTTGGCGGAAGCGGGCTATCCCGATGGGTTCACCATCGAGTTCTATGCTTACCGCAACCGGGAATACGCCGAAGCGATCATGAGCTATCTCAACGCGGTCGGCATCGACACCGATTTCAAGTTCCTGCAATACTCCGCCCTGCGCGAGCAGAACATGAAAGGCGAGGTGCCGCTGGCCTTCCTGACCTGGGGCAGCTTCTCGATCAACGATGCCTCGGCGATGGTCAGCCAGTTCTTCAAGCACGGCTCGCTTGACGATGCGCGCGACGATCAGGTGCTGGAGTACCTCAACACTGCCGACAGTTCGACGGATCCCGAGACCCGTATCGAGCACTATGCCAAGGCGATCGAGCGGATCACCGAGCAGGCCTACTGGGCGCCGATGTTCTCGTACAACACGAACTACGTGTTCACCAACGAGGTCGAGTACACGCCCACCGCCGACGAGGTGCTGCGCTTTACAACGATGTCCTGGAACTGATCCGGGTCCATGCGCGGGGGCCATCACGGCCCCCGCCAGCGCCTGTAGCCCCCATGCAGTCGCCGCGCCGTCAAGCGCGCGATAAACGAAGGTGTCTCCGTGCTCACATTCACTCTTAAACGATTGGGTCTTGCCGTTCTGGTGGCCCTGACGGTTTCGTTCATCAGTTTCACCCTGTTGTTCCTTGCTGGCGATCCGGCCGCGGCGCTGGCGGGCGAAACCGCGAGCGGCGAGGACATCGAGGCGATCAGCAAGTTATACGGTTTCGACCGACCCATGCTGGTGCAATATGGCGACTGGCTGTTTTCGGCGCTGCGCGGAGATTTCGGCGAGAGCTATTATTTCCGCCTGCCCGTGTCGTCGCTGATCTTCGACCGGCTGGGCGTGACCATGACGCTGGGCGTCTGCGGTATCAGCTTTGCATTGCTGACGGCGGTGCCACTGGGTGTGGCCGCGGCGATCCGGCCCAATTCGATCATCGACCGGGTGGCCTTGTTCCTGTCGGTCGCCGGGCAGGCGATGCCGAGCTTCTGGTTCGGTCTGATCCTGATCGTGCTGTTCGCCATCAAACTGGGCTGGCTGCCGCCTTCGGGCGCATCAGGCCCGATGCATTTCATCATGCCGACCATCGTTCTGGGCTATTACGCGATGCCGGCGATCATGCGCCTGACGCGGGCGGGGATGCTGGATGTGCTGTCATCGGATTATATCCGCACCGCACGCGCCAAAGGCGCGCCCGAGGGGCGGGTTCTGTTCCGCCACGCGCTGCGCAACGCGATCATCCCGGTGGTCTCGCTGGCGGCGGTGCAGATGGGGTTCATGCTGGGCGGCTCGATCGTGGTCGAGTCGATCTTCGCGCTGCATGGCGCGGGCTACCTGGCCTGGGAGAGCATCGCACGCAACGACCTGCCCACCGTGCAGGCGCTGATCCTTGTCTTCTCGATGTTCTATATCGTCTTCACCTTTCTTGCCGACGTTCTGAACGCCTGGCTGGATCCGCGCATGAGGAGCAGCTGAGATGGCCGATACCAGCACCAGCACAACGGATTCCCTGCTGCAGGAAATCACCGGCCCCACGCCTGGGCAGATGCTGCGCAAGCGCGTCTTCGGGCACCAGGGGCTCCTGTTTGGCGGGATTGTCCTGGCGATCCTGCTGTTCATCGCGATCTTCGCGCCGCTTCTGGCGCCGCATGATCCCTATGCCCAAAGCCTGATGACCCGCATGCAGCCGCCGGTCTTTCTGGGCGGCGACTGGGAACATCCGCTAGGCACCGACCATCTGGGGCGCGATTACCTGTCGCGGCTGATCTATGGCGCGCGGGTGTCGCTGATGATCGGCGCGGTCGCTGCGTTGATCTCGGGTGTGATCGGCACGGCAATGGGCGTGGCCGCGGGCTATTTCGGCGGCCGCGTGGACATGGTGGTCACGTTCCTCATCAATGTGCGTCTGGCGATGCCGGTGGTGCTGGTCGCGTTGGCGGTGGTGGCGATCCTTGGCGGGTCGCTCCAGGTGGTGATCGTGGTGCTTGGCCTGCTGCTGTGGGATCGTTTCGCCGTGGTCATGCGCGCCTCGACGCTACAGGTGCGCGGGCGCGAATATGTTGCCGCCGCGCGCGCCATAGGCGCATCGACCCCGCGCGTGATCCTGTCCGAGATCATGCCCAATATCGCCAATAACCTGATCGTGGTGGTCACGCTGGAGATGGCCCACGCCATTCTTCTGGAGGCGGCGCTGTCCTTCCTGGGGCTTGGCGTGCAACCGCCGACGCCAAGCTGGGGCCTGATGGTCTCGGAGGGCAAGAACATGATGCTGTTCGAGCCCTGGATGGTGCTTATTCCCGGCGCGGTGCTGTTCCTGCTGGTGCTGGCGATCAACCTCATGGGCGATGGTCTGCGCGACGTGACTGCCCCCGAAAACCGGAGCTGAGACAATGGAAAAACCCCTGTTGAGCGTCCGAAACCTGACGATCGACATTCCCGTCGGTGGGGGCACCCTGCATGCGGTGCGCGGCATCGACTTCGATCTGAACCGCGGCGAGACCCTGTGCATCGTCGGCGAAAGCGGCTCGGGAAAGTCGCTGACCTCGCTGGCATTGATGGGCCTTCTGGGCAAGACCATCGATCGCAGTGCCGACCGGATGGAATTCGACGGCACCGAGCTGACCACCGCCAGCCCGCGCACCATGCGCGCGCTGCGCGGGGCGCGGATGTCGATGATCTTTCAGGAGCCGATGACATCGCTCAATCCCGCCTACACGATCGGCGATCAGCTGATCGAGGCGCTGCGCCTGCACAAGCCGGTCAGCCGCGAGGCGGGCCGCGCGCGCGCCATCGAGTTGCTGGAAAAGGTCGGCATCACCGCCGCCGCCAGCCGTCTGTCGCAATATCCGCACCAATTGTCGGGCGGGCTGCGCCAGCGTGTGATGATCGCCATGGCGCTGATGTGCGAACCCGAGCTGATCATCGCGGACGAGCCGACCACGGCGCTGGATGTCACCATCCAGGCGCAGATCCTGCGCCTGCTGCATGACCTTGGGCAGGAGCTGAACATGGCGATGATCCTGATCACCCATGATCTGGGCGTGGTGGCGCGGGTCGCCGACAAGGTGGCGGTGATGTATGCCGGGGAGCTGGTCGAGACCGGCTCGGCGGTGGATGTGTTCAACACCCCGTCGCATCCCTATACGCGCGGTCTGTTGCGCTGCATTCCGCTGCCCGGCAAGACCGCGCGCGGTAGCACGCTTGGCACGATTCCGGGGATCGTGCCGTCGCTGGTGGGTGATATCGAGGGCTGTGCGTTCCGCACCCGTTGCCCGCATGCCTTGCCCGCATGTCAAAGCGCCATCCCCCTGCAGGGCCGCCCGGATCACGCCTTTCGCTGCGTTCATGAGGACGGCAAACGCCACGACGAGGAGGCCATGGCATGACGGTGCAGACAACGACTTCGGCCGTGCTTGAACTGCGCAGCGTCACCAAGACCTATCGCGTGAAGCAGGGTCTTTTCGGCAAGGCCAAGCCGCTGACGGCGGTCAATGATGTCTCGCTGTCGCTGCCGCGCGGCGAGGTGCTGGGTCTGGTGGGCGAATCCGGCTGCGGGAAATCGACGCTGGCCAAGATCCTGCTGGGTCTGGAGGCCCCCACGAACGGGCAGGTTCTGGTTGACGGTCAGGAGATCACCGCGCAGGACAGGCTGAGCCTTGCGCGGCGCATCCAGCCGATTTTCCAGGATCCCTATTCATCGCTCAATCCGCGCAAGAGCATCTATGACATCGTCTCGCTTCCGCTGCGGGTGCACGGGATCGGCGACCAGGCGCATTGGGACAAGGAAGTGCGCCGGATTCTCGACATTGTGGGCTTGCCCGCGCGGGTCATGAACACGTTTCCCAGCCAGATGTCAGGCGGCCAGCGCCAGAGAGTCGCGATTGCGCGGGCGCTGATCATGAAACCCGAGATCGTGATTTGCGACGAGCCGACCTCGGCGCTGGATGTGTCGGTGCAAAGCCAGATTCTGAACCTGTTGGGCGATCTGCGCAGCGAATTCGGCCTGACCTATCTGTTCATCAGCCACGATCTGGCGGTTGTCGAGCATCTGGCGACGCGGGTGGCGGTCATGTATCTGGGCCGGATCGTCGAGGAATCCGACGTGGCGGGCCTGTTTGATGATGCGCGCCACCCCTATACGCAGGCGCTGCTGAAATCGGTGCTGACGCCCGAGCCGGGGCTTGGCGTGCCCGACACCCAGCTTGGCATGGCCTATCCCAACCCCATTGACCCGCCGAGCGGCTGCCAGTTCCACCCGCGCTGCCCGATGGCGGGCGCGCATTGCAAGAGCGTCGCGCCGCGCCCCGTGCCCACCAGCCATGGCCATGTGGAGTGCCATCTGCACGACCCTGACAGCCCCATGTATGACGCGAAGGTCGCCTGATATGTCCGCGAACCTGTCGCGTAGCGCGCAAATCCACAAGACCGTCATCGAGACCGAATACGGCGTCGTCGCCGCGCAACACCGGCTCGCGGCCGAGGCGGGCGCCATGGTGCTGGAGGCCGGGGGCGATGCGGTGGATGCGGCTGTGGCCACGTCCTTTGCCATCGGAGTGCTGGAACCCTGGATGAGTGGCCCCGCCGGGGGTGGTGCGCTGATGCTGTGGCGCGCCGATCCCGGCAAGGCGCATGCGCTGAATTACGGGATGCGCGCCCCGGCGGCGCTTGACCCCGCCGACTATCCGCTGTCGGGCAGGGGGGTCGCGGGCGATCTGTTCCCCTGGGAGGAAGTGGTCGATAACCGCAACGTGCAAGGTGCGACCGCCGTGGCCGTGCCGGGGCTGGTCGATGGTATGGGCCAGGCGCATGAGCGTTTCGGGCGCATGCCCTGGGGCGAGCTTCTGTCGCCGGCGATCGGCTTTGCCCGCGAGGGATTGCTGGTGGATTGGTATGCGGCGCTGATCATCGCCTCGACCACACGCGAACTGGCCAAGGACCCGGATGCCGCCGCGATGTTCCTTGAGGACGGCCAGTGGCCGACGATCAGCGGCTGGACCGCGCTGGCCGAAAAGCGGTTGGAGCAGGGGCGCATGGCCGACAGTCTGGAGCAACTGGCGCGCAAGGGCGCGCGCGAGTTCTATGACGGTGAACTTGGTGCGGCGCTGGCAGCCGACATTCAGGCCAAGGGCGGCAGCCTGAGCCACAAGGATCTTTGCGCCTATCGCGCCGAGTTCAGCGACCCGCTGAGCTTTGATTATCGCGGCGCGCGGTTTGACGTGATGCCGGGGCTGACCGCAGGCCCGACATTCCGCCACGCACTTGCCGAGATGGAAACTGCGACGTTCGGTGCCGCGCCGGGTCCAGAGGCCTTCAGCGCCTATGCCGGGGGGCTGAGCGCGGCCTATGGCGAGCGACTGGCGACAATGGGCGACACTGGCGAGAGCGAGACGCATCCGGGCTGCACGACGCATTTTTCCGTAGTGGACCGGCAGGGCAACATGGTGTCCCAGACGCAGACATTGCTGTCGATCTTCGGCGCGCGCGTCGTGTCTCCCGCAACCGGTTTCCTGATGAATAACGGCATCATGTGGTTTGATCCGGTACAGGGGCGGCCCAATTCGCTGGCGCCGGGCAAGCGGTGCCTGATGAATGTCTGCCCGATCCTTGGCGAAAGCGGCGATGCGCGCTTTGCATTCGGGGCCTCGGGGGGACGCAAGATCGTCTCGGCGATGGTGCAGATGGCGTCTTTCGTGGCAGATTTCGGCATGGATATCGCCGATTGCTTCCATCATCCGCGCATCGATGTGTCGGGTGGCAAGGCGGTTGTGGCCGACGAGACCCTGTCGGACGAGATCCTTGACGCCCTGCGCGCGCGTCACCCGATCCATACCACGCGGCGCAGCCCCTTTCCCTATGCCTTTGCCTGTCCTGCCGGGGTGTTGCGAAAGGGCGCGGTCAATACCGGATGCACCGAGATCATGTCGCCTTGGGGCGACGCCATTTGCGAAGAACCAAGCAGGTAGACCATGACACGAAGCGACGCGATCGACACCGTATCCACCTATTTCGATGAGGGCCGGTTTCAGGCCGAACTTGCCGATCTGGTGGGGTATGAGACCGAAAGCCAGAACCCCGAGCAGGCAGCGGAACTGGTGCGCTATCTGGAACAGGCCATGACGCCGCGCCTTGGTGCGATGGGGTTTTCCTGCAAGACTTACGACAACCCGGTCAAGGGCGCGGGGCCGATCCTGGTGGCCGAGCGGATCGAGGACGACGATCTGCCCACCGTGCTGAGCTATGGGCATGGCGATGTGATCCGCGCCCAGACCGATCAGTGGCGCGAGGGGTTGCATCCTTTCCGGCTGGTGGAAGAGGGCGAGCGGCTTTATGGCCGGGGCAGTGCGGACAACAAGGGCCAGCACCTGATCAATATCGCCGCGCTCGATGCGATCTTGCAGAGCCGCGGCAAGCTGGGATTCAACTGCCGGATCGTGATCGAGACTGGCGAGGAGACCGGCTCGCCGGGTCTTGCCGAGTTCTTTGAAGCGCATAAGGACGATCTGAAGGCGGATGTGCTGATCGCCTCGGACGGGCCGCGCCTGCAACCCGAAACGCCGACCATGTTCATGGGCTCGCGCGGGGGCGTGACCTTCGATCTGGTGGTGGAGCTGCGCGAAGGGGCGCATCATTCGGGCAACTGGGGCGGTTTGCTGGCCGATCCGGCGATGATCCTGGTGCAGGCGCTTGCGACGATCACCGACGCGCGCGGCCAGATCCGCATCCCCGAGTGGCGCCCCGACAGCCTGACCGACGATGTGCGCGCGGCACTTGACGGCCTGCCGGTCGCGGGGGGCGATGGCCCCTCGATCGACGAGGATTGGGGCGAGGAAAGCCTGAGTCCGGCCGAGCGGGTCTATGGCTGGAACAGTTTCGCGATCCTCGCCATGAAGAGCGGAGTGCCCGAAGCGCCGGTCAATGCGATCTCGGCCCATGCGCGCGCCACCTGCCAGCTGCGCTATGTGGTGGGGACCGAACCCGAAGACATCCTGCCTGCGCTGCGCCGCCATCTTGACGCGCATGGCTTTGAGGCGGTGCGCATCGTTGCGCATGACCGTGGGTTCTTCCGCGCCACGCGGCTCAACCCCGATCACCCCTGGGTCACTTTCGTCGCCCGCTCGCTCAAGGAAACCTCGGGGCAAAAGCCGCATATCCTGCCCAATCTGGCCGGGTCACTGCCCAATGATGCGTTCGCGGATATCCTTGGCCTGCCCACGGTCTGGGTGCCGCATTCCTATCGGGGGTGCTCGCAGCACGCGCCCGACGAGCATGTGCTCAAGCCGCTGTCGCGCGATGCGCTGCGGCTGATGGCGGGGTTGTTCTGGGATATCGGTGAAGGCGACACCCCGGCCTGAGCGGGAAGACATCACGACGCATGAAGGTCACTCGCAGCAGGTTCGCGCGCGCCTTCGCGGTGCGCGCGTGATCCGTAGTGGTAATGCCGATGCGGCGTGCGCAGGGCGTGAGGCTGGCGCAAACGGCTTTCATTTCGGCGCGACCGGGTGTCAAATCGCCCAAAACAGGCCAATACGATGCCGCATTCATGAGTCAGACATCCATACGTATGAGTCCCGCCGAGCGAGAAAGACCGACCTCCATGCATGCGTTGCGCCCCAGTGTTTACTTCGTGTCGCGCAAGTGGCCACCGGCGATGGGCGGGATGGAAACCTATTCCCTGCGACTGTCGCAGGAACTCAAGCAGCACGCGGATGTCGAAACCATGGTGCTGCCCGGTAATCCTGACGGATCGACGCCCGGCTTGGGCGCGCTCGTGTCATTCGGATTGAGGACGGCAGCACGACTTTTGTTCGCAAAGCCAGCTCAGGTCGTCCAGATCGCGGATATGGCAAGCTGGCCGCTGGGACTGGTCGCTAAACTCCGCTCGCCGCGCAGTCGCATCGTTCTTACCGCACATGGCACGGACGTGTCTTATTCCTTTGGCCCGAAGCTAAGGCAAAAGCTCTATCGGTTCTACATGCGGGCCTGTGCGCTTTGTTTTGCCAGGTCGGTGGTGATCTGCAATTCCGACGCGACGTGCGACATGGTGCGCGCCCTTGGATTCGCACAGCCGCGCCGGGTCGTTCTGGGGTCTGACATCGGCTTTCAGGCGCCCGAGGGCGTGATCAACCGGATCCTTTTCGCGGGGCGATTGATTCCGGGGAAGGGCTGTCGGTGGTTTGTCGAGAACGTCTTGCCGCAGCTTCCCGACGGGATCGAACTGGATGTGGCCGGGACCTGCAATGATCCGCAGGAAAGCCGGGTGTTGGATCATCCGAGGGTGAACTTCCTGGGCAACCTTCCACATGAGGCACTGGCCCGGAAATTCGCTGAGGCGCTTTGCGTGATCGTTCCGAATATCGACCCTGATGGACCCGAGCGCCCAGCGTTCGAAGGTTTCGGATTGGTCGCGGTCGAGGCTGCCAGTGCGGGGGGCGTGGTGCTTGCGGCGGATCATAGTGGCCTGCGTGATGCGGTGATCGACGGAAAGACCGGGTTTCATTTGCCAAGCGGCGATGCGCAGACCTGGATCGCCAAGGTCAACGAGGTGATCGCCTGGAGCACAGAGGAAAGAACCCGCTTCAAGCGTCACGCGAGCGAACAAGCGCAGGCCCATTACAACTGGGCCCGTGTGGCGCAGGAGACGTTCGATGCCTATGGATAAGGCTTTGTTTTCGCGCGTGGGGATCGCAGCCGCGCTGAAGGGTGCGGCGGCCAGACCCGTGGTGCGCCGATTGGCGTACGCGCTGGCGCTGCTGCTGATGGTGGGCGGGACATGGGTGTCGTTCTCGAAGATCGAGCTGCGTTTCTCGGATTTGTCCTGGTCGCCCCTTGTCGCCTTGGTGCTTCTGGGCATTCCCGCGACGGTCGCGCTCAATGCGCTTGAAATGGAACTGTCGGCCAATTTCATCTCGCGCCGTTTTGGTCTCAGGCGATCACTGACGCTGACAGTCTTCGCAAGTGCAAGCAACATGCTGCCGCTTCCGGGAGCAGCGATGGTGCGGGTGGCGGGACTTGCTTCGGTCGGCGGAACAGTGCGCCGGGCAACGGCCGTGACGCTGCTTATTGCGTTGATGTGGCTTGGTGTGGCGTTTGCTTTCAGTGGCGCGTTCCTTTTGAGCACCGCGCCCCTGATGGGAGGCTTGGCGCTGGCGGTCGGGCTGTCGATGGTGACGGGCCTTGTCGGCTGGGGGCGTGTGCTGACCGGGCGTTGGCGCACCGGGCTGCGCCTGGTTGCGCTGAAGGCTTGCCTCGTCACGGTCAGTGTCGCGCGGCTTTACCTGTGTTTCATGATCATTGGCGAACCGGCTTTGCCCGGACAGGTGGTAATATTCGCGATCAGCGGGATCGTGGGCTCTGCGGTTTCCATCGTGCCTGCCGGGCTGGGGGTGCGTGAACTCGTTTCGGCAGGACTGGCACCGCTTGTGGGCCTTTCGGCGGCCTCGGCCTTTCTGGCGACGGCGCTGGACCGCGTGGTCGGCATGATCGTGATGGTCGGGCTGGCAGCAGTGCTGACAGCCGCGGATTTACGCCCGACTCCGGCCGAAGACAAAGCGGCATGAATAAGAACCTCGTCTATATCGTCTCGGGCGGGCGCACCGGAACGCAGTATTTCGGCGATCTCATGTCCGACTTGATCGAAGATACATTCAGCGTTCACGAACCGGACCTGCTGGACCCCTTTGATCCCTTGCGTCTTGTGCGTGCCACCCGCGTCTTTGGGATCAATCACATGATCTTTGGCCGGATTGCCGGACGGACCGGCATCCGCAATATCGCGCGCCGCTGGCAATGTGGGCTGGTTGACCGAGCGGCAATCGCCGACGCGATCCGCGCGCATCGCGACGCATATTACCGCACGGTCCCCAATTCCCTGATCATTGAAAGTTACTATCAATGGTATGGGCTTGCCGATGTGGTGCGCGATGTCTATCCGCGCTGCAAGGTGATCGGCCTGGTGAGAGATCCGCGCGACTGGGTGACGTCGTGGTTGAACCACGGTGGTCAACATGACCGGCGCGACTTGACGCGCCTGTTCGGCCAGCGGCGCCTGAGACCGGATGATTTCGGACAGACGGAATTGATGGCACGGTGGCCAGAGGCCAGGCGTTTCGAGAAACACTGCTGGGACTGGTGGATGATCAACAGCCGCATCACCGAGGCGGCTGCCGTATCCGACCTGACGCGCGTCTGGCGCTTTGAGGATGTCTTTACCTCGGACGATCCCAGCCACCTCGAGTCACTCTTGTACTTTGCTGCCGAGCATGGTGCGCGCCGCTACGATGTGACGTTCGATCCCGCGATCCGTCAGGAGCGGCGCAATGCCAGCCGGGGCAGGGCGCCCGGCTGGAGGGCATGGGATTGTGAACAGGCGCGATGCCTTGAGCGCCACTGCGGCCCCCTGATGCGCGTCTATGGATACGGGCTTGAGCCGGAGTGGCAGGCGAAACTGCAGGGTTGAGTTCCACAGATCACCCCGACAACGCCACATTTCCGGACCATTCCGTCTGTAGCACGGCTGGGATACGGTTAACGAGTAGGCTGTTGAAATGAAACTGATCATCCAGATTCCGGCGTTGAACGAAGAAGACACCATTGCCGAGGTCATTCAGGCCATTCCGCGCAAGGTGCCGGGCTTTTCGACGGTCGAGGTACTGGTGATCGATGACGGATCGACCGACCGGACAGGCGACGTCGCCCGTCAGGCGGGCGCCGATCATATTTTGCACATGGGCTGCAACATGGGTCTGGCGCGGGCTTTCTCAGCCGGGCTGGAAGAAGCGCTGGCGCTTGGTGCGGATGTGATCGTGAACACCGACGCCGATCACCAATATTGTTGCGACGACATCCCCGCGCTGGTGCAGCCGATCTGCGCGGGCAAGGCAAAGATCGTGGTCGGCGCGCGCCCGATCCGCGACAACGAGAGCTTCTCGCCGACCAAGAAACTTCTGCAACGCTTCGGAAGCTGGGTCGTGCGCCAATGCTCGGGCACCGATATTCCCGATGCGCCAAGCGGCTTTCGCGCCTATTCCCGCGATGCTGCGGCGCGCATGTGCGTCATCAACACCTATACCTATACGATCGAGACGATCATCCAGGCCGGACGCAAGCGCATTCCGATCACTTGGGTCCCCGTGCGGGTAAATCGCGTTGAACGGCCCTCGCGCCTGTTCCGCGGCATGGGCGAGTATATCCGCCGCTCGATCGCGACGATCCTGCGCGTTTTCGTTCTCTATTCTCCGCTGCGGTTCTTCTCGCTGCTGGCAGCTGTTTGCGCCTTGCCGGGCATGGTCGGCGTTGCGCGTTTCCTCGGGTTCTACCTGGCTGGCGACAGCAGCGGCCATGTGCAGTCGCTGGTTCTGTCCAGCGCCCTTCTGGCAATGGCGACGATCCTGATGGCGATCGGAATTCTGGGCGACATGATTGCGGCCAACCGGAGCCTTCTTGAGGACATTCGTGCCCGGGATCTTCTGAGCGCCGAGCAGCGCCGCACTTATGGCGCGCAGATCGTGAAGCTGGCCGATGCCTCCTGACAGCGTGGCAGGAGTGTTGTTCTCGCGTCCGGTCAGCGGCTTTCGGGTCGGGCAACTGTCGCAGTTCGGGATTTTGGCGCTTGGCGCGTCGATCCTGTGGCTTGTCTTTGCGCATAACGTCAACTGGGACGAATTCTATTTCCTGTCGCTGGTGCATGATTTTGCCGCCGGTCGGCTGGAGCGGCCCTTGCAGACGTTTCATGTTCACTTGTTCCAGTGGCTTCTGGCGCTTCCCGGCCACGAAATGACGCAGATCATCGCTGGTCGTCTGTTCATGCTGGCCTGCCTCCTGGTCACGGCGCTTTCCATTTTCAGCATGTCGCGGTCTCTTGCAGGGCGCGATGCGGCTTTGGTCGCCGTTCTGGGCTTTGTGTCGTCGGGGTTTGTTGTCGGGCATGGTGCAAGCTTTCGGGCCGATCCGCTGGCCGCGGCCCTGCTGATGGTGACCCTGACACTCGTCATGACAAGCCGCATGCGGCCGATTCACATGCTGGCTGTGGCGCTCTTGGTAGCACTCGCCTGTCTCGTGACGATCAAATCGGCGCTCTACCTGCCGGCTTTTCTGGGCGCATTGCTGTGGCGGATTGATGAAAGGGCGCTGTGCCTGCGCACGCTGGCCGCGGGTGTCGCGGCGATTGCGTTTGCCGGAGTGGGATACCTTTTGCACGCCAGCGGCCTAGCCGTGGCCGACGGCAAGGATGGCGTGTCGCATGCGGTGAACGCAGTGAATACCACGCTGCTTTCAGAGGGGTTCATGCCCCGAAGGGGCGTGGTCACAATGTGGCTGGCATTCACAGTCGCGCCTCTGGTGATCGCGCTGGCTGGCCTGCTGTGCACGCAAGGTGCGCGGCGGCGCGTTGCGCTGGTGCTGATGCTGGCGCCGGTGCTGTCGATCCTGGTCTATCGTAATGCGTTTCCCTATTTCTTCCCGTTCATAGTGCCTCCGCTCATGGTCGTGGTGGCCTTGGGGGTGGTGCATCTGCGTGCCGCGGTCCGTGCCGCGATGGTTCTTCTCATGCTGGTTGGCGGCGGATTGCAGGTTGCGCTGTCGGCACAGGAACCCAACAGCGCGCAGCGGGAAGTGATCGCAGAGTTGCATCGGATGTTCCCCGAACCGGTCCCGTATTTCCAGCGTAGCGGCATGATTTCAAGCTTTCCCCGGCAGGGACCGTTCATGTCGAGCTGGGGAATGAAGACCTACAGACGCGCTGGTGTGCCGATCTATGCGCAGATCTTGCGCCGGGACGCACCGCCCCTTCTGATCGCGAGCAACCCTGTTTTCCTTGCCGCATTGACGGACGAGAAGGACCTGACAGGGTGCTGCCCCCTCTTGCCCGAGGATGCGGACGCGTTGAGAGGCGCCTATGTGCATTATTCGGGGCCGGTCTGGCTTTTGGGGCAGGAAACCCGGCTAAGTGACGGCGCCGCCGCGATCGACATTCTGCGCGCCGGTGATTACCGCCTGCAGTCGGATCATCCCGTCCGGATCGACGGCAGGGTCATTGCACCCGGGCAGACTCTGAATCTGAAGGCTGGACGACACATCGTAAGCGGTGAGAGCGACACGCCACTTTTGATGATCTGGGCAACAAAGGGCACTGACGCGCCGGCCCCGTCGCTTCCGACTGGCTTGTTCTTCGGGTTTTGGTCGTTTTGAGGTGACGTTTAAGTCACCGGCATGAGGCCATAATCCCAGCCTTCGGCCAAGGCTGCGCGGTCATGTCTGCTGCCTGTCTCGAGTCGACGCCGGCGCGAACGCTTTGGGCCTGCGCTCGACAACATAATGCGCGCCATTCTTGACCCGCGCTGCGGCAGATTATTCAGAAGATTTTGGCTCCGGCGGTAGGGATCGAACCTACGACCAATTGATTAACAGTC
>Ga0102925_1000544_pt1 | contig 20816 bp, 17 predicted proteins | sample SalPonR1_A_D1_MG_FD_78216 | JGI IMG/M metagenome (GOLD analysis project Ga0102925, IMG submission 78216) | Salt pond soil microbial communities from South San Francisco under conditions of wetland restoration - Salt Pond MetaG R1_A_D1_MG | ecosystem: Environmental > Aquatic > Marine > Intertidal...
CGCACCTCCGCCGCGGTGCGGAAGCGCGACAGGACCTCGACCCGGTAGGGCCAGTCGGCGAAACGGTCAGCGAGAGAGCTGTGGTGCTGCTGGGCGAGGAGGGTGGTTGGCACGAGCATGGCCACCTGCTTGCCGTTGGCGACGGCGACGAACGCCGCGCGCATCGCGACCTCCGTCTTGCCGAAGCCGACGTCGCCGCAGACCAGCCGATCCATGGGCTTGTCCGACTCCATGTCGGCAACTACCGCATGGATGGCCTCGGTCTGGTCCTCGGTCTCCTCGAAGGGGAAGCTGGCGGCGAAGGCGGCGTACTCGTCACCGATGGGGTAGGCGTGGCCCTCGCGCGCCTCCCGCCGGGCATAGATATCCAGGAGCTCGGCGGCGACATCGCGGACGCGCTCGGCCGCCTTGCGCTTGGCCTTCTCCCACTGGCCGCTGCCGAGCTTGTGCATCGGCGCCGACTCGGCATCGGCCCCGGTGTAGCGGCTCAGCCGGTCCAGGGCGGAGACGGGCACGTAGAGCCGGTCGCCGCCGCTGTACTCCAGGGTCAGGAACTCCGCCTCCACGCCGCCGGCATCCAGCCGGGTCAGGCCGGTGTAGCGGCCCACGCCGTGCTCCTCGTGGACCACGGCCGCACCCTCCTGGAGCTCGGCCAGGTCGCGGATGATGGCGTCGGCATCGCGCTGGCGGCCGGGGCGGGAACGCTCCTGGATGGTGTGGCTGCCGAAGAGCTGGCTCTCGGTGACCACGGCGATGCCGGCGGCCTCCAGCACCAGCCCCCGTTCCAGGGGCGCGACGGTGATGGCGACCGGCGCATCCTCGGCGAGGAAGGCCTCCCAGTCCGCCACCTGGCGGGGGTGGATACCGCGTCCTCGGAGCAGCTCTCCCAGCGCCTCGCGCCGGCCGGAACTCTCCGCGGCGAAGAGGATCCGGCCGGGGAAGCCGGCCACGAAGCCCTCCAGCGCCTGGCCGCCGCGGCCACTGAAGGGGAGTTCCGGCGGCGCCGCGGCCGGGAGATTCAACCGGCCGGCGCGCTCGGGCTCCTCGAAGGCGCTGATGCGCAGGTGCGGGTGGCCCTTGATCCGGCCGTAGAGTTCGTCGGTCCGCAGGAAGAGCGCTCCGGGCTCCAGCAGCGGGCGCTCGAGGTCGTGGCGGCGGCTCTCGTAGCGGCTGGCCACCTCCTCGCCGAAGCGGTCGGCGGCCGCCTCCACGTCGGCGTCGGTCACCACCAGCGCCCCCTCGGGGAGGTAGTCGAACAGGGTCTCCGTGGTCTCGAAGAAGAGCGGCAGGTAGTACTCCAGCCCCGCCGGGGCCAGCCCCTCGCTGACGTCGCGATAGACCGGGCTGCGCGTGGGGTCACCCTCGAAGTGGAGCCGCCAGTTCTCGCGGAAGCGGCGGATGGAGGCCTCGTCCAGCGGGAACTCCCGGGCCGGCAGCAGGCGCAGCCCCTCCACCTTCTCGTCGCTGCGCTGGCTCTCCGGGTCGAAGGTCCGGATGGTCTCGATCTCCTCGTCGAAGAGGTCGATGCGGTAGGGGACGCTGCTCCCCATGGGGAAGAGGTCCACCAGATTGCCGCGCACGGCGTACTCGCCGTGCTCCATCACCTGGGAGACGAGACGGTAGCCGGCCGCCTCCAGCCGGCGGCGGAAGTCATCCGGATCCAGGCGGTCGCCCACGTCCATGACAAAGGCCTGGCCCGCCACCCAGTCCCGTGGCGGCAGCCGGTGGAGCAGCGTCCGCGCCGGTACCACCAGGACCCCCCTCTCCATGGCCGGCAGCCGGTGGAGCGCCGAGAGACGGTCGGAGATGATGTCCTGATGGGGCGAAAAGAGGTCGTAGGGGAGTGTCTCGCGGTCGGGGAAGGTATGCGCCGTGCTGCCGAAGAAGCGGAGTTCGGACTCCAGCTCCCGGGCGCGGTGGACGTCGGCGACCACGGCGAGGACGGGGCGATCGTGCTCGCTCGCGGCCTGGTGGATCGCCAGGCCTTCGGCGCTGCCACGAACGGCACCGATACGTCGGGCGTCCCCGGCGGCGGGGATCTCCAGCGGCGGGAGGAGGGGGTTGCTCATGAAGGGGTCATCCATTGCCGGGACAGCCGGAACCGCTATTGTAGCGACTCCCCCGACCCGGGCGCCACGGCGGGGGCGGGCCGTTCCATTCGGCGCAGGAGGCTGCCCAGGCGCAGCTCCCGCGCCAGCTCGCCCCGCGGCTCGCGCAGGCGGCGTGGGAGAGGCGCGACGGCGATGCGGTTGTCCCGATCCTCCGGCGGGGCCACGAGGCCGGTCCGTCCCGGCCAGGTGGCCGTCATGCGGTGGGTGATGGCGTCCGCCCCGCCGGCCCAGAGATTGACCGCGGCCGTGCCACCGCGGGCGAGGGCCGCGGCGACGGAAGGGGGGAATCGGGCGTCGGTGAGCAGCGGGGCCGGGCCACCGGCGTCGAAGGCGTCCACCAGGATCAGGTCCCAGTCGGCGCCGGGGGTGAGCCAGTCGGCGCCGTCGCCCACGTGGACGGCCAGGCGCGGGTCCTCGGGCAGGCCGAACCAGCGGCGGGCGATGACCGGCATCTCCGGGTCGCTGTCCACCGCCGTGACCATCGTCCGCGGCAGGTGGGCCAGGAGGTAGCGAGCCAGACTGCCGCCTCCCAGCCCGATGAGCAGGACCCGGGCCGGCGCCGGGTTCCAGGCCAGCGGCAGCAGCAGGGCGCGGGTATAGGCCAGGGAGAGCCGTTCCGGCTCCCGCGGGTCCATGCGGCTCTGGATAGCGGCCTCGCCGGCGAAGCGCAGGGTCCGGCCCCCGTGCTCGGCCACGACTTCCAGGGTGCGATCCGCGTTGACACTTCGGTGGAGCACGACGCCCACGCTGCCCCTCCCTCGATCTGACGGTTTCTGCCATAGTAGGTGGTGCGGTCTGTCATAAAAAGCCCGGTGCCCCATGGCGGGTGCCTCGAAAAGGGCCTCATCACAAGGGTCGGACGATGGATCCGGCCCGAGCCGCGGAGATGGAGAATGGAGGAGAAGCCATGCCCCAGGAACGGGACAAGCCCCGCTGTGACCAGGTGATCGAGATCCTGCCGGATCCCCTGGTCATCATCGATTCGAACTACAACATCGTCTCGGCCAATCGTCGCTACAGCGAGGCCTTCGGCTGGTCGCCGGAGGCGGTGGTCGGCCGGCGTTGTCACGAGGTCTCCCACCAGTCCGACGAGCCCTGCAGCCTCCACGGTGAGCACTGCCCCCTGGAATCGGTTTTCGGCGAGGGGCAGTCGGTCCAGGTCATCCACGTCCACTATGACGCCGAGGGTCGGGAGGAGCGTGTCCGGCTCCAGGCCAGCCCCATCCACGACGAGGACGGGAACATCCGCTACATGGGCGAGGTGGTCCAGCCCCTGCCGGAGGTCGAGGAGCGGACCACACCGCTCATCGGCCGATCGCGACCGCTGATGCGGTTGGTGGGGCTGCTGCAGCGCGTCGCGCCCACGCGCACCACGGTGCTCCTGCAGGGCGGGAGTGGGGTAGGCAAGGAGTGCGTGGCGCATTACCTCCACCAGCACTCCGAACGGGCCCAGGCGCCCTTTGTGGTGGTGGACTGCGGGACGCTGGGGGAGTCGCTCATCGAGAGCGAACTCTTCGGCCACGAGAAGGGGGCCTTTACCGGCGCCGCCGGGCGCAAGAAGGGGCTCTTCGAGACCGCTCACGGCGGGACCCTGTTCATCGACGAGATCGGTGAACTCCCGCTGGCGCTGCAGACCAAGCTGCTGCGCGCGCTGGAGACCGGGACGATCCGGCGACTCGGTGGCAATGACTACCAGCGGATCGATGTCCGGGTGGTCGCCGCCACCAATCGGGATCTGGGAACCATGGTGGAGGCAGGGGCGTTTCGCGCCGACCTCTACTACCGGCTGTCGGCCTTCCCGGTGGAGGTGCCCGACCTGGCCGAGCGCAAGGACGACATCCCCGCCCTGGCCGATCACTTCCTCTCGCGGCTCGAGGGCGGCGATCGCTTCCTGCCCCTGGGTCCGGAGCTGCTGGAGACGCTCCTCATCCACGACTATCCCGGGAACGTCCGCGAACTCCGGAACATCCTCGAGCGCGCCGTGATCCTGGCAGGGGAGGGGGCCATGCGGCCGGAGCATCTGTTCGCTGGCGAGGGCGTGCGGCCCGAGGCCCGCCCGGCCCCGGCCGAGGTCGACGAATCGGATCGGCTGCTGGAGCGTCGTCGGGGCCGGGTGAATGCCGAGGCGGTGCGCACTGCACTCCGTGCGTGTGATGGCCATCGGGGTCAGGCGGCCGAGCGGCTCGGGATCAGCGAGCGGACGCTGTACCGCTACCTGCGTCAGCTGCGGGGCGAGAACGGGGCCCGACCGGGCACGGCCACGGGCTGAGGCCGGGGAGAGACCCGCCGCCGGGCGGCGGCGGGCGGGGAGGCTAGTTGCCCGGGACGGTGGTCAGGCCCAGGTTCTCCCAGTTCTGCATGCCGCCCCGGTACCACTTGATGCGGTTGGCCGGGTAGCCGTAGCGCAGCAGGGTCCGGATGTTGGCCGGGGACTGGCCGCACCAGGGGCCGTTACAGAACAGTACCAGGGTCTTGGTGTTGCTGAAGTCCCAGAGCCCCTCCTGCTCTTCGGCCCCGAGCTGGCCGGTCATGATGTCGTGGATGGTGAAGGGGTCGGCCCCCTGGCGCTGGGAGAGCTGGGTCCAGGGGATGTTCACCGAGCCGGGGATGGTGCCCTGCTCCACCCAGTCCGGGGTGCGGGAATCGATGATCAGGACGGAGTCGTCCCCCTCGGAGCGGCGCTGGAGGTAGTTGAGGACCTCCAGCTCGCCGATGGTCTCCACATCGGGGTGGAGGCTGGCCGGCTGGATGCAGAAGGGCGGGCACTCCCGGGAGGTGAGCGCGTAGCGCTCGTCCACGGTGTTCTCGGTATCCTGCTCCCGGCGGATGGTGACGGTCTCACCATCGTGGGTGACGTCCACCTCGCCGATGGAGCCGGTGATACCGACCTTCAGGTCACTGCCGCCGTCACCGTTCGCCTCGATGGGGCGGGCGTTGTCGTCCTGCGCCTGGCTCCCGCCGGCCAGGACCAGGCCAGTGAGCAGTACCAGGGCGTGCGTGGTTCGTTTGCCGATTCTCATGGTTATTCTCCTCTCATCTTCCTGGATGACTCTTCTGTACGGGGTGGCTGCCTCCCCGTAACTCCTCAGACCGTGTCGTCCCGCCAGCGTTTCACCAGATCGCCGTAGGCGTCCACTCTCCGGTCACGGAAGAAGGGCCACATTCGGCGCACCTCCTCGCTGCGGCGGCGGTTCACCGGGATGATCCGGACTGTGCTCGACTCCCCGTCCAGCTGCTCCAGCCACTCGCCCTGGGGGCCGCAGACGAAGCTGTGGCCCCAGAAGTCGATACCCGCGCCACCGGCGGGATCGGGTTCGTGGCCCACGCGGTTGCAGGCGGCCAGGGGCAGGCCATTGGCCACGGCATGGCCGCGCTGAACGGTCTGCCAGGCCTCGAGCTGGCGGGCCTGTTCGGCGGCATCGTCCTGCGGGTCGCCGCCGATGGCGGTGGGGTAGAGGAGGATCTCCGCCCCGGCCATGGCCATGAGCCGGGCCGCCTCGGGGAACCACTGGTCCCAGCAGACCAGCACCCCGAGCCGCCCCACGGCGGTCTCCACCGGTCGGAAACCGGTATCCCCGGGGGTGAAGTAGAACTTTTCGTAGTAGCCGGGATCGTCGGGGATGTGCATCTTGCGGTAGGTGCCGGCCAGGCGGCCGTCCCGGTCGAGGACCACGGCCGTGTTGTGGGCGAGTCCCGGGGCGCGGTGCTCGAAGACCGAGCCGACGATGACCGTCCCCGTCTCGGCCGCCAGCCCGCCCAGTCGCTGCGTCGTGGGGCCGGGGACCGGTTCGGCGCGGTCGAAGACCGCCGGGTCCTCGGTCTGGCAGAAGTAGGGGCCATTATGGAGTTCCGGGAGCAGGACCAGATCGGCGCCGCCGGCGGCGGCCTCCCGGATGCCGGCCTCCATGGCGGCCAGCGCCGCCTCGGGGTCATCGCGGCCGGTCTCCTGGACCAGCCCGAGCTGCCATTGTTCGTGTGCCATTACCGGATGGTAGCGCGCCGCCCCGGGCGCTCCAAGCGCTCCGGGCCTTCCACCGACCGACCCCGCCTCAGTCCGCGTTCAGCGAGCCTCGGGGGAGCTGCATGGTCGCGCAGTGGACCGAGCCGGCCTGGAGGAGCAGGGTCCGGGCATCCACACCGACCACCTCGCGGTCGGGGAAGCAGCGCTGGAGCACCGCCAGCGCCTCGGTATCCGCGGCGTCGTTGTAGGTAGGGGCAATCACGCCGCCGTTGACCAGCAGGAAGTTGGCGTAGGTCGCCGGCAGTCGATTGCCCTGCTCGTCGTACTGCGGCCGGGGCCAGGGGAGTGCATGGAGGTCGTAGGGCTGATCCTCGGCCGTGCGCAGCTCGGCCAGTTCGGCCGCCAGGGCCGACAGGGGCTCGTAATGGGGGTCGTCCGGGTCGTCGCAGTGCTGGTGGATCAGAGTCCCGGCATCGGCGAAGCGGACCAGGGTGTCCACGTGGCCGTCGGTATCGTCCCCCTTGAGGCCGCCGTGTTCCAGCCAGAGCACTCGGTCGGCGCCCAGTGTCTCCGTGAGCCAGGCCTCGGCGGTGGCCGCGTCGGGGTCGTCGTTGCGTCCCGGGGCGAACTGGCTGCGGCGGGTAAGCAGGAGGGTCCCGGCGCCGTCGGTCTCCACGGCGCCCCCCTCGAGGATGCGGGCTACGTTCCGCAGCGGGGCAGCGAACCAGCCGGCGGTCGCCAGCCCGGCATTGACCGCATCATCCCGCTCCGCCGAGTGGCGCCCGCCCCAGCCGTTGAAGCGGAAGTCCAGGAGTTCCAGCTGGCCGCCAGTAGCACACGCCAGGGGGCCGTAGTCGCGGACCCAGGTATCGTCGAAGGGCTGCTCCGTGATGTGGTAGCCGGTCGGCGGGATGCCGGCCAGCGTGAGCTGGGCCCGGGTGGCAGCGGCATGGTCTCCGTCGCGGCAGAGGACCAGGAGCGGTTCGAAGCGGGTGATGGCAGCGGCGAGATTGCGGTAGGTCGCCTCGATGGCGCCGATCCAGGGGGCCCAGGCGCTGGCCTCATGGGGCCAGGCCAGCAGGATGGCGTCCTGGTCCGTCCATTCGGGGAGCATCCGGGGTGGCATGCATTCCTCCCGTTGTGAGGGGGTTCTTACTATAAAGGTCCCTCGATGCAGTACAACCGCCCGCCGGTGCGTCTTTTTGCGAAAAGAACGTGCGGCCGATGGTTAGGTGATGGGTGTATAGTTAACTAAACTTATCAAGTATCGGGAACGGTGCGGACGCGCCGGGGTCCATCGGTTTACAAGATAGCGATTCGGAGAGACGACCCAGCATGGTAACCACGGTAACCCGGCGACCCGCCGATGTCCCCACCGATGAGGCCGGCTGGCTGGACGAGCTGGCAGCGGGGCGTAGCGCGGGAGATCGCGAACGCCTCGCCGCCGCCCTGGCGCGGGCGGAAGAGGCCCATGCGGGGCAGTGGCGGGCCTCGGGGGAGCCGTATATCCACCATGTGGTCGCCGTGGCCCGGATCCTCGCCGAACTGCAGATGGACACCGAGACCCTGATGGCGGCGCTACTCCACGACGTCCTGGAGGATAGCGGCATCCAGCGCGCGGATCTGGAGGCCGAGTTCGGCGAGGGGGTGGCCCGGCTGGTGGACGGGGTCACCAAGATGCGCCTCATCGAGGCGCTGCCCGGCGGGATCAGTGAGCGTGAGGCGGCGCAGGCAGAGAGTCTGCGCAAGCTCCTGCTGGCCATGGCCGAGGACGTGCGCGTGGTCCTCATCAAGCTCGCCGACCGGCTCCACAATATCCGCACCCTGGAACACCTGTCCGCGGAGAAGCAGCGGCGGATCGCCCGGGAGACCCTGGAGGTCTTTGCCCCGCTGGCCAACCGGCTCGGGATCTGGCAGATCAAGTGGGAGCTGGAGGACCGCGCCTTCCGCTACCTCGACCCCGAGGCCTACCACGAGATCGCAGTCGCCCTGGACGAGCGCCGAGTGGAGCGCGAGGACTTCGTCCGTACCGCCGTGGGCGACCTCGAGCGGGCGCTGGGCGAGGCCGGGATCACCGGCGAGGTGGTGGGGCGGCCCAAGCACATCTACAGCATCTGGCGGAAGCTCCAGCGCAAGGGCGTGGGCATCGACCAGCTCTACGACCTGCGGGCCGTGCGTATCCTGGTGGACAGCGTGGCCGACTGCTATCACGCCCTGGGCGTGGTCCACACGCTCTGGCGCCACATCCCGCGGGAGTTCGACGATTACATCGCGACGCCCAAGGAGAACAACTACCAGTCCATCCACACGGCGGTGGTGGGGCCCAGCGGGCGCACCCTGGAGGTGCAGATCCGGACCCACGACATGCACCGCCAGGCGGAGCTGGGCATCGCGGCCCACTGGCGCTACAAGGAGGGCGGTGGGCAGCGGGAGCTCGCCTTCGAGCAGAAGATCGCCTGGTTGCGCCAGCTCCTGGAATGGAAGGACGAGGAGGCCTCCGCCTCGGATTTCGTGGACCGCTTCAAGTCCGAGGCCTTCCAGGAGCGGATCTATGTCCTGACGCCCGCGGGCGAGATCGTCGATCTGCCCCAGGGGGCGACGCCGGTGGACTTCGCCTACCACATCCACAGCGAGGTGGGGCACCGCTGTCGCGGGGCCCGGGTCAACGGCCGCATGGTGCCGCTGAACTACCCCCTCGCCAGCGGTGAGCAGGTGAGCGTCCTCACCGCCCGGGGCGGCACGCCGAGCCGGGACTGGCTCAATCCGCAACTGGGCTACGTCCACACCTCGCGGGCGCGCTCCCACATCCGCCACTGGTTCAAGCACCAGGACCGGGAGCGCCACGTGGCCGACGGGCGTAACGTGGTGGACCGGGAGCTGCGTCGGCTCGGCGTCCCCGATCTGCGGCTGGAATCCCTGGCCGGGGAACTGGCGCAGGCGTCGGTGGAGGAACTGCTGGCGGCCGTTGGTCGGGGGGATCTCACCAGCCTGCAGGTGGCCCGGGCGGTCCACCGGCTCTATCCCATGACCCCGGCGGAGCCCACCGAACCCGTCCGGCCCCGGCACCGCACGCCGCCGCGGCAGGCCGGCAGCGCCAACGACATTGAGGTCGAGGGGGTCGGGAACCTGGTCACGCGCATGGCCGGCTGCTGCAATCCCGCCCCCGGGGACGACATCGTCGGCTACGTGACCCAGGGCCGGGGGGTCACCATCCACCGCAGCGACTGTACTTCCATCCTCAATCTCGACGAGGGCAAGCGCCACCGGCTCATGGACGTGGCCTGGGCGGGGGAACGGGCGGCGGCCGGCTACCCCGTGGCCCTCATCCTGCGCGCCTACGACCGGCCGGCGCTGCTGCGGGATGTCTCCACCGTCCTGGCCGACGAGCGGGTCAACGTCGATTCGGTCCAGACCCGCAGCGATGCCAAGGACGGCACCGCGCGCATGGAGCTGGGCCTGGCGGTCCACGACACCGACCAGCTCAGCCGGGTCCTCAATCGCCTGGGACAGCTCCGGGGCGTGGTGGAAGTCCAGCGGCGCGTGCAGTAGCCTGTGCGCCCCATTCTGACGGCACCGGGAGAAGGTGTGGAGTTCGAGACCCCCCTGGAGGAAGGCATCCTGCTCCAGCGCTACAAGCGCTTCCTGGCGGATGTCCGCCGCCCTGACGGCGAGGAGTTCACCATCCACACCCCCAATACCGGCTCCATGCGCGGTTGTTCCGAGCCGGGCAGCCGGATCTGGTTCCGCGACGTGGGCAATCCCCGCCGCCGCTACCGCCACACCTGGGAGATCACCGAGACTCCCGAGGGCGCGCGCATCGGCGTGAATACCAGCCGCAGCAATGCGCTGGTGCGCGAGGCCATCGAGACCGGGCGCGTACCGGGGCTGGCCGGCTATCCGGGGATCCGCCCGGAGGTCCCCCTGGGGGAGAGCCGCATCGATTTCGCCCTGGAGGGGGGCGAGCGGCCCTGCTTCGTGGAGGTGAAGAACGTCACCCTGGCCGAGGGGGGCGTCGCCCGCTTTCCGGATGCGGTGAGCAAGCGGGGCAGCCGCCACCTGGACGAGCTGACACGCGCGGTGGCTGACGGCGCCCGGGGCGTCATCCTCTACTGCATCCAGCGTGAGGACGCCGACTCCCTGCGGCCGGCGGATGATATCGATCCCGCCTACGGCGAGGCGCTGCGCCGGGCCGTGGCCGGCGGCGTGGAGGCCCTGGCCCTGCGCGCCTCCATCTCCCTGGAGGGCATCACCCTGGATACGCCGGTGCCGGTGGAGACCGGCGCCGCCGGGGAGGCCGCCTGAGCATGTTCCGACCCCTGCCGCTCTTCGTCGGCCTGCGCTATACCCGCGCCAAGCGCCGTAACGGCTTCATCTCCTTCATCTCCCTGACCTCCATGGCCGGGATCGTCCTCGGCGTCATGGCGCTCATCGTGGTCCTCTCGGTGATGAACGGTTTCCAGAACGAGGTGCGCGAGCGGATCCTCGGCATGACCGCCCACATGGAGGTCCAGGGTGGCCGGGACGGGCTCGCGGGCTGGCAGGCAGTGGCCGAGCGGGGGCTCGCCATGCCGGGCGTCAATGGCGCCGCTCCCTATGTGCGCGGCGAGGCGATGTTCACCCACCGCAGCTATGTCCAGGGTGGCATGGTCAACGGGATCCTGCCGGAGGCGGAGGCCTCCATCTCCATGGTGGGGGCGAGCATGCAGGCGGGCCGCCTGGAGAACCTCGCTGCCGGCGAGTACGGCATCGTCCTGGGCCAGGGCATGGCGCGGCAGCTGGGCGTCACCATGGGCGATCCGGTGGTCCTGGTGACGCCGCGGGCGAACATGGGACCCACCGGCTTCGTCCCCCGGCTCAAGCGGTTCAGCGTGGTCGGGGTCTTCGAGGTGGGGATGCACGAGTACGACTCGGCCCTGGCCTATATCCATCTGGAGGATGCCCGGACCCTCTACCGCATGGAGGGCCGGGTGACCGGGGTGCGCATGACCATGGACGAGCTCTTCGACGCCCCGGAGCGGGCGGCGGAGCTGGAGGCCGACCTGGGCCCGGGCTACTGGGTCACCGACTGGACGCGGCGCCATGCCAACTTTTTCCGGGCGCTGAAGATCGAGAAGGCGGCGATGTTCATCATCCTCTCGCTCATCGTGGCCGTGGCGGCCTTCAACATCGTCTCCACCCTGGTAATGATGGTCACCGACAAGCAGGGGGATATCGCCATCCTGCGCACGCTGGGTGCCTCGCCGCGGACCGTCATGGCCATCTTCGTCATCCAGGGGACGGTCATCGGCGCCGTGGGCACCCTGCTGGGAACCGGGGCCGGGGTGGTCGTGGCGACCAACATCGATGTCATCGTCCCCGCCCTGGAGGAGTTCTTCGGCATGGAGTTCCTCCCGGCCAGCGTCTACTACATCAGCGAGCTGCCCTCCGAGCTGCGCTGGTCGGAGGTGACGACCATTGCCGGGGTCTCCTTCGGCCTGAGCGCCCTGGCGACCCTCTATCCCGCCTGGCAGGCGGCGCGGACGCGACCGGCGGAGGCCTTGCGCTATGAGTGAGAACCGTCCCGAGCCCGTGCTGCGTGCCCGCGGCCTCTGTCACAGCTACACCGAGGCGCGCACGCCGCTGACCATCCTCGACGGCGTCGACCTCACCATCGCCCCGGGGGAGCGGGTGGCCATCATCGGCTCCTCCGGCTCCGGCAAGAGCACGCTGCTGCATCTCCTCGGCGGCCTCGACCAACCCACGGCGGGCGAGGTGGAGGTGGCCGGCGAGCGGCTCTCCGCCCTGGACGAGGCGGCCCGCGGCCGCCTGCGCAACCAGGTCCTGGGCTTCGTCTACCAGTTCCACCACCTGCTGCCCGAATTCTCCGCCCTGGAGAACGTGGCCATGCCGCTGCTCATCCGCGGCGAGTCGCCCCGGCGGGCGCGCGAGGCCGCGACGGCCATGCTGGAGCGGACCGGCCTGGGTGAACGGCTGGAGCACCGCCCGGCCGAGCTCTCCGGCGGCGAGCGCCAGCGGGCGGCCATCGCCCGCGCCCTGGTGACCGATCCGCGCTGCGTCCTCGCCGACGAGCCCACGGGCAACCTGGATCGCCGCACGGCGGCCCGGATCCACGAGCTCATGGAGTCGCTCAATCGCGATCTGGGGACGGCCTTCGTGGTAGTCACCCACGACCCGGATATGGCGGCCCACATGGGGCGGACCCTGCAGCTGGTGGACGGCGTCCTGTCGGACGCCTAGCGTCGGTTTCCGGCGTCGCTCTGTCGCCGGCCCTCCCGCAGTCGACGTTGCCGTCGACGCCGGTGGAGGTGCTGCAGGACGGCGAGCCGCCACAACCCACGGATGACGAGATAGCTGGCCGCCGCCGCCGCCAGCCCCAGAACCGCCCCGCCTACCAGCAGTGGCCCCCAGATCTGCCCCAGCTCCGCGAGGACCCATTCCAGGCTCGGCTCGAAAGGGGCCGAGAGCATGGGGCGGCCGAGTACCGCGCTGCCGGTCTGCAGGGCGGCGTAGACCATGGGCGGGATGGTGACGGGGTTGGAGACCCAGACAAAGAGGACCGCCAGGGGCAGATTGACCCGCAGGAAGATGGCGATGACAGCGGCGAGGGCCATCTGCCCCACCGTCGGGATGAAGGCGACGAGGACCCCCACGGCGACGCCACCGGCGGCCGAGCGGCGATTGAGGTGGAAGAGGTTGGGATCGTGGAGCCATTCGCCCAGCCAGCGCAGGTGCCGGTGGCCGCGGACGTGGTCGTGGGAGGGGAGCAGGCGTCGGAGAAAGTGCTTGGGCATCCGGAGACCGCCGGTGGTAGGCTCGCTCGAAGTTCACGGATGATATCAGGGCAGGGCCATGATCGCAGGGACGCTGGCCTTCATTGCCGGGGTGGCGACCGTCCACCTCCTCCCGGCGCTGCCGTCGTGGTGGGGCGGGTGGCTCCTGCCGGGGCTGCTCGTGCCGGCATTGCCGCGCACCATCGGGCTGCTGCTGCTGGCGGCCCTGGCCGGATTCGGCTGGTCGTTGTGGGAGGCGGCCGCGCCCCCGCCATTGCCTGCGGCGCTCTCCGGGGAGAATGTGCGGCTGGTGGGGCAGGTCGTCGGGCTGGCGGAGCGCGACGGACGTCGGACCCGTTTCCGACTCCGGGTGGAACGGGCGACGCAGGATGGTCGACCGGTGGCGGTGGCCGGGCAGGTGCGGCTCAATTGGTACGGGGAACCCCCGGCCCTGCATCCCGGCCAGCGGCTGGGCCTCACGGCCCGTCTCAAGCTGCCGCGCCGCTTCGCCAATCCGGGCGGTTTCGACTACGCCGGCTGGCTCTATCGCGAGGGGATTACCGCCACCGGCTGGGTCCGCTCGGCGCCGGTGGCCCGCTACGAGGCAGGCCCGGCGCCGGTGGATCGCTTGCGCGCCGATCTCGGTTCGCGACTCACGGCAAGCCTGCCGCCGGAGGCCCGGCATCCCGGCCTCGTTCGGGCCCTGGCCCTGGGTGACCGCCGGGGTATCACGGATGCGCAGTGGTCGACCCTGCTGGCGACCGGGACCAACCACCTGGTGGCCATCTCCGGCCTCCACGTCGGCCTGGTAGCCGGATTCGCCTGGGCCGCCACCCGCCGGCTCTGGCCCCGCCTGCCGGGCGCGGTCGCCGTGCTCTCCGCGCCGCGGGCGGCGGTACTCCTGGGGGCCGTGGCCGCAACGGCCTATGCGGCCCTGGCGGGGTTTGCCATCCCGACCCAGCGGGCCCTGGCGATGCTCCTCATCGCCGGTCTGCTGCTCTGGTGGTACCGCCCGGCGCGGCCGGCCCACGGCCTGGCTGCGGCGGCCTGGCTGGTGCTACTGCTGGACCCCCGGGCAGTCCTGGCGCCGGGCTTCTGGCTCTCCTTCGCCGCCGTCGCGGTCATCCTCTATGCCCTGGATGGCCGGCTTCGGCGCGGCGGGCCGGTGCGTGACGCCCTGCGTATCCAGTTCGTGGTCTCCCTGGGTCTGGTGCCGCTACTGGTCGGCCTCTTCGGCGAGGCCTCCCTGGTGGCCCCGGTGGCCAATCTGTTCATGGTGCCGCTGGTGGGGCTCGCCGTGGTGCCGTTGGTCCTGGCGGGCATGGTGCTGCTGATACCGTGGCCCCTGGCGGGCGCTTTCCTGTTCGGTCTGGCCGATGCCCTCCTTGCGGTCGCCTGGCCCCTGCTGGAGGGGCTGGCCGGTATTCCGGCGCTGCAATTCAGCGGTGCGGCGCTCCCGATCGGTGCCCTGGTCGCCGCCGCGCTGGGGCTGGCCTGGCTGGCGGGGCCGCGCGGGCTCCCCGGGGGAGCCGCCGCCCTGGCCCTGCTGCTGTCACTCCTGCTGTGGCAGCCCGGCCGACCGGGGCCCGAAATGGTGCGGCTGACCGTACTGGATGTGGGGCAGGGGCTGGCGGCCGTGGTCCGGACCCGGGGCCATACCCTGGTCTACGATACGGGGCCGCATTACGGAGGAGATTTCGAGGCCGGCGGCGCGATCATCGCCCCCTATCTGGCCAGCCGGGGGATCCAGCGGGTGGATATGCTGGTGGTCAGCCACGGCGACCGTGATCATGCCGGCGGGGTCGAGGGCCTGCGAGAGGCCGTCGAGGTCGCCCGGGTGATTACCGGCGAGAGCGAGGAGGTGAGCGGAGCGGAATCCTGCCCGGAGCGGCGGCGCTGGTCCTGGGACGGGGTCGAGCTGGCACTGGTCGCCGGTCGAGGGGAGGGCAACGAGGCGTCCTGTGCTCTGAGGGTAGCGGCGGGCGGGACCTCGGCCCTCTTTACCGGGGATCTCGGCCGTCGCGGCGAGCGGGACCTGCTGACCCGGGCGGCCTGGTTCCCGGTGGACTGGTTGCTGGTCCCCCACCACGGCAGTACTACGTCGTCGTCACCGGCGCTGCTCGATGCGGCCCGGCCGGAGCGGGCGGCCCTTTCCGTGGGCCATGACAATCGCCATGGCCACCCGGATCCCGGCGTGATGGCACGATACCGGGGACGCGGGATCCCGGTGGCACGGACCGATCGCGACGGGGCGCTGACCTATCGGCTCGGCCCCGAGGGCGTCGAGGGGCCGCGGCGCGAGCGGAGGGCCTATCGACGGCACTGGCACGCCGGGACCCCAGCTGCAGGGGGCGGGTGGCTCTGGTAAAGTGGTGGATTTCCAGGTCTAGGGAGGTAGCGCGGTGCTGGAACTCATCCGTTCCGGTGGCTGGATCATGTGGCCCCTGCTGCTCTGCTCGGTGGCGGCGGTGGCCATCATCGCCGAGCGCTTCTGGTCGCTTCGGCCCTCGCGCGTGGTCCCGCCCCATCTGGTGGCGCGAGTCTGGCACTGGCAGAGCCAGGGGCAGCTGGACAACCAGCACGTGGGCGAACTGCGTGCCGGTTCGCCCCTGGGCCGCGTCCTGGCCGCCGGCCTGGTCAACCTCCACCACGAGCGGGAGGTCATGAAAGAGAGCATCGAGGAGGCCGGCCGCCAGGTGGTCCTGGAGCTGGAGCGCTTCCTCAATACCCTGGGCACCATCGCGTCGATCACCCCGCTGCTGGGCCTGCTCGGCACGGTTATCGGCATGATCAAGGTCTTTGCCACCATTACCAGTGCCGGCCTGGGGGATCCCTCGGAACTGGCCGGCGGCATCTCCGAGGCACTCATTACCACGGCCACCGGCCTGTCCATCGCCATCCCCAGCCTGATGTTCTATCGGTACTTCCGCGGCCGCGTGGACGAGCTGGTACTGCGCATGGAGGAGGAGGCGCTGAAGCTGGTGGAGGTGATCCACGGCGAGCGCGAACCGGGGGAGGGGGCGTCGGCGTGAACCTGCGGCCCCAGCGTCGACGGGAGGAGCCCGACGTCAATCTCACGCCCCTCATCGACGTCGTCTTCCTCCTGCTGATCTTCTTCATGGTCTCCACGAGCTTTCAGCGGGATACCCAGATCCCGCTGCGCCTGCCCGAGGCGGACAGCGAGGCGCTGGAGACCCAGTCCGCGGTCGTGGAGGTGGGGATCGACGCCCAGGGGCGCTACTTCGTCAATCGCGCCGCCCTGGTCAACGACCAGCGCGGGACGGTCCGTCGCGCTATCGAGAAGGCAGCCGGGGAGGCGGAATCCCCGCAGATCATCATCAGCGCCGACCGTGCCACGCCGCACGAGGCGGTGGTGCGGGCCATGGATGCCGCGCGCCAGGCCGGCTACAGCCGCATCACCCTGGCCACCCGGCGCCCGGCAGGAGAGGGGAACGAGTGAGTACGCGACTGGCCGACGACCGGCCGCTGGATATGTACAAGCGGCTGCTGGGCTACACCTGGCCCTACTGGCGGGTCTTCGGTGCGGGGGTCCTGGCCATGGTGGTGATGGCGGCCACCGAGACCGGCCTCGCCGCCCTGATGAAGCCGCTCATGGACGGGACCTTCGTGGAGGAAGACCCGACCCTGGTGACCTGGATGCCGCTGCTCATCATCGGAGTGGCCATCATCCGGGCCTTTGCCGATTTCGGCTCGACCTATGCCATCAAGTGGGTGGCGCGCAGCGTGATCCGCGACCTGCGCGGGGAGATGTTCCGGCACATCCTGCGCCTGCCCATCCCGTTCTTTGATACCTCCTCCACCGGCGGGATCATCTCCAAGCTCAACTACGACGTGGAGCAGGTGGCCCAGGCGGCGAGCCAGGCCATCACGGTCCTCATCAAGGATTCCCTCACCATCCTCGGGCTGCTGGGCTGGATGATGTGGCTCAGTCCGCGCCTGGTCCTCATCTTCGTCGTCCTGGGGCCGCTCTTCGCCCTCATCGTGCGCAGTGTCAGCCAGCGCTTTCGCAAGCTGTCGCGCCGGATCCAGGGCTCCATGGGGGACGTGAGCAGTGCCACCGACGAGGCGGTGGGCGGCCAGCGGGTGATCAAGATCTTCGGCGGCGAGGCCGAGGAGGCGCGCCAGTTCGCCAAGGTCAACGAGAACAACCGGCGCCAGCACCTGAAGAAGGAGGCCACCAACGCCATCAGCGTGCCGGTGATCCAGTTCCTGGTGGCCATCGCCATCGCCGCCGTGGTCTACCTCGCCACCCTCCCGGACATGCGCGAGGAGATCACGGTGGGGACCTTCATGTCCTTCATGACGGCCATGGGCCTGATGCTCAGCCCGGTGAAGCGCCTGACCAAGGTCAACGCCGTGCTCCAGCAGGGGATCGCCGCCTCGCAGAGCGTGTTCGGTCTGCTGGATACGCCGCCGGAGCCGGATGACGGCCACACGCGGCTGGAACGGGCCCGGGGGCAGATCGATTTCGACCAGGTCTGGTTCGCCTACGGCGAGGATCAGTCGCCGGTGCTGCGCGGCATCGACCTCCATATCGGGCCGGGGGAGACCCTGGCCGTGGTGGGGCGCTCCGGGGGCGGCAAGTCGACCCTGGTCAACCTGATCCCGCGCTTCTACACGCCCCAGCGGGGGACGGTCCGCCTGGACGGCATCGACCTGAACGAGCTGGAGCTGGAGTCCCTGCGCCAGCAGATCGCCCTGGTCAGCCAGGACGTCGTCCTCTTCAACGGCTCCCTGGCAGAGAACATCGCCTATGCCCGCGAGGGCTGCGAGCGCGCCGACGTGGAGCGGGCGGCGGAACTCGCCCATATCACCGACTTCGCCAGCCAGCTCACGGACGGGCTGGATACCGAGGTCGGCGAGAACGGGGCGCTGCTCTCCGGCGGCCAGCGCCAGCGGGTGGCCATCGCCCGCGCCATCCTCAAGGATGCGCCCATCCTGATCCTGGACGAGGCGACCTCCGCCCTGGACAACGAATCCGAGCGCCACATCCGCAGTGCCCTGGAAGGCCTGATGAAGGACCGGACCACGGTGGTCATCGCCCACCGTCTGTCCACCATCGAGCGGGCGGACCGGATCGCGGTCATGGACCGGGGTCGCCTGGTGGAGTCGGGTACCCACGCCGAACTGCTGGCCCATGGCGGCGCCTATGCGGACCTCCATCAGGCGCAGTTCGATGGCTGAGGGGCAGGGAGCCGCCGGCTTCTGGCAGCGCCGGCGTGCGGACTGGTCCGACCTCCGGCACAACCGCCGGCGGTATCACGCGCGGCGCGGCCGATTGCGACCGCCGGAAGGGCGCAGCCCGCTGGTCTGGATCCAGTCCGGGGAGGGTTCGGACAATCTGCGGCTGGCCGCCGATCTGCTGGGCGCCCTGCGCCAGTCCCGCCTGGACCTCCGGCTGGTGCTGACCTACCCGGACGAGGATCGCGCCATCCTCCGGGAGCGGCTGGAGGGCTGTTCCCGGGAGAAGGTGGCGCTGGGCTATGGTCCGGACCCCGTTCCGCGGGCTCAGCAACGCGTGGCCCAGCGGCTGGCACCCCTCGGGGTGATCGGCGTCGGCATGGCGCCATCCCCGGCGCTGGAGGCGGTTCCGCACCGCGTCGCGGTTCGCTCGGGGCCGGCGGGGTCCTCGGTGGAGGCGGCACTGCCCGCGGACAACGAGACGGCCGAGGCGTGGCAGGGGCGGGCCGAGGAGGTCGCTCCCGCCGCCGATCCCCTGACCCTGCTGGCGGAGGCCCAGGTGGAGCCGGTACTGCCGGCCCTGCTGGGTGGTGACCGGCTGGCCTGGTTCATCGGCGTCAGTGACTGGCGCGCGCTGGAGACCGCCTGGCATGCCCACCCCCTGGCGGCCGAAGGGGTCCTCTTTGCCACCCCGGCGCCCGGTTCAAGGGGCCCCGCGCATCTGCCGCGGATCGCCGACTGGGATCGGACTCCGTTGCCGCCGGGGACGCTCATGGTGGTGGATGAGCCCCGCTGGAATCCGGCGCTGGCCGTCTCGGCCGAGGCCATCCATCTCTTCGCGGATCAGCCGGCGGCGCGCTGGCAGGCGCTGGCGGGTCACCGGCCGGTGACCTCGGCCGTGCGGCTGCCCGCCGATGCCAGCGGGACGCTCCCCTGTCCCGTCCTGGGGGCGGGGAACGAGGCGGCGCTGGCCGCCTGGCAGGGGTGGCTGGATGATCCCCGGGCGGCGCGGGAGCTGGGCGGCGCCTGTCGGCGCCACTTCTGGGCCGTTCGCCGGGAGGCGGACTCGGCCGTGAATCGATTGCTGGAGAGGATCTACGCGTGGTAGAGAGGGTTCGACCAGCCTACTGGGATCGGGACGATGCCATCAGCCGGGCCCTGGCCCCGCTGGGCTGGCTCTGGTGCGGGCTGGCGATGTTGCGCCGGGCGGCCTATCGTGCCCGGCTGCGGTCTTCGGGTGCCGCCGGCGTCCCGGTCATCGTGGTGGGCAATATCACCGTCGGAGGTACCGGCAAGACTCCCTTCACCATCTGGCTGGTGGAAGCACTGAGCCGGGCCGGCTATACGCCGGGCGTGGTCAGCCGCGGTTACGGGGGGCAGGCCGCCAGCTGGCCGCAGCAGGTCCGCCCCGATTCCGACCCGGTGGTAGTGGGGGACGAGGCACTCCTCATCGCCCGGCGGACGCGACGGCCCATGGCGGTGGGGCCGGACCGGCTGGAGGCGGCGAAGGAGCTGGTTCGCCATGCCGAGGTGGATGTGGTGATCACCGACGATGGCCTGCAGCACTACCGGCTGCAGCGGGACATCGAGATCGAGATCCTGGATGGCCGACGCCGCTACGGCAACGGCCGCTGCCTGCCCGCCGGTCCCCTGCGCGAGCCGCTCGGGCGCAGCCGCTCCGTCGATTTCCGGGTCTGTAATGGCACCCCTCTTTCCGAGGAAGAGAAGGGGATGCGCCTGGCGGTGGGGGACCCGGTGAACCTGGTCACCGGCGAGAGCTGCCCCGCCGCGGATCTGGGCCCGGAGGTCCATGCCGTCGCCGGTATCGGGGATCCGGAGCGCTTCTTCGTCACTGTCCGTCGGCAGGGACTTCGCGTGGTCCCCCACGCCTTTCCCGATCACCACGTCTACAAGCCGGAGGACCTGGATTTTCCCGGCTCGCAACCGGTGCTCATGACCGAGAAGGACGCCATGAAACACGCCCGCGCCGGGGATCCGCGCCACTGGTTCCTGCCGGTAACGGCCGAACCGGAGCCGGGCCTGGCCGAGGCCATCGTCAACCGCCTGGAGGCGCAACACCATGGATAAGCATCTGCTGGATATCCTTGCCTGTCCCACCTGCAAGGGGCCACTGGTCCACGATCGCGAGCGGGACGAACTCATCTGCCGTGCCGAGCGGCTCGCCTTTCCCATCCGGGACGGGATCCCGGTGATGCTGGAGGACGAGGCCCGCAAGCTTAGCCCGGACGAACTGGACCCGGCATGAGATTCCGGGTCGTCATCCCGGCCCGGTACGACGCCAGCCGCCTGCCGGGCAAGCCGTTGCGCAATCTCGGCGGTCGCCCCCTGGTCCAGCATGTCTGGGAGCGGGCGAGCGAGAGCGGGGCGACGGAGGTCGTCGTGGCGACCGACGACGAGCGGGTGGCCGGCACCGTCGAGGCCTTCGGGGGGCGCGCGGCGATGACGCCGGCGCGCCTGCGTTCGGGGACGGAGCGCCTGGTCACCCTGGCGCGCGAGGCCGACTGGGATGATGAGGATGTGGTGGTGAACCTGCAGGGGGACGAACCCCTGATGCCGCCGGCCATCATCCATCAGGTGGCCGCCGACCTGGCCGCCCACCCGGAGGGGGAGATGGCGACCCTGGCCACCCGCATCCGCTCCGCGGAGGAGCTCCACGACCCGCACGTGGTGAAGGTGGTCCATGATGCGCGGGGCTGGGCGCTCTACTTCAGCCGCGCCCCCATCCCGTGGGAGCGGGATGCCTTCGCCGAG
>Ga0102925_1000545_pt1 | contig 20812 bp, 18 predicted proteins | sample SalPonR1_A_D1_MG_FD_78216 | JGI IMG/M metagenome (GOLD analysis project Ga0102925, IMG submission 78216) | Salt pond soil microbial communities from South San Francisco under conditions of wetland restoration - Salt Pond MetaG R1_A_D1_MG | ecosystem: Environmental > Aquatic > Marine > Intertidal...
GCCGACCGCGGCCGCTTCATGCAGGAGGCCGTACCGGCAGGCGAGGGGGCCATGGCGGCCATCCTCGGCCTCGATGACGAGACCGTCATGGGGCTCTGCGACCAGGCCGCCCAGGGCGACGTGGTGCAGGCAGTGAACTTCAACGCCCCCGGCCAGGTGGTCATCGCCGGTGACACCGCCGCCGTGGAGCGGGCGGTAGCGGCGGCCAAGGAGGCCGGTGCCAAGCGCGCCGTGACCCTCCCGGTCTCCGTGCCGTCCCACTGCAGCCGCATGCACCCGGCGGCCGAACGGCTCGCCGAGCGGCTGGAGGGCGTCGCCTTCCAGAGCCCGGAGATCCCGGTGATCCACAACGCGGATGCCGCACCGGCCAACGACCCGGCGGCCATCCGGGATGCCCTGGTCCGGCAGGTCGAGAACCCGGTGCGCTGGGTTGCCAGCGTCCAGCGCATGGCCGCGGACGGTGCCACCGACTTCATCGAGGCCGGGCCGGGCAAGGTCCTCGCCGGCCTCATCAAGCGTATCGACCGCAATGTGCGCCCGTGGGCGGTGGCGGATGCCGCCGGCCTGGAGGCGGCACTGCAGGCAGAGGAGGGCAACGCATGAATCTGGACAACGAGATCGCCCTGGTCACCGGGGCCAGCCGCGGCATTGGCCGCGCCATCGCGGAGCGGCTGGGGGCCGGTGGCGCCACCGTCATCGGCACCGCCACTTCGGATAAGGGCGCGGCCGCCATCGGCAGCTATCTCGAGGAGGCCGGCATCAACGGCGGCGGCTACGCCTTGGACGTGACCGATCCGGCCTCCATCGACGCCGTCCTCAAGCAGGTGGCCGAGGCCTTCGGCGCGCCCACGATCCTGGTGAACAACGCCGGGATCACTCGCGACAACCTCCTCATGCGGATGAAGGACGAGGAATGGGACGAGATCATGCGGACCAACCTCGACTCGGTCTTCCGCATGTCCCGGGCCTGCCTGCGCGCCATGATGAAGGCGCGCCACGGGCGCATCATCTCGGTGAGCTCCGTGGTCGGGGCCAGCGGCAATGCCGGCCAGGCCAACTACGCCGCGGCCAAGGCCGGCGTGGTAGGCTTCACCAAATCCCTGGCCCGCGAGGCGGGTCCGCGCGGGATCACGGTGAACGCCGTGGCCCCCGGTTTCATCGATACCGACATGACCCGGGCCCTGGAGGAGGAACAGCGCCAGGCCCTGCTGGAGCAGATCCCGGCCGGCCGGCTGGGCGACCCGGCGGAGATCGCCGAGGCGGTGGCCTTCCTGGCCTCGCCCGGTGCCGGGTACATCACGGGCGAGACCATCCACGTCAATGGCGGGATGTACATGGCCTGAAGCGCCCCATAAAGCGCTTCTGGTTCAACGAGTTAAAGACGAATTCTTGGATGCATTCCAGGTTTGTGGTTGCTCTGGCATAACCCCGGGCAATCCCCTACAATACGCCGCGGCGCCTGGCGGTGCCGCCTAGATACAATCCGGAGGCAGAACGGACATGAGCACTGTGGAAGAACGAGTCAAGAAGATTGTGGTCGAGCAGCTGGGCGTGAAGGAGGACGAGGTCACCACCTCCGCTTCCTTCGTCGATGATCTCGGTGCCGATTCCCTGGACACCGTGGAGCTGGTCATGGCCCTCGAGGAAGAGTTCGAGACCGAGATCCCGGACGAAGATGCCGAGAAGATCACCACGGTCCAGCAGGCCGTCGACTACATCAATCAGCACAAGGAATAACCCCGTTCTTCCGCGTAACGGCCCGGGACCATGCTGCCGGGCCGGCCCGAACCTGACAGCCTGGGGGAGACGGCGTTGACTAAGCGACGCGTAGTGGTCACCGGTCTGGGTACCGTCTCGCCGGTGGGCCTGGACGTTAAGAGCTCGTGGGAGAATATCCTGGCGGGGCGTAGCGGTATCGGCCCCATCGAGCGTTTCGATGTAAGCAACTTCCCGACCCGGATCGGTGGTCCGGTCCGCGATTTCGATGTCACCCAGTACATCTCCGCCAAGGATGCCAAGAAGATGGATGTCTTCATCCATTACGGCATCGCGGCGGCGGATGAGGCCCTGGCCAATGCCGGGCTGGAGATCACCGAGGAGAATGCCGAGCGCATCGGCGTCTCCGTGGGCTCCGGTATCGGTGGCATCGGCGGTATCGAGACCGGCTATGAGGGCTTCCTCAAGGGGGGTCCCCGGAAGATCTCGCCCTTCTTCGTGCCGCAGGCGATCATCAACATGGTCGCCGGGCATATCTCCATCCGGCACGGGCTCAAGGGTCCGAACATCTCCCTGGTGACGGCCTGCGCCACCGGCACGCACAGTGTCGGCGAGGCGGGACGCATCATCGAGTACGGCGATGCCGATGTGATGGTTGCCGGCGGGGCCGAGATGGCGACCACGCCCACCGGTCTGGGCGGCTTCTGCGCCGCCCGGGCCCTCTCCACGCGGAACGACGAGCCCGAGCGGGCCAGTCGTCCGTGGGATGCCGACCGGGATGGCTTCGTCCTCAGTGACGGCGCCGGGGTCATGGTCCTGGAGGAATACGAGCACGCCAAGGCCCGGGGGGCCCCGATCCTGGCGGAACTCGCAGGCTACGGCATGAGCGGTGATGCCCACCACATGACCGCCCCGTCCGAGGGCGGTGAGGGCGCCAGCCGCTGCATGCAGGCGGCGCTGCGCAATGCCGGGCTCAACGCGGATGATGTGAATTACGTCAACGCCCACGGCACCTCCACGGATGCCGGCGACCTGGCGGAGACCCTGGCGGCCAAGCGGACCTTCGGGGACCGGGCCTACCAGGTCCCGATGAGTTCCACCAAATCCATGACCGGCCACCTTCTGGGTGCGGCCGGGGGCGTCGAGGCGGTCTACACCGTGCTCGCCGTCCGGGACCAGGTGGCGCCGCCGACCATCAACCTGGAGAACCCGGGCGAGGGCTGTGACCTGGATTACGTCCCGAATACCGCCCGGGAGATGCCCATCGAGGTGGGTCTGACCAACTCCTTCGGGTTCGGCGGCACCAACGCCACGCTCGCCTTCCGTCGCCTGCGCTAGGCCGTTTCCCCGCCACCATGCCGCGACCGCGCCAGCCGCACATCCAGCGGCTCGACGGCACACTGGATGGCGGGGGCCTCGCGGCTCTCGCACGGGCACGCCCGGAGCGTTACCCCTTCCTGCTCCAGAGTGTTGCCTCGGGCACGGCCCAGGGTCGTTACGACCTGCTGCTCGCCTTCCCTGGTGAACGGCTGACCCTCACCCGCGACTTCCAGCTACAGGGCCCTCACGCCGAGGCCGACGACTTCCTGACCGCCCTGGACCGCTGGTTCCTGGACGAGCAGCGAGCGCGACCGGAGGGGCTCCCCTTCGCCGGCGGCTGGTTCCTCTACCTCGGCTACGAACTCGCCGGGCAAGTCGAACCCTCCCTGGAACTGCCGGCTACGGAGGAGCCACTGCCGGTGGCCACGGCCGTGCGCGTCCGGGCGGCACTCATCCGCGATACCGCGACCGGCGCCCTCTGGTGGGCCACCGAGGATCCGGAAGCGGCCCCGATTTCCGCGGTGGAGGCCGATCGGGCAGCGACACCGCCCGCCGAGAGCCCCTTCGGTCTGGAAACGCTGGAAGAGGATCCCCCCGACCGCTATCTGGAGGCCGTGACCCGAGTGCGGCGCTACATCCGGGACGGGGACATCTTCCAGGCCAATCTCGCCCGGACCTGGCGCGGGCAGCTGGCCCCCGAGACCGGGCCCGATGCGCTCTATGCACGGCTATCCCGGGCGAATCCCGGCCCCTTCGCCGGTCTCGCCCGGCTGGAGGAGGCCACGGTGATCAGCTCGTCCCCGGAGCGGCTGATGGACGTCCGTGGCAACCGGGCGAGCATGCGCCCCATCGCCGGGACCCGCCCACGGGGAGAGGGAGCCAGCGATGCCGCCCTGCGGGCGGAGCTGGAATCCCACCCCAAGGAGCGCGCCGAACACATCATGCTCGTCGATCTCATCCGCAACGACCTGGGCCGGATCTGCCGGCCGGGGACCGTCGCCGTGGACGAACTCATGACCCTGGAAGAGTACGCCCATGTCCACCACATCGTTTCTGAAGTGGGCGGGCAGCTGAGCGAGGGCATCGGCCCGGGGGAGGCCATCCGGGCGACCTTCCCGGGGGGAACCATCACCGGCTGCCCCAAGGTCCGCTGCATGGAGATTATCGCGGAACTGGAAGGCAGCGGCCGGGGCGCCTATACCGGTAGCATGGGCTACCTGGATGCCGGCGGCGATCTGGACCTCAACATCCTGATCCGGACGCTGGTGCAGTACGGCGACCGCCTGACCCTGCGCGCCGGGGCCGGCATCGTCGCCGATTCCGAACCCGAGGCGGAGCTGGCCGAGACCCGCGCCAAGGCGCGGGGCCTGTTGGCCGCGCTGGAGGGGAATGGGTCATGAACTGCCTGCTGGATGGCCGGCCGGCGGAGGCACTCCCCCTGGATGACCGGGGCGTCAGCTACGGCGATGCCCTGTTCGAGACCCTTCGGGTGGTGGCCGGGCGCCCGGAGGCCTGGTCCGACCATCTGGCACGCCTTGCCCGTGGGGCGGCTCGCCTGGGTCTCCCGGAGCCGGATGAAGAGGCCCTGGCCGCCGATGCGCAGACCCTGTTTGCGGACGGGGGCGACGGGGTCCTTCGGCTCTGGTGGAGCCGGGGCTCCGGGGGCCGCGGCTACCGCCCGCCGGAGCCGGCCACGCCGCGGCGCATGGCCTGTCGCTTCTCGGCGGTGGACCGACCGGCGACCGCGGCCACGGTGCGGCGCTGTACGACGCAGTTGGCACGCCAGCCGCTGCTGGCCGGGCTCAAGCACGCCAATCGGCTAGAGCAGGTCCTGGCCCGCGCCGAATGGAACGATCCGGCGATCCACGAGGGGCTGGTCTGCGACACCGATGGCCTCCTGGTGGAGGCCGTCCAGTCCAACCTCTTCTGGGTCCGGGAGGGTGTCCTGGAGACGCCCGATTTGTCCGATTCCGGGGTCGCTGGCATTATCCGCAACCGGCTCCTGGCCCTGGCCGGGGAGGCCGGTCTGCCCACCCGGGAGGTGCGCCGACCGCCGGAGGCGCTGACGGCTGCCTCCGAGGCCTTCCTGACCAACAGCGTCTTCCATCTCTGGCCCATCGCCCGTTTCGAGGGGCTGGAATGGCCGGCCCCGGGGCCGGTGGCCCGGGAACTGGCGCCCCGACTGTCCAACGACCTGGAGCAGAGACCGTGAACCTGAACCGCCTCCTGGGCTTCCTGCTGCTGGCCGCCTCCCTCGGGGGTGGCTGGTTCTGGATGGGGCTGGACGGTCTGGCCAAGCAGACGCTGGATCTCGAGGACGAGACCGTGATGGAGGTCTCCTCCGGCGCCTCGCTCAAGGGGATCGCGGCCGGCCTGGAGCGCCAGGGGGTCATCGACTCGGCCTGGCAGTTCGAATGGCTGGTCCGGCTGCGCGGCGACCCGCGCGCCATCGCCGTGGGGGAGTACCCCCTCCATCCCGACATGACCGTCGGCGAACTGGCCAACCGGCTGGTGCACGGCGAGGTCAAACAGTACGCCTGGACCCTGGTGGAGGGCTGGAACATCCGCCAGGTGCTGGCCTCCCTGCATCGCCACCCGGCGGTGAAACACACGCTCCCCGAGGATGCGACCGGCCTCATGGACTCCCTGGGGGAGCCGTCGACCCACCCGGAGGGGCGCTTCCTCCCGGACACCTACTTCTTTACCCGCGGAACCACCGACCAGTCGCTGCTCAAGCGCGCCCGCACGGCCATGCAGCGGGCCCTGGCCGAGGTCTGGGAAGGCCGGCAGCGGGAGGGCCTGCCCCTGAAATCCCCGGAGGAGGCGCTGATCCTCGCCTCCATCATCGAGAAGGAAACCGCCGTCCCCGAGGAACGCCGCCGCATCGCCGGCGTCTTCACCCGGCGCCTGCAGCAGGGTATGCGTCTGCAGACCGACCCCACGGTGATCTACGGCCTGGGCACCGGCTTCGATGGCAACCTGACCCGCCGCCACCTGCGCTCCTCGGACAACGACTACAACACCTATCGCCACGACGGCCTGCCGCCGACCCCCATCGCCATGCCGGGGCGCGCCTCCCTGAAGGCGGCGGTGGACCCCGCCCGGGGTGATGCGCTCTACTTTGTCAGCCAGGGGGACGGCAGCCACCACTTCTCGTCCACCCTGGAGGAACACAACCGCGCCGTGCGCCGATTCCAGCTCGGGGAGGGGAACTAGCCAACCATGGTCGAACGCGGCCGCTTCATCACCGTCGAGGGCATCGAGGGCGCCGGCAAGAGCACCCAGATCGAGGCCATGCGCCACCTCCTGGCCGAGGAGAACGGTCTGGAGGTGATCACCACCCGGGAGCCCGGCGGCACCGAGGTCGGCGAATCAGTGCGCTCGCTGCTGCTGGAGGGTCCCGGCATGGCGGTGGATACCGAGCTGCTGCTGATCTTCGCTGCCCGGGCGCAGCATCTGGCCGAGGTGATCCGGCCCGCCCTGGCCGCCGGGCAGTGGGTGATCTGCGACCGCTTCATTGATGCCACCTACGCCTACCAGGGTGGCGGGCGCGGCATCGCTCGCAGCCGGATCGCCGCGCTGGAAGGCTGGGTCCACGGCGACCTGCGCCCGGATCGGACCTTCCTCTTCGACCTCCCGGTGGAGGAGGGGCTGGAGCGCGCCGGCCGGCGCGGCTTTCTGGACCGGTTCGAGCGGGAGGAGGTGGAGTTCTTCGAGCGCGTCCGGGCCACCTATCTGGATCGCGCCCGGGCCGAGCCCTACCGCATCTGCCGTATCGACGCCTCGCGCCCGGAGACGGAGGTGGGCAATGCCACCGCCGGCCGCCTGCGGGAACTCCTGGACGAGGCCCCGCGGTGACGGCGCCCTTGCCGTGGCAGTCCGAGGCGTGGGCGCGACTGACCCGGTCCCGACAGGCCGGCCGGCTCCCCCACGCCCTGCTCTTCACCGGCCCCGAGGGGATCGGGAAGGGTCGGCTCGCGCGCGCCCTCGTTGCCGCCACGCTGTGCGAGGCCGGCGGCGAGACCGCCTGCGGGGAATGTCGCAGCTGCCAACTGCGCCTGGCCGACAGCCACCCGGATCTGCTCACGCTGGCGCCGGCGAAGGAGGGGGGCTCCATCGGCGTGGAGGCCGTGCGCGAGGCCACCGCCTTCCTCCAGCTCCATGCCCACTACGGCCGTGGGCGCTGCATCCTGGTGGAGCCGGCAGAGGCGCTGACCACCAGCGCCGCCAACAGCCTCCTCAAGACCCTGGAAGAACCGACCGCGGGTAGTCTGCTGGCCCTGGTGGCCAGCCGCCCCAACCGGCTGCCGACCACCGTGGTCAGCCGCTGTCAGCAGGTGCATCTGCCGCCGGTGCCCCCGGAAGACGAGACGGCCCGGCGCTGGCTCGGCGAGGTGCTTGATGGGGCGCCGGGGGAGGGCCACGACGCCGCGGAACTCCTGGCGCTGGCCGCCGGCGCCCCCCTGCGCGCCCGCGAGCTGGCCGGCGAGGCGGCCACGGTGGATTTCGCCGAATGGCAGGCCCTGGCCACCGGCGAGGCCGACCCGGTGGCCGTGGCGGGACGCTGGCAGCGCGAACCGGCCACCGCACTCACCGCCGTGGTTGCCTGGACCGAGGAGCTGGTCCGGGTCGCCGCCGGCGCCGGGGAGGCCGTGCGCCAGCCCGGCCACCGGGCCGCCTTGCAGAGCCTGGCCCAGGGCGTAGACTGGGGCCGACTGCTGGAATTCCACGCCACCGCGGTGAATGCCCTGGACGGCCTCACCCGGCGCAACCTCAACGCCGAGCTCGCTCTGGAGGGGGTTCTGGTGGCGTGGACGGAGGCCACACGCAGACCCAGGAGATAGGCATGGACGCCACCCGCGAACGGATCCTCCATCTGGATCTCTCCCACCGCACCGAACTCTACGCCGCCTACATGCCCTTCATACGGGGCGGCGGCCTCTTCGTCCCCACCCGCGCCGACCATCCCCTGGGGGAGGAACTCTTCCTGGTGGTCCAGCTCCCCGAGGAGCCCCAGGCCCTGCCGGTTACCGGCCGGGTGATCTGGCGCACACCCCCGGGGGCCGCCGGCCACCGCCCGGCCGGGGTCGGCCTGCAGTTGCAGGGGGACGACCACGGCACCACCCGCGCCCGCATCGAGGACCTCCTGGCCGGCGCCCTGGAGTCCGACCGGCCCACCCACACCCTGTAGGGGTGGGCCAGGGGGGCGAACCCTTTGCTATAATTCCCGACCTCTGCAGGCCGAAAAGACCGGAGCCATGACCGAACCGACCCTCGTCGACTCCCACTGCCACCTGGACCGCCTGGAGGGCGCCGACCAGCCCGGCGCCGTGGCGCAGTACCTGGCCGACGCCCGGGAACAGGGCGTGGGCCACGTCCTCTGCGTCTCCATCGACATGGGCAACGTCCACGACGTCCTGGCCATCGCCCGCGAACACGAAGGGGTGTCGGCCTCCGCCGGGGTCCATCCCAACGAGGAGCCGGACCCGGCGACCGAGCCGGACGCCGCCACCCTGCGTGACCTGGCCCTGGATCCGGTGGTGGTCGCCGTGGGCGAGACCGGCCTGGACTACTTCCGCAGCGGCGAGGACGAGGACATGGAATGGCAGCGGGAGCGCTTCCGCCGCCATATCGGCGTCGCCCGGGAGGTGGGCAAGCCGCTCATCATCCACACCCGTGCCGCCGCCGAGGACACCCTGAACATCCTCCGGGAGGAGCGGGCGGAGGAGTGCGGGGCCGTGATGCACTGCTTCGCCGAGGATCGCGACGTCGCCCGTCGCGCCCTGGACATGGGCTTCTACATCTCCCTGGCGGGGATCGTCACCTTCAAGAACGCCGTGGAGCTCAAGGAGGTGGCGAAGCTGGTGCCGGAGGACCGCCTGCTGGTGGAGACCGACGCCCCCTACCTGGCGCCGATGCCCAACCGGGGCAAGCCCAACCGGCCGGCCTGGGTGCGCCATACCGCCGAACATGTCGCCGAGCTGCGCGGCATCTCCCTGGAGACCCTGGGCGAGACCACCACCCGCAACTTTTACCGCCTCTTCCCGCGCGCCGAGACCGCCGCCGCGGCCTGACCTTTCAGGGGTTTACGAAAAACTCCTGAAGCCGATTCAAAGCTCGGCGGCCACCGCATCCACCGCCTCCAGGGCGCGGCCGATGGTCGCCGGGGCGGTGTGGAAGTGGGGCGAGAAGCGGATGCCCCCGCCCCGGTGGGCGCAGAGGACGCCGCGGTCCATGAGCCCCTGCCAGAGGGCCGCGTTGTCCACGCCCGTGTGGCGGAACGTGACAATGCCGGCCAGGCGCGCGGGATCGGTGAGGAGTTCCAGGTCGGGATGGGCCCTGGCGCGTTCGGCGACCTCGCCGGCGCGCTGGCGCACCAGCGCCTCCACCCGGTCCATGCCCACCTCCTCGAAGATCGACAGGCTCGCCGACAGGGCGTGGATCCCCAACATGTTGGGGCTGCCCGGCTCGAAGCGGCGGGCGGAGGCGGCGGGCTCCCAGTCGCTCCGGTCGAAATCACCCACGTGCTCCACCATGTGCCAGCCCCACTGGTGCAGGGCCAGCTGGTCACGCAGCTCCGGACGGCAGTAGAAGAGCCCGATCCCCTCCGGCGAGAGCAGCCACTTGTGGGCGTCGGCGGCGATGAAGTCCGCGCCGATGGCCTCCACGTCCATGGCCAGCGCCCCCAGGCTCTGAATGGAATCCACACCGAACAGCGCCCCGTGTTCCCGGCAGGCCCGGCCCAGCCGCGCCAGGTCCAGGGCGAGGCCGCTGGCGTACTGGACCGAGGAGATGGCCAGCAGCCGGACGCCGCCCTCGGCCAGGGCCGCCTCCAGCGCCGCCTCCGGATCCTCCCGACCGGCCAGCTCCACCTGCACCAGCTCCACCCCGCGGTCGGCCAGGGCCTCCCAGACCACGCGGTTGGAGGGGAACTCCTCGGCGGAGGTCACCACCCGGTCCCCCGGCTGCCAGTCCAGGCCCGCCGCCACCAGGGAGAGCCCCTCCGAGGTGTTCTTCACCAGGGCCACATCGTCCGCCGAGGGCGCGCCAATGAAGGCGGCCAGCCGCTGTCGCAGGCCGGCCTCCGTCTCCAGCCACTGCAGATAGCGGCGCGAGCCCTGGCGTGCGTTCTCGGCGGCGAACCCGGCCACGGCGTCCCGGGTCCGGGCCGGCCAGGGGCCGATGGCGGCGTGATTGAGGTGGACCAGGTCGGGATCCAGGGGGAACTCGACCTCGGGGTCGATGGCCAGGCGTTCCAGCACGAAGTCTCTCCTGATGGGGTCGGTCACGACCATTCTACCAGCGCGGGCGAGGCGACCATCGCCCCGTTGAAGGAGAGGGAACCTCGCCCCCATTCTAGGCTGATGAGCTACGCTGATGGCAGCAACAGGAGGGAAGGACCATGAGCGACCAGGAACAGACCACCCCCGGGGACGATCCGGCCCTGGAGGGCGTGCGCGCCGCTGCCGAGGAGGCGGTGAACGCCGGCGAGGGGGCGGAGGGGCTGGAGGATCGCGTTCGCGCCGCCGTCCGCGAGGCTATCGGCAACGGCGCGGTCACCGCCGACCGGGTCCGGGAATTGATGGCTGCCGCCATGAGCGGTGTGGACGCCGGCCTGGCCGAGGAGGGCGGCCGGGGCAGTGCCGCCGTACGCGACGCCCTGGGCCGGTTGGAGACCTCCGCCGCCGGCGCGGCGGAGCGCCTGCGCCTGGCGGCGGAGGAGAGCGGCGGCCGGCTGCGCGACTTCGGCGAGGGGCGGCTGGAATGGAGCCGCCGGGAGATGGGCAGCCTCGCCGGGATGTTCACCGACGCCGCCGCCGAGGCCCTGCGCGGGGCCGGGGAGACCTTCAGCGGGATCCTGCGGGACCTCACCGGCCACGCCCGCACCGGAGCCAAGGACACTGCGGCCGAGGTGGGCGAGACCGCCGAGGGGCTCAAGGAGGACCTGGAGACCGTGGCCCGCTCGGCAGCGCAGAAGGGCCGCATCTCGGCGGCGACCGCCACGGCGCGCGTCCAGGCCGTGGTGGCCGGTACCCTCGGGGGGATCACCGAGGGCCTGGAAGGGAAGGGGCGCTAACCGGTGTTCTGGGAGGCCCTGGGGGCGGCCCGCGATCTGGGTCGCCTCCACGACATCGCGTCGGTCCTCATCCGGTACGGCATGGGCGACCTGGTCCGGCGGCTGGGACTTTCCCGGATCCTGGAGCGTACCGGCCACGCCCTCCACTGGCAGGACCCGGAGGCCATGGCGCACATGGCGCCGCCGCAGCGCCTGCGCCGCGCCCTGGAGGACCTCGGCCCCAGCTTCATCAAGCTCGGCCAGGTACTCTCCACCCGCGTGGACCTGCTGCCTCCGGAGTACCTGGAGGCGCTGGAGGGGCTGGTCGATGATGTCCCGGCCCTCGGCTTCGAGGAGCTGCGCCCGCAGCTCGAGGAGGACCTGGGGGCCCCGCCGGAAGAGGTGTTCGAGTGGATCGACCACCAGCCGCTGGCCAGTGCCTCCATCGCCCAGGTCCACCGGGCCCGTTGCCATGACGGCCGCGAGGTCATCCTCAAGATCCGGCGCCCCGACATCCAGGAGGTGGTGGAGGCCGATCTGCGGCTGCTCTCCCGGCTGGCCGACCTCGCCGAATCGGAACTCCCCGAGGCGCGGCGCTACCGGCCCCGGGAGGTGGTGCGCCAGTTCAGCCGATCACTGAAGCGGGAGATGGACTTTGCCCGCGAGGCGCGCAACGCCGACCGGGTCCGGAAGAACTTCCGCCACGAGGAGGAGCTGGTCATCCCGGCCATCCACTGGGAGTGGACCGGGGAGCGGCTCAACGTCCAGGATTTCGTCGACGGCATCCCCGGGCGGGACATGGCCGCGGTGGATGCCCACGGCCTGGACCGTCGACTGCTGGCCCGGCACGGCGCCGAGGCGGTCCTGAAGATGACCCTGGTGGACGGCTTCTTCCACGCCGACCCTCACGGCGGCAACGTCTTCTTCCTCCCCGACAATCGCCTGGCGCTCATCGACTTCGGCATGATGGGCAGCCTCTCCGAGGACCGGCGCCAGCAGGTGGGGGACCTGCTCATGGCGCTGGTGAACCGGGACACCGAGGCGACCGTGGACACCCTGCTGGAGTGGACCGCCGGCCCGCCCTCGGACCCCGAGCGGCTGGCCATGGAGGTGGATGCCTTCCTGGATACCTACCACGGGCTCCCGCTCAAGGAGCTCCACTTCGCCGAGATGGTCACCGACCTCATGAGCCTGGTGCGGGAGCACGAACTGGTCCTGCCGCCGGATCTGACCCTGCTCTTCAAGGCCTTCCTGAGCCTGGACGGGCTGGGGCGCCGGCTGGATGACTCCTTCGATATCGTCGGCGAGGCGCGCCCCTTCCTGCGTCAGCTCATGGCCCGGCGCTACCGGCCGGAGGCCGTCTGGCGCAACGCGCGCAACCGGCTCGGCGCCACCATGGACCTCCTCAACGGCCTGCCCCGGGATCTGCGGCGTCTCATGCGCCTGGCCCGCCGCGGGGCGTTGCAGGTCAACGTCGACCTCACCCGGCTTACCCAGTTCGGCCACCAGATGGATCGGGCCGCCAGCCGCCTGGCCATCGGACTGGTAACGGCGGCGCTGATCATCAGCACCGCCATCGTCGTGGCCTTTCTGGAGGACGGCCCCACCTTCCTGGGACTGCCGGTCTTCACCACCCTGGGCTTCGGCGGCGCTGTGGCAGGGATGTTCTGGCTGGCGCTTTCCATCCGCCACGGCAGCCATCGGGACTGACCGGGAGGGGGCTCAGCGGTCGCCGTTGCCCCAGGCGGGGTTGTCACTGCCGAACAGCGCGTCCATGGCGCGGACATCCTTCTCATCCAGGTCGCCCACGGCGGCCTGGAGGGCCAGCAGGCTCTCCAGGTAGCCGTACTTGGCATCGGCCAGGTCGCGCTGGCTGGCGAAGTAGCGCTGCTCGGCGTCCAGCAGCTCCACCTGGCTGTTCAGGCCGTTGCGATAGCCCTGCCGGGTGGCGTCGCGCGCCGTCCGGGCCGACTCCACCGCCTGCGCCACCGCCTCCAGGCTGGAGCGGGCGGAGCGGGCATTGAGGTAGCCGCGGCGGGCCTCCAGGCTGGCACTGCGGCGCGCCTGCTCCAGGTTCTGCTCCGCCTCGCGGACGGCGGCGCGGGCCTCGGCCACCTGGGCTGCCAGCGTGCCACCGGCGAAGAGCGGCATCTGGAATTCCACCCCGTAGGCCGTCTGTTCGCTGTAGTAATCGGAGCCGGTGAGGCCGCCGGTCTGGTCGCTGTAGTTGACGACGAAATCCAGCGTCGGCCAGCGCTGGCCCTGCCGGCGGGTCACGTCGGCCTCGGCCAGGGCCACTGCCTCCCGCGCCTGGGCGACCACCGGCGAGCGCTCCAGCGCCCGCTGCTCCCAGGCGCCGGGCTCGGCGGGGGCGAGCTCACGGGCCGGCGGGATCCCGTCCAGCCCGGCCAGCCCCTCGGGCATCTCGCCCAGGAGGATGGCCAGCTCCTGGCGGGAGACCTCCAGTTCGTTCTCGGCCCGGATGAGGGTGGCGCGGGCCTGATCCCGGCGGGCCAGGGCCTCATCCACCTCGGTACGGGCGCTGATCCCCACGGCCTGCCCCTGGCGCGCCGCGGCCAGGCGGCGCTCCATGGCGTCCATCTCCGCCCGCGCGGCTTCCAGAGATTCGCGGGCGGCCAGGACGCCGAAGTAGCGCCCGGCCACCCGCAGGATCGCCTCCTGTTCCGCCTGGCTGTAGGCCTCGCTGACCCGGGATGCCTCGGCCTTGCCGGCCCGCCAGGCGGCGAGGGCGGTGAGGTCGAAGAGCGGCTGGCGAAGTTCGGCACCGAGGCTCTCGGAGGTGTAATCCGCCTTGCCCGAGAAGGAGGAATCCTGATCATTCTCCTTGTAGGAGGCGTTGAGGTTCACCGAGGGCATCAACTGGCCGCGCCCCTGGGTGATCCGTTCCTCGCCCCCTTCCCGCGCGGCGCGGGCGGCGGCCAGCTGGGGATCCGATTCCAGGGCCTGGCGGTAGGCGTCCATCAGCCCCATGGGGGACTGGGCCGCCGCCGGGGTGGCGAAGGCGGTGGCGATGAGCGCTGCCAGGGTGGTGCGGCGCAGGGTCTTACCGGTCGTCATGGGACGGTTCCTTTTCGGGTTCACGCGGTCGGATTTCATTCGGGTCTCGGGTGATGGGACTGCCAGCGCTGCAATCCGTTCTCCAGCAGCGAGTAGACGGCGGGCACCACCACCAGGGTGAGCAGGGTGGCGGTGATCATCCCGCCGATGACGGCGATGGCCAGGGGCCCGTTGGTATCGGCCCCGGCCCCCAGGCCCAGCGCGGCCGGGAGGAGGGCGAGGATCACCGTCAGCGAGGTCATGAGCACCGGTCGCAACCGGATGGGACAGGCCTCGCGCAGGGCCTCGTCGATGCCCTTGCCCTCGGCCCGCGCCTGGTTGGTGAGGTCCACCAGCAGGATGGAGTTCTTGGCGACCAGCCCCAGCAACAGCAGCAGCCCGATCATGGAGAAGATGTTGAGGGTATTGCCGGTCACCCACAGGGCGATGACGCCGCCGATCATCGCCAGCGGCTGGGCCACCATGATGATCAGCGGTTGCAGGAAGCTGTTGAACTGGCTCGACAGGACCATGTAGAGCAGGGCGATGGCCATGAGGAAGGCGAAGCCCATGTAGCCGGCGGTCTTCTCGAACTCCTCCGCCTCGCCCATGAGGGTCACGGAATAGCCGGCGGGCAGGACCTCGGCGGCGGTGCTCTCCACCTGCGCGGCGGCCTCGGCCAGGGGGAGGTCGGGGTCGCCGTAGAACTTGGCGCCGTACTGGAGGTCCACGCGGGTGATCACGGCCGGGCCCAGGATCTCGCGGAAGTCGGCCACGGTATCCAGCCGCACCGGCTCCCCACTCCTCCCGCGGACGTAGATCCGGCGCAGGTCCGCCGGGGTGGCCAGCTCGCCATCCGCCGCCTTGAGGCGGACATCGTAGCGCTCGCCGTCACTGGGGACGTCGTTGTAGCGACCCACGTCCAGCCCGCCGGCCAGGGTGTTCACGGCCATGGCCACGTCCGCGGCGCTGACCCCGAGCTGGGCGGCGCGGCCGCGATCCAGCTCCACGTCCACCTGGGGCAGGTCGAGCTCCAGCTCCCGGTCCAGGCGGCCCATACCGTCGATTCCCTCCAGCCGCTCCTGCAGCTCGCCGGAGAGGCGGCCCACCTCGTCCAGGTCATTGCCGCGCACGGCGAACTGCAGGGGATCCCCGCGCTGGCCGCCGATCATGGGCTGCTTGCGGGCGAAGGCGCGCACACCGGGGATCTCCCGGAGCTCCCGATTCACCTCGGCGACGATGGCCTGCTGGGAGCGTTCACGCTCGCCGCGGTCCACCAGCCGGACGAAGGCCAGACCCTGGTTGACCTGACCCTGGTCGCCCAGGCCAATGGCGGCGAAGTAGCCGTAGACGTCGTCCCGCTCGGCGAGGATGGCCTCCACCTCCTGGAGCTTCTCGTCGGTGTAATCGATGTTCGAGCCCAGCGGCGCCCGCAGGATGATCATGAAGGCGCCCTGATCCTCCTCCGGGGTGAAGGTCTTGCCGACGTCGGCGAAGAACCAGGTGGAACCGCCGACCATCGCCACCACCAGGGCCATGACCTTCCAGCGGTGGCCCAGGGCGGCGCCGAGCAGCGACCGATAGACCCGCTCCAGGGCCTGGAAGGCGTTCTCGAACAGGTGCCAGAGGCGATTGTGGCGCGGCTCCACGCTGAGAAAGCGGGAGCAGAGCATAGGGGTGAGGGTCATGGAGACGAACCAGGAGACCAGCACCCCGAAGGTCACCACCACGGCGAAGGACTCGAAAAAGCGGCCGATGATCCCGCCCATGAAGATCACCGGCGCGAAGATCGCCACCAGCGTGAGGGTGGCGGCCAGGACCGCGAAGACCACCTGATTGGTGCCGGCAATGGCCGCCTGGATGGGATGGGGCTCCAGCTGCTCGCGGTGGCGGTAGATGTTTTCCAGCACCACGATGGCATCGTCCACCACCACGCCCACCAGCAGGAGGAGGGCGAGGAGGGTGAGGTTGTTGAAGGTGTAGTCGGCGAAGTACATCACCGCGATGGCCCCGAGCAGCGACACCGGGATGGCCACCGCGATGATGGCCGTGGAGCGCAGGCTCTTGAGGAACATCAGCACCACGATGGCGGCCAGCAGGGTGCCGAGGACGACGTGCTCCTCCAGGGCGTGGATCATCTCCATGATGTAGAGGGAGTCGTCGGAGGAGACGGTAAGCTTCATCCCGGCGGGAAGCTGGGGGACGATCTCCTCGTCCAGGCGGCGCTTGACCTCGTCGGTGATGGCCACGGTGTTGGCCCCGGCGATCTTGACCACCCCCAGACCGACGGTGGACTCGCCACGATAGCGCGCCAGCTCCCGGTAGTCCTCCAGGCCGTCCTCCACCTCGGCGAAGTCGGAGAGGCGGATATTCCCGCCCTCGCGGCTTGCCACCACCATCGTCGCCAGCTCGTCGGGGTCGTGGTACTCCATGTCCAGCTTGAGCAGGCTCTCCGAGCGCTCGGAGACCAGGAAACCGCCGGGGAACTGGACGTGCTCACGGTCGAAGGCGCTCACCACCTCCGGGACGGTGACGTCCACGGCCGCCATGCGGTCCAGGTCCAGGTTGACCCGGATGGTGCGGTCGCGACGCCCGCCGAGACGGACCCGGCCGACGCCGTTCACCGTCTCCAGCTGCTTCTTGATGACCGTATTGGCGTAGCGGTTGAGCTGCTGCTGGGTGCGATCCCCCTGCAGAGAGAGCCACATCACGGGGGAGGCGCCGGTCTCCACCTTGCCCACCACCGGGGGTTCGGCATCCTCCGGCAGCTGGTCGAGGATCTGGTTGACCTTGGACTGCACCTCGTTGAAGGCGACGTCCACGTCCTTGCTCAGGTCGAACTGGATGGTCACCACCGAGACCCCGGGAGAGGAACTGGACTCGATGCGGTCGATACCCGGGACGCTGTTCACCTGGGTCTCGATGACGTTGGTGACCGAGGAGTCCACCACGCCGGGATTGCCGCCGGGGAGGGTGGTGGTCACCGAGACCACCGGGAAGTCGATATCGGGGAACTGGTCCACCCCCATGCGCTCGTAAGCCACCAGCCCGAAGAGGACCAGGACCAGGGAGAGCATCAGCGCCAGCACGTGGCGCCGGATGGATAGCTCCGGGAGGGTCATTCGTCGCCATCCCCGCCGTTGGCGTTACGCAGCCGGACCGCGGCGCCGTCGGAGAGGTAATCGGCCCCGTCCCGGGCGATGGTGGCCCCGGCCGCCAGACCCTCGCGGACGACCACCCGACCATCGAAGCGGAAGCCGGTAACCACCCGGTTCTCCACCGCCTGACCATCGGCGAGGGTATAGACCACCTCGCCGGCCGGGCGCTGGACCACGCTGGTCTCATCCACCACCACCGCCGAGGCGAGGCGATCGCGGATGATATTGCCGACCACGCCGGCCCCGTCCCGCCAGCCCCCGGGATTGTTGAAGTCCACGAGGACATCGAAGGAGCGACTGGCCTCGCCAACCCGCTCGCGCAGGGCAGTCACCTCCGCCTCCACGACCTCGTCGGGCGCCGCGGGGAGGGAGAGCCGCACGACCATGCCGGGCTCCACCCGGCCAGCGGCGGTCTCGGGGAGGGGGAGGACAGCGCGCAAACCCGCCGGCGCCACCAGTTCGAAGAGCGGCTCGCCGACGCCGGGGAAATCCCCGGCGGAGATGTGGCGTTCCACCACGCGTCCGTCCACCGGCGCCCGGATCCGGGTAAGCCGCAGGTCGCGCTGGGCCTGTTCCAGGCGCGCCTCCGCACCGGCCCGGCGGGCACGGAGTTCGTCGAGGGCAGTGGTGGCGGCATCCAGTTCGGATTCGGAGACGTACTGCTCTTCGGCCTGGGCGCGCAGGCGCTCTACCTGGCGCTGCTGGTTGCGCACCTGCGCCCGGAGTCGCTCCACCTCGGAGCGCGCCGCATCCCGGGCCAGGCGGAAGGGTTCCGCATCCAGGGTCGCCAGGAGTTCTCCGGCCGTCACCCGTTCCCCGGCATCCACCTTCAGCTCGAGGACGCGGCCGGCCACCTCGGCGCGCAGCGTGGGTGCCGTCCGGGCCCGGACCCGGCCGATGGTATGTTCGGTGATGTCCACGGCCTGTTCCCGCGCCGTGTCCGCCTGAACCAGCATGGCCCGGTCGCTGGCCATGGCTTCGCGGTTCTCGCTCTCCTCTCCGCCGCAGCCTCCCAGGGTCAGCACGAGGGAGAGCGTCAGCCCGGAGGCAAGGCGGGCGGGGGAGGAGGGGAACCGGTTGTTTCTCATGTATCGGCCTCGCCTTGTGAGGGTTCACGGAGGATTCCCCGGAGCAGGATGTCCACCAGGGCATCGCTGTAGCGCTCCGGCTGCCCCTTGACGGTCCCGTCGGTACTCTCCTCGAGGACCTCGCGATTCATGAAGAAGAAGAGGTCGGCACCGACCAGCGCGGAGACCAGTACCCCCGGGTCGAAATCCCGTCGAAAGGTCCCGGCACCCTGGCTCTCCTCGATAATGGAGACCACGTAGCGGAAGTGCTGCGCCAGGACGTTCTCGGCCAGCTCCCGGCCGCGCGGATTGTCCCGGTCCTGGATCTCGCGCAGCACCAGGCGGCTGAGGTCCTCGCGCTCGAACAGGTGCTTCAGGTGCTGCCGGGCAAAGCGGCGGAGCCGCTCCTCCACGGCATCGCCCTCCGAGTCCAGCTCCTGCCGCAGCGCCTCCAGCCCCTCGCGGCAGGCGTTCTCCAGCACCGCCTGATAGAGCTCTTCCTTGCACCGGAAATGGTAGAGGATATTCGCCTTACTGGTACCGGCCGCCTCGGCAATGGCGCTCAACGAGACCCCGTCAAAGCCATTACTGGCAAAAAGATGTTCAGCGGTCTCCAGGATCGCGACGATCCCCTGGCCGCGCCGAACCGATTCCGACTCCGTGCCCATGTTACCGACCCCCTTTGAACTCGCACTATCAATTCTTTTATTACGCAGTGGCTTATCGGTATTCGTTAAACCGGATTGTGACTGGTTTCACCGCCTTGGTGCCGACTTACTGACCAACTGGTTAAAAGCATTCTGGATCGTCGCAGCAAAGGAGGCAAGACTCCGGCGGTGACCCGGGGCGCGGCCGATGCGGCTTTCCGCACGACCCTCGACCCATCCGCCGGCAAAACACCCCGAATTGCCGGAGACCATAACCGCGAGGCCGAGCCCATGGAGCGCCATACGGGGCTCGCCAGCCCGGCGGCCGCGTCCGCCGCAGCGGCACCACGGCCCAGACCCGAAACCGTCTGGGCTCAGGTGCTCCAGCCCAATACTTCGCGTAATGTATATTATGTTAAGTAATTGGGAGAGTGGTCGGCGCGTGCCCCGGGGAATCTGTCCCGGTCGCCCCCGCTGTGCCACAATGCGGCCATTCCGATTGATCGAGGTGGCGTTCCATGGCGGGACGAATGCGGCGGCTTCCTGCTCTGGCTCTGGTCGGTGCCGGGATCGTGATGCTGCTTGCCGGCTGTGCCCGGGAGGTCTACCTGGAGCCCGCCGACACCATCGAGGTCCGCCAGGCCGGGGATGAGCAGTTGACCTGTGGCGAGCTGGATCGCCGCATCGGCAACCTCTACAGCCGGGCGATGGAGTTCGCCCCCGACAGCTTCCACGAGGATCGGGGCAACACCGTTGCGGGGAGCATCGGGACCTTCGCCTTCAGCCCGGCCTATCTCTACGTCCTGCGCAACGAGGTCGTGGACAAACCCAGGGAACGGGAGCGTTTTGACGCGGTAACGGCGCGCATCGATTGGCTTCAGCAGCTCAAGGCGCGCAAGCACTGCTTCGAGTACTGAGCGGGCCGGAAGAGCGACCTTTCAAGAACACCATTTAGATGTCACCGGGAGAAAACGTGAGCCGCGACGCCATCACGCCGCTACGCTACCGAGTCCATCCCGTGCGGCCCTCGGCCCACGAGTTCGCGGTAGAGCTCACCATCCCCGAGCCCGCTGCCAATGGTCAGAGACTGATCCTGCCGGCCTGGATCCCGGGGAGCTATCTGGTCCGCGACTTCGCCCGCCACATCGTGGAGATCGCCGCCGAGGACGGGGACGGCGACCTGGTCCGGCTGACCAAGGAGGACAAGCAGACCTGGCGGGCCGCCCCCGCCAAGGGCCCCCTGGTGATCCGGACGGTGGTCCACGCGCACGACCCCTCGGTACGCAGCGCCTGGCTGGACCGCCGCCGGGGCTTCTTCAACGGCACCTCCCTCTTCCTGGAGGCGGAGGGCCACGACCACCGCCCCTGCGAGCTGCACCTGGATCCGCCGGCCGCGGGCTCGGTGGACGGCGACTGGACCGTGGCCACCGCCCTCACCCCGGCCGGCGCTGCCGAGGGCGGTTTCGGGAGCTATCGCGCCGCCGACTACGCCACCCTCATCGACAGCCCCGTGGCCATGGCGCCACTGGCCCGTGTCGGCTTCGAGGTAGCGGGGATCCCGCATACCATCGCCATCAGCGGTCAGCACCGCGCCGATCTCCAGCGGCTGGCCGAGGATGTCCAGCGGATCTGCGAGGAGCAGGTCGCGGTCTTCGGCGAACTGCCGGTCGCCGAGCGCTACGTCTTCTACCTCCACGTGGTCGGGGACGGCTACGGCGGCCTGGAGCACGCCGACAGCACCGCCCTGGTCGCCAAGCGCGATCACCTCCCCCGCCCCGGCGGCGATGTCGA
>Ga0102925_1000552_pt1 | contig 20700 bp, 18 predicted proteins | sample SalPonR1_A_D1_MG_FD_78216 | JGI IMG/M metagenome (GOLD analysis project Ga0102925, IMG submission 78216) | Salt pond soil microbial communities from South San Francisco under conditions of wetland restoration - Salt Pond MetaG R1_A_D1_MG | ecosystem: Environmental > Aquatic > Marine > Intertidal...
GGCTTGGGCGGCACATAGGCATCACCGCCATCCTCGGGCAGGATAAAGTCGTCACCGGGCTTCGCGGGCGCGTAGGTCGATACCACCGGCAGATCGTATTTCCGCGCGAAATCAAGGTCACGCTGGTCATGCGCCGGGCAGCCAAAAATCGCGCCGGTGCCGTAATCCATCAGGATGAAATTGGCCACATAGACTGGCAATTCCCAAGCCGTGTCAAAGGGGTGGCGCACCCTCAGCCCGGTATCAAAACCCTTTTTCTCGGCCTTCTCCAGCTCTTCTTCCGAAGTGCCCATGCGGCGGCATTCGGCGTTGAAGGCCGCAAGCTCGGCATTGTCCCTTTCCATCTGGCGCGCCAGCGGATGATCAGGCGAAATACCGATGAAACTCGCGCCCATCAGCGTGTCGGGCCGGGTCGTATAGACCTCGATGCGGTCATGGCCCTCAAGCCCTTCGACCAGCGAAAAGGCGAATTGCAGCCCGCGCGAGCGGCCGATCCAGTTGGCCTGCATCAGCTTGACCTTGGCCGGCCAGTCATCAAGCCCGTCAAGCGCATCGAGCAGCTCTTCGGCGAAATCCGAGATGCGGAAGAACCACTGGGTCAGCTCGCGCCGCTCGACCAATGCGCCCGAACGCCAGCCTCGCCCGTTCTCGACCTGCTCATTGGCCAGCACGGTCATGTCCACCGGGTCCCAGTTGACGACCGCGTTCTTGCGATACACCAGCCCCTGTTCCAGCATGTCGAGGAACAGTGCCTGCTGCTGCCCGTAATATTCCGGATCACAGGTCGCGAACTCGCGACTCCAGTCGATCGACAGGCCAAGCGGTTTCATCTGCGCGCGCATGTCGTCGATATTGCCATAGGTCCAGTCCTTGGGGTGCCCGCCACTGGCCATCGCGGCATTTTCCGCGGGCATGCCAAAGGCGTCCCAGCCCATCGGATGCAGCACATTATGCCCCGTGCTGATCTTGTAGCGCGCGATCACATCGCCCATCGTGTAGTTGCGCACATGCCCCATATGGATGCGCCCCGACGGGTAGGGGAACATTTCCAGCACGTAATACTTGGGCTTGCCCTCACTGCGGGTGGCGCGAAAAAGCCCGGCATCGTCCCAGGCCTTTTGCCATTTCGCTTCGATCTCGGCGGCTGAATAGCGCGACATGCCTCAAACCCTTCATGGTCCCGTTGATTGCCTCGCGTGATAGGCTGCACGGCGCGCGGGGTCCAGTGGTCTGGCACAAAAATGCGGGCCTATGCAGCGGCACTGCTGGGTCTTATAACGGGAGAAAATCAGCGCCAGGTGTTGCCTTCGATGAAAATCCTCTTCATCCACCAGAATTTTCCGGGCCAATTCAAACACCTGGCACCACTGCTGGCGGCAAGAGGGCATCAATGCGTGGCGCTGACGCTACGTGCCAAGGAACCCGCCAACTGGAACGGCGTGCGCCTTGTACCCTATCGCCTGCCCAAGCGGTCGGGACAGAACCTGCATCCCTGGCTGGTCGATCTCGACACCAAGCTGACCCGCGGCGAGGCCTGCTATCGCGCGGCGCGGGCATTGCGCGACAAGGGCTTCACGCCGGATCTGATCCTGGCGCACCCGGGCTGGGGCGAATCGATGTTCCTCAACGATGTCTGGCCCACAGCGCGGATCGGGCTTTATTGCGAGCTTTACCATCAGGCCGATTATCCTCATCTGCATTTCGATCCCGAGTTCGACAAGGGCGACGCGGAACTGTCGCGGCTGCGCATCCGCATGAAAAACCTCAATAATCAGATCCATTCTCCGATCATGGATGCGGGGATCAGCCCGACGCGTTTCCAGGCCGACACTTTTCCTCAGGACTTCCGCGAGCGCATCACCATCTGCCATGACGGGATCGACAGCGCGGTGGCGCGGCCCAACCCCGATGCGCGCCTGTCACTGGATGGCTTGCCCGAACTGACCGTCACGGACGAGGTGATCACCTTCGTCAATCGCAACCTCGAACCCTATCGCGGCTATCATATTTTCATGCGCGCCCTGCCCTGGCTGCTTGAAGAACGGCCAGAGGCGCAAGTCGTCATTGTTGGCGGGGACGAGGTCAGCTACGGCGCGCGCCCGCCTGCCGGGCAGACCTGGAAACAGGTATTCATTGACGAGGTGCGCGCAGACATTCCCGATGCCGACTGGGCGCGGGTGCATTTTCCTGGCCGCATCCCCTATGACGATTTCACGCGGCTGTTGCAGATCAGCCGCGTGCATGTCTACCTCACCTACCCATTCGTGCTGAGCTGGAGCCTGCTTGAGGCGATGAGCTGCGGCGCGGCCATTGTCGCAAGTGACACGGAACCGGTGCGCGAGGTCCTGAGCCATGATGAAAACGGGCGGCTGGTGGATTTCTTCGATGGCGACGCCCTGGTCGGGCAGGTCTGCGATCTGCTTGACGATGAAGCGGCTCGGCGGCGTCTCGGGGAAGCGGCGCGCGCAGATGTGCTGGCGAAGTATGATTTGCGAACAATCTGCCTTCCCGGTCAGTTGGACTGGGTATCCCAGATCATGGACGGCGCGCCGGTCTGAACCGCGCGCCGCCGGGTCTTCAGTATTTTCCGGCGTTGATGCGCAACTGGCGGGCGCGGGCAAGGATCGCATCCTCGACGGCGCGCTGCGTGCCTGTGCTGACTGGGCCGTTTCGGGTCTGAAGCGCCACGTTCAGCGAGCGCGCATCAAGCGCCGGATCGCTGATGAGGATCGTCGCCCTGTAGGCCGGACCACCGCCCGGAGGCGTGCCATAGCCCGTTGATATCACGCCGGTAAATGGGTCCGCCGATTGAATCGGCAGGAAATCCAGAACGTCCAGAGAGCCGTTCCAAAGGAAGCGGTTGACCTTGATCTGGGCGTCGTCGCTCTTGAAGATATCGAAAAGCGATGTGCTGTTCTTAGCACGCGCAGAGGTCGGCGAAGTATACGCGTCAGGGTCCAGGCCCTCGTTCCGGATAGAGCCGCAAGAGGCAAGTACTGCAAGGCAGATCGTTGTAAGAGCGGCGTTTCTGATGCAGGACTTTGTCATTGCGCAATCCGAGTTTGTTTCCCTTCCCTACTATCCAAGCTGGGACAGCGGAGCAAGGTGTTTACTGAAATCGTATCGGGCTTTGCGGCGGGGATTGTGCGTTTGTATCGGACTGTGGCAAACAGGCGACCGGCACAGAAGCAGCCGGGAGAGCCGCCAGATGAGTCTCGAGGACATCAAGAACCGTATTCGCAAGGCTGAGGAAAACGCCGGTCGCGAGGCGGGGAGCGTGAAACTGATCGCGGTCTCCAAACAGCAGCCCGATGCGCGTGTCGCGGCGGTTCTGGAAGCGGGGCACCGCTGTTTCGGCGAGAACCGCGTTCAGGAAGCGGCGGGCAAGTGGCCCGATTTTCGTGAGCAATTTCAAGATATTGACCTGCACCTGATTGGCCCACTTCAGACCAACAAGGCACGCCAGGCCTTTGATCTGTTCCAGTCGATTCATTCGGTGGACCGGCCCAAGCTGGCGAAAACCATTGCCCGGCTGGCGCAGGAAGAGGGGCATTGCCCGGAGCTGTTCATCCAGGTCAACACCGGCGAAGAGGATCAGAAGGCCGGGGTTCTGCCCGCTGACGCGGACGATTTTATCAATGATTGCAAGGGGATGGACCTACCCGTGCGGGGTTTGATGTGTATTCCCCCCGTCGACGAGGAGCCCAGCCTGCATTTCGCTTTGCTGGAGAAGATCGCAAAACGAAATGGAATCAATGGCTTATCCATGGGAATGAGCGGAGATTTCGAGAAGGCCATCGCGCTTGGAGCGACTCACATACGGGTCGGAAGTGCGATTTTCGGCGCACGGGACTAGGGCCGGGCGCGCGAAATCAGCCGCGATCCGGGCCTTATTTTCCCTGCAATATCAATCAGATGATCGCGCCTCAACGCCACGCAACCCTCAGTCGGGAAATGCGGACGACGCCATTGGTGGATGAAAATGCAGGATCCGGAGCCGGGGGTGGCGTGGGGCCAGTTCCAATCAGTGATCAGAATCAGATCATAGAGCGGATCGGCCCGCCGAAGCACCTCGTGCGAACCAGAATAAGGCTTTCGAACCAATAGGTTATAATGCTCATCCGAAGGGTCGTCGGACCAGAGGTCAGACGGGCGGATGGGCTGCGCCCAGGATGCGGGACGGGCCATGCGATCAGGGCGGTAAAACATCCCGACGATATGCAGCGTGCCCACGGGCGTTGCGCCATCTCCTTCGCGTTTACAATGACTTAGCCCGCCCCGCCCGATCGAGCAGGGATAAAGGCGACGCTGAAAACGCAGGCCAAGAGGGGTCAAGACAAGGTCATCTTGTGTCATCCCCCGAGTGTTGCCGCAAAACGCCCGCTCATGAAAGCCCGCAACCCCGGAAAGGATTGTACGAAACGTCCGGTTTGTACGCCTGTTTTGTACCGGATTCGTCCGGCTCCGGTGAAAGATTGTACAAAACCGCCCCCGCGCGCGCAGCTTTGCGTTTGCCAATGCCTCGCGCCCGGCCCAGATTGAAGGCGATGTGGTTCGATGCTCTGTCCCTGCCCGCGCTGATCGCGGGGTTCCTTGCGACTGCCACGGTGATCGCGGTGGTTGGCGTCCGGCTGACCGAAAAGGCCGACCAGCTGGCCGACCGGACCGGCGCGGGCGAGGCCATCACCGGGGCGGTTCTGCTGGGCATGGCCACATCGCTTTCGGGCACTGTGGTCTCGGTCACGGCGGCGATAGATGGCGAGGCGTCGCTGGCCTTTTCCAACGCCGTGGGCGGGATCGCGGCGCAGACCGCCTTTCTGGCGCTGGCCGACATCACATACCGGCGCGCGAATCTTGAACATGCCTCGGCCGATCCGGCGATTCTCTATCAGGCGAGCCTGCTGACCTTGATGCTGGGCCTGCCGCTGGCGGCCTGGACCGGGCCGGAGGTTTCGGTGCTGGGGGTGCATCCGGTGTCGCTGCTGTTGCCGGTGATCTATGTCGCCGGGCTGCGGGTGGGCGGACAGGTGCGGGCCGCGCCGATGTGGCGGCCCGTCAGCACGCCGCAGACACGCGAGGACCGGCCCGAAACCGACCATGAGGCCGAGGGCAGCCTGGTTTCGTTGCTGCTGCGCTTTGGCGCCCTTGTGGTGATCCTGGGGCTGGCGGGCTGGGCCATGTCCAAGATCGCCGTGCAAATGCCCGAGCGGATTGGCATTCCGGCGACGGTGGTCGGGGCGCTGATGACGGCGGTGGCGACATCGCTTCCCGAGCTGATCACCACGCTGGCCGCCGTGCGGCGCGGGGCGGTGCAACTGGCCGTGGGCGGGATCATCGGCGGCAACACCTTTGACGTGCTGTTCCTGACGGCGGCGGATGTGGGTTATCGCGACGGGTCGATCTATCACGCGATCGGGCGCGCCGACATGTTCTGGATCGCCGTGGGCATGTTGATGACAAGCATTCTGCTGATCGGGCTGATCGTGCGCGAGCGCCACGGGCCGGGGCGCATCGGGGTCGAGAGCAGCGCGCTGTTGCTGGTCTATGCGGGTGCGGTTGCGGTGCAGGCATTCATGGCGTGACGCGGCGCGCGGTGGCAGGTCACGCGCCCTGCCCGCCGTCGCGCGCCACGATCCTGATCCCGTCGCGGATGGCATCGGAAGGGTGGGTTATGACCCGCTGCCCGGCCTCGAGCCCCGAAAGTACCTGAGCGGCGGTTTCGTTGCGCCGCCCCAGTTCGATCACCTGAAGGCGCGCGGTGTCGTCCTTGTCGGCGACGAACACCGCCCAGTCCTGCCCCCGGCGGAAGATCGCGCCCAGAGGCACCTGCAGAATATCATCGGCCTCCCATTCGACGATGCGCAGAAAGACCGAGAACCCGTCGCCAAGCCCGGCGCGATCCGCGACCGGGGTCACGAGATCGAAGACCACATCGACGCGCTGTTCCTCGATCCCCAAAGCGGACACCTTGGTATAGCCCGAGGGTTCGACCTTGGTCAGTTCCGCCGCCAGCGTCCCCGCCCCGCCCCAGCGTTCGACAACGGCGCGCGCGCCGGGCGCGAGGCGCACGGCATCGGTCGAGAGAAGGTCGGCCACGATTTCCAGATCCTCGGGCCGCCCGACCGACAAGAGCCGCGTGCCCGCCGCGACGGGGCGTTCGCTGATCGTGTCGATGCTGAGCACCCTTCCATCCACCGGCGCATGAAGGCGCACGCAACAGGAGGAGGATTGCCCGGCATCGTCGCCCGGTTCGATCAGCGCCGCGCGCACCCTGTCGAGCGCGCCATTGGCCCGTTCGAGATTGGAGGCGGCGGCATCGGCCCCGGCCTCGGCGGTTCGCAGGCGTTGTTCGGCATCCTCCATACGGGTGATCGAGGCGACGCCGCGTTCCACCAGCGTGCGGGTGCGCTCGTGATCGGTGCGCGCGTAGGTCAGCTCTTCCTCGGCCTGGCGCAGCGAGCTGCGCGCCGAGACAAGCGCGGCTTCGGCCTCGCGCACGGCGGCTTCGGCCTGAATGCGGCTGCGCATGTCCAGAAGGCCCGGCGCGGCGGGTTCGACGATGGCGACCACGGTTTCATCGGCGATGACCGGATCGCCCTCGCGCACGGGCGAGCGGCGCGCGATCCCAGCGATCGGCGCGGCGACCTCGTAGATTTCGGCGATCCGGGTGCGGGCATCGGCGTTGACCGTCACCTGCATGGGCGCGCGGGTCAGTTCATGGAGATCGACCGGCACCGGATCGCTGCGCAGCGCCAGCCAGCCAAGACCGAGCGCGGCGGCGGCGCCAAGGCCATAGAGTAGGACATTGCGGGCTTTGAAAGGCATAAGATATTATTCCCGTGTTTTCATGACAGCGACAAGGTCGAGACGATCAAGGCGGCGGCGCACCAGCAGCGCGGCCCCGAGGGATGCGGCCAGCACAACTAGGCTGGCGCGGGCGAATCCGGCGGGTTCCAGCACCAGCGGCACGGAATAGAGGTCCGAGGCCGATCCGCGCGCCAGCGCCGACGCGATCACCCCGCCAAGCGCCCAGCCCAGCGGCTGCGCCAGGAGCGCGAGCAGCATGGTTTCCCCGATCAGCACGAAAGAGACTTCGCCCCGCGTGAAGCCGAGGATTCGCAGGCTGGCAAGTTCGCGGGCGCGTTCGGAAAGCTGAATGCGCGCGCCGTTATAGGCGACGCCGACGGTAATCAGCATCGCGATCGATATATAGACGGTGGTCATGGTAGTGACGTTGCGCCGGATCGTGTCTTCGAATGAGCGGCGCATGCGGGTCAGCATGACAAGCCCGCTGAGTTCCGGCGTGTCCTTGAGCACCGCATGAAGCTGCGGCAGGGCGGCATCGTCGATCAGCAGGTTGGCGGCGGTGATGCGCGGCGACTGGCGTTTGAGGCGGTCAAGCGTGGTGCTGTCCACATAGGCGCCAAGCCCGACATATTGCGTGACCAGACCGGCGACTGGCAGGTGGTGGATTTCGTCGCGCCCGTCGGGAAACTCGATGGCAACCACGTCGCCGGGGCGGGCTTCGAGATGTGCCGCAAGGCGTTCGGACAGGAGGATAGCGCCGGGGGGCGCGTCGATCACCTGCCCCGCGGCGTCAACGATGCGCGAGAGGTCGGCGCCGGGAGGACGGGCCTCGAGGGCGGTGTCCTTCTCAAGATGGCCGTGGCGCAGGGTGGCGGGCTGGAATTGCTGGCCCTCGGCCATCAGCACCCCCGGCAGGTTGGTGACATCCTGAAGGGCGTCATCGCGCAGCCCCGGTGAAAAGAGCAGCATCGCATCCTGCCGGTTGGATTGGTAGAATGCCTTGTCGAGGATCGTGTCGAGCGCGTCCGAAAAGAAGCTCGAGGCCACCAGCACCGCCACCGCCAGCGACAGGCCAAGCGTGGTCAGCCCCGAGCGCACCGGCCAGCGCATCAGGCTGCGCAGGATCATCATCACCGGCTGCGACAGGCGCAGGCGCGAAAGCGCGCGATCAAGCAGACCGCGGCTGAAGCGGGGCGGTGCGGGCGGCGACATCGCCGTTGCGGGCGCGAGGCGCGCGGCGTGAAGCGCGCTGCGCGCCGCTCCGAGCGCGGCACTGGCCAGCGCCAGCAGCCCCGAGATCGCATAGGCATCATAGGCGACGCGGTAGATGAGGTAGGGAAAGTCGAAGAACTGCGCATAGAGCCGCGCCAGGGCCCCCGAAAGCCAGGTTCCCACGGCCCAGCCCAGAAGCGTCCCCACCACCGCCACCAGCCCCGCCAGCATCAGGTAATGCACGCAGATTTCCACGTCGCTGTAGCCGATCGCCTTGAGCAGCCCGATCTCGGCGCGTTCCAGCGCGATGATCCGCCCGATCACCATGCCCACCAGAAAGGCGGTGATGCCGAAGAAGATCGGCGGCAGGATGATGGCGGTGCTGCGCAGCTGTTCGATCTCGGCATCGACGAAACTGTGCGAGGTCTGGCTGTCGCGCCCATGCGCGCCGGTGCCGCCATAAGGGTCGAGCAGGATGTCGAGCCGGTCGATCACCTGCGCTTCGGGCGCGCGGGGATCGAGCTTGAGCGTCACGTCGTTGAAGGCGCCCTGCATGTCGAAGGCGGCATCGGCAACGCGCGCGGGGACGAAGAGAATACCGAAGGTCTCGGCGTCGGGCATCATCGCGCCGGGGCCGATCGTGTAGATGAACTCAGGCGACAACAGCGTGCCGGTCAGGGTCAGCACCCGTTTGCGCCCGCCCATGTTGGCGGTGAAGCTGTCACCGGGGCGCAGCCCGTTGGCTTCAGCGAAGGGCGCGTTCACCGCCACCTCGCCGGTGGCGGCGGGGTCCGGCAGGCGGCCGCTGCGCAGCACCGGGCGATTGAGCAGCGGCGCGCCCGTTTCGGGCAGCGAGATCATCTGCCCGGTCACCGTTTCGAGCCGCCCCGGAACGTTGAGGATCACATGCTTGACCACCCGCGCCTCGGCCTGCCGCACGCCGGGGATGGCGCGGATTTCGGACAATATGGAATCCGGCGCGCGGTTGGCCGCGGCGAAGACATCGGCAAAGCGGTTGCGCTCGTAATAGGCGGCGCGGGTGTCCTCGAGTGCGCCATACATCCCGAAGGTGGTCATCAGGATCGCCACCCCGCAGGCCAGTACCAGCGCGATGGCCAGCGCCTGCGCCCAGAGGCGGCGAAAATCGCGCAGCAGTTTCTTGTCGAGCGCGTTCATCATTCCCTACCAGTGGATATCCGCCGGGGCGATCCGCTCGGCATTGGTTTCGATCCGCTCGATATGGCCGTCGCGGAACCAGATCACCCGATGCGCCATGCGGCGGATTTCGGCGTTGTGGGTGATGACGGCGGTGGTGGTGCCCAGCCGTTCGTTGATATCGCGCAGCGCCTCGAGCACCTGCACGCCGGTCTTGCTGTCAAGCGCGCCGGTGGGCTCGTCGCAAAGCAGCACCTCGGGGCGTTTGGCGATGGCGCGGGCGATGGCGACGCGCTGCTGCTCGCCGCCCGACATCTCGGCGGGAAAGTGATCCATCCGCGACCCCAGCCCGACCTGTTCAAGCGCCTCGTCGGGCGACATCGGATCGCGCGCCACATCGGTCACAAGCTGCACGTTCTCGCGCGCGGTCAGGCTGGCCACGAGGTTGTAGAACTGAAAGACGAAGCCGACGTGATCGCGCCGATAGCGCGTCAGACCGCGATCCCCGAGCCCCGTGAGTTCAAGATCGCGGAACCAGACATGTCCGGCGCTGGCATGATCGAGCCCCCCGAGGATGTTGAGCAGCGTCGACTTGCCCGAGCCCGAAGGGCCAAGCAGAACCGACAACTCGCCGCCGTAAAGTTCAAGATCCACCCCGGCCAGCGCATGCACCTTGGTCAGGCCGCTGTCATAGACCTTGGTCAGCCCTTCGGTGCGAAACATGGTTTCGGGCGCCGCGGCGGGTGCACTCATGAAGCCCCCTCCGCCGGCGTTGCGGGCAGGATGAGCGGGCAGCGCGCCGCATCGAGCAGACGCGCCAGGGGCGGCAGTTCGGCGCGCGGGGCGGCACCGATCACCGCCGCCGGGCGATGGCGTTCAAGCCGTGCCAGAAGGGCCTCAGGCCCGTCACAGGTGACGATATCCGGCCCCCCGGGTCCGGGGGGTGCGAAAGTGAGAAGCGGCTTGCCAGCTTCCTGCGCGAGCCGCGCGGCCAGCGCCGCGAGGCCAGGGGCCGGGGGCGACGCACCGGCGATGAGCGCCACGCAATCGGTGCTGCCCGGATCGCGGGAAAATCCGTAGATCAGCACATCCCCGGCGCCTGCGCCCTGATCGAGCGCGGTCACAAGCCGCCCCTGCATCTGGCGGAACGCCGCCGCAAGCGAGGCCGCCTGCGCGGCGTGCTGCAACTGGCGCTCGAAGCGGCGGGCATCGGCGCGAAATGCCGCCTGCATGCGCGCCGATGTCACCTCGACCACCTGCGCACCGGTAAAGCCGATGCTGCGCGCGCGCGGCGTGGAGGCAGCGGCCATGATCGCCTCGTCCGCGACCAGTACACCGTGGAGGTCGGCGCCCATCTGGCGGGCGATCTCGACCGCGACCCGGATCGCGCCTTCGGCATCAAGATAGCAGGTCGCGCCAAGGATCACGCGGGCGCGACGGGTTTCGGGGGTCATGACTTGCCCCCCTGCTCCAGAACCGTGCGTCCATAGGCGCGCCGCGCATCGGCGAACCCGCGCAGCCGGGCTTCGACGCGCGCGTTGATGCTGCCTTCGGGATAGGCCCCGTCCGCATCGCGCGCCCCTGCCCCGCAGCCCATCAAAAGCGCGATGGCTTCATCGAGATGCGCGACGGGAATGATGCGGAAGCGGTCCGCTTCGACCGCCTCGATCACCCGGCGGCGCAGGGCGAGGTGCTTGGTATTGGAGGCCGGGATCAGCACGCCCTGACGCCCCGTGAGGCCGCGCGCATCGCAGATATCAAAGAAGCCTTCGATCTTTTCATTGACCCCGCCGATGGCCTGAATCGCGCCGAACTGGTTGATCGAGCCGGTGATGGCGAAGGACTGGTCGATCGGGGCCTCGGCCAGCGACGAGATCAGCGCCAGCAGTTCGGCCGCGGAGGCGCTGTCGCCATCGACACCGCCATAGCTTTGCTCGAAGACGAGGCTCGCCCAGAGCGACATCGGCAGATCCGTCGCATAATTGGCCGCAAGATAGCCCTGAAGGATCAGCACCCCCTTGGAATGGATCGCCCCGCCGAGTTCGGTCTCGCGTTCGATATCGACAAGTTTGCCGCCGCCCATCCGGGTGCGCGCCGTCAGCCGCGAGGGCCGCCCGAAGGCATAGCCGCCGATCTGAAGCACCGAAAGCGCGTTGATCTGGCCGGTGGCCGCGCCATCGGTGTCGATCAGCACCGTGTCGCGGTTGATCGCTTCATGGCTGAGTTCGCGAATCCGGCTGGCGCGGCGCTCGCGCTCAAAGAGCGCCTTTTCGATATCGGTCGGGGTGATCGCATCGTGGCCGTTGCCATCGGCCCAGTGATCGGCCTCGCGCAGGATATCCGACAGCGTATCGGTATTGAGCGTCAGGCGTTCGGCGTCACCGGCAAGGCGGGTGGCCTCGCGCAGGGTGGCGGCCACGGCGCCCGCATCGAGCGGGCGAATGCCGGCCTTGCGCGCGATGGCGGCGATCATGCGGGCATAGCCTTGCCGCGCGCCGGCGTCATCGGGCAGGTGGTCGTCAAGATCGGCCTCAAGCTTGAAGAGATGCGCGAAATCGGGGTCGAGCGCCGAAAGCAGGTAGTAATGCAGCCGTTCGCCCACAAGGATCACACGGGTTCTGAGCGGAATCGGATCGGGATCGAGAGAGACCGTCGAGACAAGGCTGAGCCGCTCGCCAGGCGAATAGATCGAGATTTCACCGGTGCGCAGGCAGCGTTTGAGAGCGTCCCAGGCGAAGGGCTCGCCCAGCACCTGAAGCGCGTCGAGCACGATGAAACCGCCATTGGCGCGGTGCAGCGCACCGGGGCGGATCATGGTGAAATTCGTCACCAGCGCACCCATCTCCGAAGCGTATTCGATGCGCCCGATCAGGTTGCCCAGCGTCGGCAGGGTTTCGCGGATCACCGGCGCGCCGCCGCCCTTGGCCGCGCTGCCATCGCCGACGATCACGTTGACGGCGTAGCGCTGAAACTGGGGGCGGGTGTAATGTTTGGAGGTCGCGCCGGGAAACGGGCCGCCCTGCATCTGGTCGTCGCGCATCAGGAAAAGCTGTGCGTTCTCGATCAGGTCGGCGCGCACCGTTTCGAGATAGGCGCGCAGCGCCTCGATTTCGGGCAGTGCATCGGTCACGTCGGCGATGGCGTCCTCGACCCCGGCGCGGGCCATCTCGTAATTCAGTTCCTCGACCTGGCGGCGATGGTCCTTTTCGCGCGCGGGGGCGGCTTTGAGGATCTCGCCCAGAGCGTCCTGGATCTCGTCGACTGCGGCGTCGATCTTCTCCTGCTCCGCCTCGGAGAGGGCATTATACTTGTCGGGCGTCAGCACCTCGCCGTCATGAAGGCCGGTGACGGTAAAGCCCATCGGCGTGCGCAGGATGGCGACATCGCGGGCGCGGGCGCGCTCGAAGAGGTCCGACATCGCCTCTTCGTGTTCGTCGGCGAAGCCCTGTTCGATGGTATTGCGGCGCGATTGATAATCTTCGGATTCAAAGAGCGCCGGGATGGCGTTGGCCAGATCATCCACCAGCGCCTCCATCGCCTTGCGCAGGCGCACGCCGATACCGGGCGGCAGTTCAATGGCGGAGGGTTTGTGGGGTGTTTCGAAATTGTTGACATAGACCCAGTCATTGGGGCGCGCGCGCCCCGCCGCCGCCTCGGTCAGGATCCCGTCCACGATCCGGTGGCGCCCGGTGCCCGGTGTGCCCAGAACAAAGGCGTTGAAATCGCCATGCGGGATGCTGGCGGCCATGCGGATCGCATCGACCGCGCGGTCCTGCCCCAGCCAGCCTGTTTCGGCGGGCAGATCGGCGGTGGTCGAAAAGTCGAACTCTGCCGCCGGGACCGGCACGCAAAGCGCGGCGGCGGGCAGCGGGGCGGGATGAGCGGGATCGGCGGGATCATTCATGAGCGGGCGAAACCTTCTGTAATTGCAGATCGGGACGCGCGCCCAGTCTAACGCGATGCGCGCTGTGCGTCTTGACTCAAATCAGGAAAGCGCATGGTCTTTGCGCTGGCATGTCGGCAAGGCGGGCGCTATGCACGGGCGCCAACGAAAGGCGTGGGACAAGGGCGATGGCGCCAGTGCAAACAGCGAATGACCGGGTGTGCCTCAAGGGCGTGAGCGTCCGCTTCGGCGCGCGCGAGGTGCTGCGCGACCTGACGCTGGCGCTTGATTCGCGCCGCGTCGGGATCGTCGGGCGCAACGGGTCGGGCAAGACCACGCTGGCGCGGCTGATCGCCGGGCTGATCGCACCCGATGCCGGGCGCGTCATGGTGGCGGGCGTGGATGTCTGCACCGACCGCAAGGCGGCGATCCGCACGGTCGGCATCCTGTTTCAGAACCCCGATCACCAGATCATCTTTCCCACCGTCGAAGAGGAGCTGGCCTTTGGTCTGCGCCAGTTGGGCCAGCCCAAGGCCGAGGCACGCGAGGGCGCGCACGCCATGCTGGCGCGGTTCGGGCGCGAGGACTGGGCAGAGCGCGCGGTCGATGGGCTCTCGCAAGGGCAGCGCCACCTTGTCTGCCTGATGGCGGTTCTGGCGATGGAGCCGCGCGTGATCGTGCTGGACGAGCCCTTCGCGGGGCTGGATATCCCGACGATCCGCGCCTTGCGCCGCTACCTCGAGGCGCTGCCGGTCACGCTGATCCAGGTGTCGCATGACATCAGCGCGCTGCAATCCTATGAGCGGGTGATCTGGCTGGAGGGCGGGCAGGTCGCCGCCGACGGCCCCGCCGGGGAAACGCTGGCGCGTTACCTTGCGGCGATGCAGGAGGTGGATGATGCTGACGCTGACCTCTGAGATCCGCACGCCTTATCATCCGATCCGCGCAGGCGCCAAGCTGGCGCTTTTATGCGCGGCGACGGTGGGGCTGTTCATGCTGGACAGCCTGGGCGCGATGCTGGCCGCGAACGCGGCCGTCGCAGGGCTTTACCTTGTGCCGGGGCGGCAATTCGCCAAGGATGGTCTGCGGCTGCTGAAGCCGGTCTGGTTCTTCGTGGCGCTGGTGCTGGCCTGGCATCTGCTGACGCAGGACGGGCGCGCGGGACTTATCATCGCGTTGCGCCTGACGGCGGCGGTGGCGCTGGCGAACCTGGTCACGATGAGCACGCGGTTCGATGATATGGTCGAGGTGGTGCTGTGGCTCTTGTCGCCGCTCAGGCGGCTGGGGGTCAGGACCGCGCCCATCGGATTCGCGATCGTGCTGGTGGTGCGCTTCATCCCGGTGCTGCTGGCCAAGGCGCGCAACCTGATCGAGGCCTGGCGCGCACGCAGCCCACGCCGCGCGGGCTGGCAGGTGGCGCTGCCGATCGCGCTGGTGGCGGTCGACGATGCCGAACACGTGGCCGAGGCGCTGCGCGCGCGCGGCGGTTTTGACGCAGAGTGAGCCGCAGGGGAACGCGCGAACAAACAAACGACTGAACGACAAGAAAACGGACAGACAGAAGGAAACGCGACATGGAACGTCAGATCACACTTATCGCCCTTTTCGCCGCGCTGATCGCGGTGCTGGGGCTTGTGCCGCAATTCACTCTTGCCTCGGGTGTCCCGATCACTGCACAGGGCATGGGCATCATGCTGTGCGGCACGGTTCTGGGCGCCAAGCGCGGCGCGCTGGCGGTGCTGTTGTTCCTGGCGCTGGTGGCGCTTGGCCTGCCGCTGCTGGCGGGGGGACGTGGCGGCCTGGGCGTCTTTGTCGGCCCGACCACCGGCTTTTTGATCGGCTTTCCGATTGCCGCCTTCGTGGCCGGCTGGATCGTCGAGCGGATGCGCAACACCCCGATCCTGACCGCCGCCTTCATCGGCGCGGTGATCGGCGGGATTCCGGTGCTTTACGTCTTTGGCGTCATCGGCATGTCCATCACCCTGGACAAGACGCTTGTCGAGGCCGCGCTGCTGGTCACGCCGTTCATTCCTGGTGACCTGATCAAGGCCGGGCTGGCCGCCGCGCTGACCGCGTCGCTGCTCAAGGCGCGTCCGGCCAGCGTGCTGTCGCGCGGTTAAGCGCCTTCGAGGCGGTCGAAATCGAGCGGCGTCCTGTACTCGATTTCGACAAAGGCCATCGGCTCCGTGCCGGCATTGATCACGTTATGCTCGATGCCGGTGGGCCGGTGATAGGTGCGCCCCGGCGGCAAGGTGACATCGTTCGCCGTGCCGTCGGGCATTTCCAGCTTCATGCGGCATTCGCTCAGGGCAACGATGACATAATCGAAGCCGTGGACATGCCAGCCGGTTTCGGCACCGGGTTCGAAATCGAAACGGGTGACGCGATGCTGGTCGGTGTCGGTCAGTATCTCGGGCTGTGCTTCGGGGCGGTCTGACATCTGTGGCCTCCTGAAAAGCTGAAAACGATCAGGCGCAGCTTAGCGGGTCGTAATGGCTTGGCAAGCGCCGCCAGCCGCCGCGCGCATTCAGGGATGGATCACCACGGCACCGCCCTGCCCCGGCGCTAGATGCCCCAGGCGGCGCATTTGCGGTCTATGGTCTTGCGCGACACGCCAAGGCGGCGGGCGGCCTCGGCGCGATTGCCGTCGCAGGCGTCCAGAACATTGAGGATATGGCGCTGTTCCACCAGTTCGAGCGTTTCGATCGCCTCGGGGCCGGTGATCGCGCCCGCGCCCGAAAACTCGACAGGGAAGGCCCCGAGGATCACCGAGCGTTCGATCAGGTTGCGCAATTCGCGCACATTCCCGGGCCAGTCATGGCGGCTGAGCTTGAGCAGGACCTCCTGGTTGAGATCGAGCTTGGGCAGACCCAGGCTGCGGGAAAACTCGCTCATGAAAGAGACCGCGAGTTCGACGATATCCTCGCTGCGTTCCCTGAGCGGGGGCATTTCGATGCGAAACACGTCGAGCCGGTGGAAAAGATCGGCGCGAAACCGCCCCTCCTTCACCGCCTGTGGCAGATCGGCATTGGTGGCGAACAAAAAGCGCAGGTCGAGCGGGATATCGCGCTCGGCCCCGGCGGGGCGCACGCGGTGATCCTCGAGCACGCGCAAAAGCGTCGCCTGCACCTGTTGGGGCAGTTGCGCGACCTCATCCAGAAACAACGTGCCGCCATCGGCATGCAGAAACAGCCCGTCCTTGCGCCGTGTGCCATCCTCGATCACGCCAAAGAGTTCGGCGGCGATCTGGTCGGGCGAGATCGCCGCGCAATTGACAGCAACGAAAGGCTTTTCGGCGCGATCCGACATCCCGTGAAGAGTGCGCGCGGCGACTTCCTTGCCGGTGCCGCTGGCGCCGGTGAACAGCACCGAACTGGGCAGTGGTGCCACCCGCGCCAGCATGTCGCGCACCGATTGCAGGGCCGGGGAATTGCCCAGAAGCCGCGCCTGCACGACGCTGTTTTCCGAAAGTTCGTGGCGCAGCAGGTAGTTGTCGCGCCGCAGGTATTTGCGGTCGAGCGCGCGTGCGGCGGCGTTCAGAATCTGGTTGGCGCGAAACGGCTTGAGCACGAAATCCGCCACCCCGGCCCGCAGCGCCCGTATCGCGGTATCAAGATCGGCATAGGCGGTAATCAGGATCGCATCGGCAAAAAGCCCGACGCGGCGCTGTTCGACCAACCAGTCGAGCCCCGATGTTTCGGGCATCACGTTGTCGACGATCACCAGATCGAAATGCGCCTGGTCGAGAATGCCCGACGCCTCGCGCGCCGAGCGCGCCTGTTCCACACGTTTGCAGCGCGGGGTCAGCACCTTGGTCAGGAAATTGCGCATGCCCGGCTCGTCGTCGATCACCAGGATCGACGCGGCGGCGAGGTTCTCGCCATAGTCGTCCTCGGGGCGGCCATCGCCCTTTTGTTGCCCGCCCGCCGCGGTCATTCGGCCGCGTCACCCAGGCGAACGGCGGCACCGGATTGTCTGTCCTGACTGGAGAACCCGATCTGGTGCAGGATGTAGTCGCTGGCAAAGGCAATCACCACGCAGGCGGCAAGGGCGGTATAAAGCGCTTTCATTTCAGTTCTCCTGTTGGGGGGATGATGAATCCGGCGCCGTGGCCTTGCGCAGGAAGGCGACGAGATCGTCGCGGTCGGAGGGGTCGGTGATACGTTGCATCGGCATCTTCGAGCCGGGGATGAAATGGTCCGGACCGATGTCGAACAGCGCGTCGATCGTGTCATCCGACCAGGTGATATCCGCGCCCGCCAGCGTATCGGAATAGGGATAGCCCGGCAGCGCCCCCGCCTTGCGCCCGAACACATCATATAGCGTCGGCCCCGCCTTGCGCGAGGGCGGCGGCGTCAGCGCATGGCAGACCGAGCATTTGCGCATGAACTGGCGCTCGCCATTGGGCATTGTCGCAGGATCACGCAGGAAGCTGCGTTGCTCCCCGCCCGCCGGATCGAATTCGCTCAGCATGGCGACGGGCCAAGAATAGACCACGTCGTCAAGCCCTCCCGCCAGGATCGAGGCGCCGTCATCGGCGAAGGCAAGCGCCCAGACCGGACCGCGGCGCATGGCGCGGAAATCGCGGGCGATGCGCCATTGGGCGCTGTCGATCATCATGATGAAGCCATGCCCGTCGCCCACCGCGAGCTGGGCGGTTGGCGCGTGATGCGCCATGGAAAGGATCGGGCGGCGATCAAGCGAGAAATCGGCGATCTGCGCGCCGCTTTCGGGGTCGATCACACGGGTGACGCCATCGACCGCGCCATAGGCCAGCCAGCCGTCATCCGGCCCCAGGATAAAGCGGTTCACGCCAAAGCCGTGATTGGCGAGAATCCGGTTGCTGCCGTCATCCGTGTTCCAGATCCGGATCGTTCCATCCGCCGAGGCCGAATAGAGCCGGTTGCCCCGCGCGCCGAAGGCCACGGCGTTCACCCCGGCGTCATGCCCCTTGAGGAAACGTGGCGCGGCTTCGCCCGTAAGCGGCCAGAGGCCGATGCTGCCGTCCCAGCTGGCCGAGGCCAGCAGCGCCCCATCGGGCGATTGCGCCAGCGCCGCGACCTTGCCCTTGTGACCGTCGCGCCGGGTGGCCGCGCCACTGTCGATATCCCACAGGATCACCGCGAAATCGTCGCCCCCCGAGGCCAACCGCCCCGGCCCCAGAAAGATCACAGTGTTGACGGCCGCGCCATGCCCCTCGAGCCAGCGTGGTTCGCGCCCGCGCCAGAGCCCGACGGAGTTGTCGAAACTGGCTGTCGCCACCTGCCCGCGCGCATCGTCATGGGCCACGCCCATGATCGGGCCGCCATGACCCTTGAGCGTGGTGAAGTCCTGCGCGGCGGCACCGAGGGCCCCGGACATGCAGAGCATCAAGGCAAGGACCGGCCTGAACATCGCTTATTCCGCCGGTGTCGCCGCCTTGCCGTCCCTCACGGGGGCCTCGCCTTTTTCCTGAAGCTCCTCGAGCCACAGGCCGTGGTGTTCGCGCGCCCATTGCTCTTCGACCTCGCCCGAGCCCATGGCATCGAACGCGCCTTCCATGCCGACCGAGCCGATATAGATATGCGCGAGGATGATGCCCATCAGCACGAAGCCGACGATCGCGTGCCAGGCCTGCGAAAGCTGCATTTCCTGGTGCGGCGCAAGGTCGGTGGGCAGAACCCCAAAGCCCAGCAACTGCGGCAATCCGGTGTCGTTGAGGATCACGAAGGTCTTGGCGAACATCGGAATTTCGAAGGGAAACAGAAGCGATACCCCCGAGACCGAGATCGACACGCCCAGCACCATCACCGACCAGAAGATCAGCTTCTGTCCGGCATTGAACTTGCGCGCCGGAGGATGCACGCCGGATGTGAAGATGCCGCCCCCCACCGCCAGCCACTTGAGGTCGGTCCGGTTGGGAATGTTATGTGCCACCCACATGACGAAGGCCATGACGAGACCCAGCATGAAGGCCCAGGCGAAATTGTTATGCACCCATTTCGAGGCGAGTGCGATGGTCGAGAACGCCTCATGCCCGAAGGCCGGGATCAGGAATTGACGCCCCATGAGCGAAACCAGCCCGGTAATGCCCAGCACGATGAAGGACCCCGCCATCAGCCAATGGGCGAAGCGTTCGATAAAGGCGAAGCGCGTCACCGTGCGGCCGGTCTTTTCGCCGTCGATGCGGATCTTGCCGCGAAAGAGGTAAAACAGCACCAGAAGGCCCAGCACCGCCACAAGGCCCCAGCCGCCATAGGTCACAAGCGGACCCTCGCGGAATTGCAGCCAGGCCATGCCGGCATCCTGCACCAGAACCTTGGCCTCATCGCCCCCGGCCGAGACCTTCACATTCGCGTCGTTGAAGCGCAGATCGCGCCAGACATCGGAATCCGACACCCCGCCCAGAGGGCCGAGGCCGGGCGCGGATTCGCCCGCCCCCTCAGAGGTGCCGCGCCGGAACTCGTTATCGACCGTCTCGCCGCGCTGGCGGGCAAGGATGTCTTCCAATGTGGGCGCGCCACCGGTTGCGGCGCGGTCGCCCTGCGTGCCACCCGAGGCGGCGCCGGAATCAGAGGTCGTGTCCTGCGCGGTTCCAGGCCCGGCAAGGGGCGCGGCCAGCAGCAGGGACAGGATAAACGTATACAGAAGACGGGTCATGGCGATCTGTCCGATATATCAGGTTAATGGCAATGCAGGACGGGCGGCACGCTTGGCCGCCCGCCCGCATGTCACGGGCCGGGGGCGCGGCGAGCCGCGCCCCGCAAGCCGAAAGGATCAGCCGCCCTTTTGCTCATAGGCGGTGCCCCAGCCCCAGGCCCCGCTGCCGAAGCCGCGGGCCACGACGCGTTCACGGTAGATGCCCGACACGACGTCGCCATCCCCCGCCAGAAGCGCCTTGGTCGAGCACATCTCGGCGCAGATGGGCAGTTTGCCCTCGGCGATCCGGTTGCGCCCGTATTTCTGGAACTCGGCCTGGCTGTTATTGTCTTCGGGACCGCCGGCGCAGAAGGTGCATTTGTCCATCTTGCCACGGCTGCCGAAATTGCCGGCCTGCGGGAATTGCGGCGCACCGAAGGGGCACGCATAGAAGCAATAACCGCACCCGATGCACAGATCCTTGGAGTGCAGGACCACACCGTCTTCGGTCTGGTAAAAGCAGTCCACGGGGCAGACCGCCATGCAGGGCGCGTCGGAACAATGCATGCAGGCCACCGAGATCGACCGCTCGCCGGGTTTGCCATCCTCGATGGTCACGACCCGGCGCCGGTTGATGCCCCAGGGCACTTCATGTTCGTTCTTGCACGCGGTGACGCAGGCGTTGCATTCAATGCAGCGTTCGGCGTCACAGAGGAATTTAGCTCTAGCCATTTCCGTTTCTCCTTATGCTGCGCTGATCTTGCAGAGAGTCGCCTTGGTCTCCTGCATCTGGGTGACAGAGTCGTAGCCGTATGTCTGGGCGGTATTGCATGATTCACCCAGAACATAGGGGTCCGCACCGTCGGGATATTTGCTCCGACGGTCTTCGCCCTGGTAATGGCCGCCGAAATGGAAGGGCATGAAGGCAACGCCCTCGCCCACCCGTTCGGTGACCATGGCCATGACCTTGACCTTGCCGCCCTCGGGCCCTTCGACCCAGACCTGCGCGCCGTCCCGCACGCCAA
>Ga0102925_1000555_pt1 | contig 20683 bp, 20 predicted proteins | sample SalPonR1_A_D1_MG_FD_78216 | JGI IMG/M metagenome (GOLD analysis project Ga0102925, IMG submission 78216) | Salt pond soil microbial communities from South San Francisco under conditions of wetland restoration - Salt Pond MetaG R1_A_D1_MG | ecosystem: Environmental > Aquatic > Marine > Intertidal...
ACGCCGTAAGTGTCGGCGAAGAACTTGGGCGCGTAGATGTAGATCGGCAGTCCCGCGCCCGACAGAATCGCGCCGAAAAGCGCGTACGCCGGAAGCCGGTCCCCGCGCAGGGTTGCCGCCATCGCCGTCATCGGGTCACTTCTTCAGCCGGCGGCTGCGGACGGGCGCGGTAATCCGCGCCCTTCCACCAGAGCTTCAGCGCCTGCCAGTGGATCAGGCCGAGCACCCGTCGCGACCCGAACGGGCGGCGGAGGGCGGAGGCGATGATCGCGCCGGTGGTCAGCGGCTTGCGCCGGCCCGTGAGCGTCGCGATCAGGCCACCGTTGCCCGAGGTGTAGTCGATCCAGATCCCGATCTTGTCGGAGCGGATGTCGAACCGGAACGTGTAGCCGCCCTCGACCGGCTGGAAGGGCGAGACGTGGAAGATCTTTGACGCGGTCAGCGTGTCGGTCTTTTCGATCGGTTCGAGGTCGTCGCGGTGGCAGAGGTAGGAATGCCGGTCGCCGAAGGTGTTGCTGACCTCGGCGATGACGACGCGGAGGCGTCCCGTGTCGTCATGCGCGAGCCAGAAGCTCACCGGATTGAAGACGTGGCCGAGCACGCGCGGCTGCGCCAGAAGCTCGAGCCTGCCGCCGGTCACCCGGTCGAGACCATGCGCCGCCAGCACCTCGCGCGCCCACGGCGCGCCGCGACCTTCGTGCGGCGCGCCGCCGTGGTCGCGGTCGTGAAGCGAGGCGAGGCCGCTCCGGTTTCTTCCGAAGCCCGCCGGTCCGCGCCCGTCAGCCTCGGCATCGACCAGGACATAGTCGATCGAGTACCTGAAGGCGTTCTCGATCCCGCCCCGTCGGCCGTGGAAGGTTTCACCCGCGATATGATCGACGGCAAGTTTCATTCGGCGGCGATCCCCATCGCGTCGGCGGCCCGCAGCGCCTCCACCACGTCGACGGCGCTGCCGAGCCCGTCCTCGTGGAAGCCGTTCTTCATCCAGGCGCCGCAGAACCAAGTCCGGTTCTGCCCGTTGGAGGCGCGGAGGGTGTCCTGCGCGGCGAGGGCGGCAAGATCGTAGACCGGGTGGCGAAACGTGGTCTGGTCGTAGATCAGGTCGTCCCGGATCTGCCGTGTCGAGTTCAGCGTCACGAAGAGAGGGTCGTCCTTCGGGATCGGCTGGAGGCAATTCATCCAGTAGGTAAGGTCAATCCGGTCGGTCGTCTTGTCCGACGCCTCGGTGTAGTTCCACGACGACCAGCAGGCGCGGCGGTTCGGCATCATCCGCGCGTCGCAATGGAGTACCGCTTCGTTCGGCTGATAGCGGATCGCGGCGAGAGATGCGCGTTCCGCGTCGGATGCGTCGGAGAGCATTCCGAGCGCGTCGTCGGAATGGGTTGCGAAGACGACTTCGTCGAACCCTTCCCATTCGGCGCCGGGCGCCTTCACCTCGACACCTTCGGCGGTGCGGCGGACCGCATCGACAGGCGCTCCGAGCCGGATGTCCACGCCGCGCCGGCGGAGCGCGTCGCCCAACCGGCGGACGTATTCGATCGATCCGCCCTCGACCGTGTACCACTGGTGCTGGCCGGAATAGCCCAGAAGGGCGTGGTTCTCGAAAAAACGGATCATCGCATGGGCGGGGAAATCGAGGATGCCGTGTTTCGGCGTCGACCAGATCGCGCCGGAAAGCGGCAGAAGATAATAGTCGCGGAACCACGCTCCGGTTCCGATGACCTCGAGGAACTGGCCGATCGTCAGGGTGGGATCCTTCGCGGCCTCGCGTGCGCGCGCGTTGAACCGGAAGATGTCCCGGACCATGCCGAGGAATCGTGGATTGGCGATGTTGCGCTTCTGCGCGAGCGTGGCCCTGAGATCCTTCAGCCCGTATTCGAGCCGACCGCCCTTGAGCGAGGCGCCGAAGCTCATGTCCGACAGCGCCACCGGGACGTCAAGCTCGTCGAACAGCGTCGCGAGATGAGGATAGTTCGCGTAGTTGAAGACGATGAAGCCGGTATCGACCGGCTGATCGCCGCGCTTGCCCGCGACGATCGTTCGGGCGTGGCCGCCAAGGCGCGGTTCGGCTTCGTAGAGGACGACGTGATAGTCGTCGGCCAGCATGTGCGCCGCTCCGAGCCCCGAAATTCCCGCGCCAATCACTGCAATCCTCTTCGGCGCAGCCTTCCCTGTCTCGAACGGCATTCGATTGAGGTCCCTTCATGAGATGTCCCGTTGTTTTGTCTTACGTGTCCCGGTTCCGTGCGGATCTAAGCGGACGTGAGTTTTCGCGCATTTTTCTGTGATCCGGCGCGGAACCGTGCGCGTAGAAGATGTATGCTGACCAACGGGTCGACGTTCGAAGAGATGAGTGCATGCGGCGACCAGACCGCTTATGCTCGGGTTTTGCCCGGTGCAGTCCGGGATGGATCGAACGGAAACCGGAAGGTCGCCGAAGTGAACGAAGCAGAATGGGTCGGACACGTCCGACGCATCCAGAACGACAGGGATCAATCGGCGTTTGCCGAGCTGTTTCGGCATTTCGCTCCACGGGTGAAGGCGTTCTTGTTGAAGTCCGGGGCGAACGAAACCCTGGCGGAGGAATGTACGCAGGAGGTGATGGCCACCCTCTGGAACAAGGCGCATCTGTTCGACCCGTCGCGGGCGAGCGTCGCGACGTGGATCTTCACGATCGCACGCAACCGCAAGATCGACATGCTGCGCAAGACGCGCCGGCCCGAGCCCGAGGATCTTCCGTGGGGCCCGGAGGCCGAGCCGGATCAGGAAGAGGCACTCGCGCTCCAGCAGGAGACGGACAAGCTGGGCGATGCCTTGCGGCAGTTGCCCGGCAAGCAGAGGGAATTGATCGAGAAAGCGTATTTCGGCGAACTCAGCCACAGCGAGATCGCCGCGCAGACCGGGCTCCCGCTCGGGACGATCAAATCGAGGATACGATTGGCGCTGGAACGTCTGCGCCACGAGATGAGGTAGAGACGTGATGAACAACAATATCAGGCATCACCTGAGCGACGACATCCTGATGGCGTATTCCGCCGGCGCTCTGCCGGAAGCCTTCAACCTCGTCGTGGCGACCCACGTGTCGCTCTGCGACGAGTGCCGCGCGCAGCTCGATGCGTTCGATGCCGTGGGTGGTGCCGTTCTGACCGATTGCGACTCCGCCAAGGTGTCCGAGGGCAGTCTCGAGGCGACCCTGCGGATGATTGCGAACGGACCCGTCGAGAGGGCAGAGCCGCGGCGCGTCGCGAGCGGGTCGCTCTTTCCCGCGCCGCTGCAGGACTACGTGGGCAGTGATCTTTCGGACGTGCAGTGGCGGAACGTCGGCGGCGGCGTCCGGCAATCGATCCTGAAGACCGCAAACGACGCAACGGTGCGTCTTCTCAATATCCCGCCGGGGGTGAAGATCCCCGATCACGGTCACCGCGGCATGGAGATGACGCTGGTTCTCAAGGGTGCGTTCCGCGACGAACTCGACCGGTTCGGTCGGGGTGACGTCGAGGTGGCCAACGAGGATCTGGAGCATACGCCGGTGGCCGAAGAAGGCGAAGAGTGCATCTGTCTCGCCGCGACCGATGCGCCGCTCAGGTTCAATTCGCTGATCCCGCGGATCGCGCAGCCGTTCCTCAGGATCTGAGCGGACCGATCCCGATACGCATGGAGGGGCCGCTCCGGCGGCCCTTTTTCATCGGGAGACCGCAGCCGTGAGCAAGGGCCGACCGGCCTGAGTTTCCGCGGGCGCCGTCGTTCAGGCCCGAAAGCAGACGGGACAATCCGGCTCAGACCCACTTGGCCAGCGGCGGGAGGCTCATGAGGACCGCGTTCGCGTCGTGCCCGGTCTCCAGACCGAACTTGGTGCCGCGGTCGTAGACGAGGTTGTATTCCGCATAGAGGCCGCGGTGGACGAGCTGGGCGTCCTTGTCGAGATCGGTCCAAGGCGTGTCGCGCCGCCGTTCGGTCACCGGCACGAAGGCAGGCAGGAAGGCGCGGCCCACGTCCTGCGTGAAGGCGAAGTCGGCCTCCCAGTCGCCGGTGTTGTGGTCGTCGTAGAAGATGCCTCCGACGCCGCGCGCCCGGCCGCGATGGGGCACGAAGAAATACTCGTCCGCCCAGGCCTTGTACCGCGGATAATAATCCGGCGAGTGCCTCTCGCAGTGCGCCTTCTGGACGGCATGGAAATGCGCCGTGTCCTCCTCGTACTCGATGCAGGGGTTGAGATCCGATCCGCCGCCGAACCACCACGCCTGCGGCGTCCAGAACATCCGGGTATTCATGTGGACGGCGGGCGTGTGCGGGTTCTGCATGTGGGCGACGAGGCTGATGCCCGAGGCCCAGAACCGCGGGTCGTCCTCCATGCCGGGCACACCGCGGGCGGCCATCGCCTTCTGCGCCCGCTCGCCCAGCTTTCCGTAGACGGTCGATACATTGACCCCGACCTTCTCGAACACGCGACCGCCGCGCATCACGCTCATGAGGCCCCCGCCGGCATCCGATCCGTCGTCGCTCGCCCGCTTGGTCTCGGTCACCTCGAAGCGGCCCGGCGGCCGGTCGGCGAAGGGTCCGGATGTCTGGCTGTCCTCCAGCGTCTCGAAGGCTGCGACGATATCGTCGCGCAGCTGACGGAACCAGGCCGAGGCGCGGGCCTTTTGAGAGTCGAACTGTTCGGTCATCCACCTGTCCTCCCGAATTGATGCGTTGCTAGCAGCTTTGGGGTTCCGGGGCTAGAATGAGCGAACCGACTTTTCGCCGCGCCGGAGATCCCGAATGCGTCCGTTGCTCGCCCTCTCTGCCCTCCTGATCCTTGCCGCCTGCGCGACGCCCCGGCAGCAGTGCGAGGCCCGCGCGACGCGCGATCTGCGCGTCGTCAACCAACTGATCGAGGAGAGCAGGGCGATTCTTGAGCGGGGTTACGCGTTCGAGACGGTCGAAGACGAAAGCCTCCGCTACACCTTCTGCCTCGACCGCGACGGGAACCGGACGCTTTGCTGGGTGCGCGACCGGGATTTTTCCACCCGTCCGGTCGCCGTGAACCTCGACGAGGAGCGGGCGAAGCTGGCCTCGCTTCTGAGGAAGAAGGAAGAGCTCGAGGTCGAGGCCCGCGCCGCGATCGAGGCCTGCCGGGCGCTACCCGACGGCTAGTGGGCCGGAGCGTCGACCGGGTCGACCAGCGTCCGACCGCCGTCGACCGTGAGAATCTGACCCGTCATGAAACCCGATCCGTCCGAGGCCAGGAACTGCGCGACCTCGGCGAGTTCGCCCGCGCCGGCGATCCGGGCGAGCGGCGTATGGCCGATGATCGACTCTCGGTACCCCTCGTGCTCCTTCAGCGCGCCCTGGAGTGAGGCGCTCATCACGCTGCCGAAGGCGACGCCATTCACCCGGATCCGGTGCGGCGCCAGCGCGACGGCGAGGGAGCGGGTCAGTTGATCCACCGCCGCGACGCTGACCGAATAGGCCAGAAGCTCGGGCTGGGTGCGCCGTGCGGCGATCGACGAAAGGTTGATGATCGAGCCGACCGGGCCCTCCGTCTGCCCGCCCTTCTCGGCCTGCTGGATCATCCGGCGGGCGAATTGCTGGGACAGGCGATAGCTCGTCGTGAGGTTCTGCCGGACCAGCTTTTCGAGCGTGTCATCCTCGGGATCGAGCGGATCCGAGGCCACCATCTGGCGGGATCCGTTCACGAGGATGTCGACGCGGTCGAAGGCGTCGATGGTGGCCGAGAGGAGGTTCGCGACCGACAGCTTCTCGCGCAGGTCGCAGGCGAAGTAGCGCATGTTGCCTTCGTCGAGATCCGAGCCGAGCTCGTCGATCAGCCGGCCTTCGTCCATGTCGGCGAACATCACGTTCACACCCTTGTCCGCGAAGTGCCGTGCGATGGCGAGCCCGACGCCGTTCGCGGCACCCGTGACGACGGCGGTCTTTCCGGCGATGGAAAAGGACATGGGTGACTCCTGTCAGCGGGACTTGAGCGGGTGGGACGCGTGGAATACCTTGAACGACGGGTCTGCACCGGTTTCGGCCACCTCGCGGAAGGCGGTTCGAAGGGTCTTTTCGTAGGGCAGATGGCGGTTCGCGACAAGCCAGAGACTGCCGCGGGGCGCGAGGATGCGCCGGGCGGCGTCGATGAAGGCGTGTCCGAGCGACGGATCGGAGGCGCGGGAGACGTGGAAAGGCGGGTTGGTGACGACCGTGTCGAAGGGCGTGTCGGGCGCGAATGTCGCAGCGTCCGCCCAGTGGAACCGCGCGCGGGGATCGGTGACGTTGCGCGTGGCACAGTCGAGGGCCGCGTGGTCGGCCTCGATGAGATGCAATTCCGCGACGCCCGTCCGTTCAAGGATAGCGCGCGAGAGATAGCCCCAGCCGGCCCCGAGGTCGGCGACCCTCGGGCCAAGCCGGGAGGGAAGCGCTCCGGCCAGCACGACCGATCCCTTGTCGGGCGCATCGGCCGAGAAAACGCCGGGCCGGGTGATGAAACCGCCCCCGATCTCCCGCGGCCCGGTGTCTTCCCAGTCGGAGAAGTCTCCGCCGATGACGGCGAAGATCTTGCCGTGGGCCTTGGAGATCACCTCGCCGACGTCCGCGCGGCTGCGCATCTCGCGGAGGAAGCCATCGATCCCGTCCGTTTTCGCCCCATCGATGAGGAGCGGACCGTCCGTCCGCCGCGCGGCCTCGGCGATGAGGGCGCGTGCGGCGGGCTTGGCGCGAGGAATGAAGACGACGGACAGAGCGAACCGGCCTTCGCCCTCGGGCGTCACGTCATAGCCTTGGCGGGCGAACGCGTCGTGGTCGGGGCGGAACCCCTGCACAACCGTCACGCGCTCCCGGGGCAACAGCGCCAGGTCGTCGGCGGCCGTGGGACCGAACACGCCGATCCGGCCTTCGGCGGGGATCGCGACCGCGCCCGCGTCGAGCGCCAGGGAAAGGCGGAGTGTCATGGGGGGAAGGACGCTTGGGGTCCTATTCCTTCTCCATCGTGCACTGGAGAGGATGCTGGTGCCGGCGGGCGAAGTCCATCACCTGACCGACCTTCGTCTCGGCCACCTCGAAAGAGAACACACCGACGACGGCCACGCCTTTCTTGTGCACCGTCAGCATCAGCTCGAACGCCTGGGCATGGCTCATCCCGAAGAAACGCTCGAGAACGTGCACGACGAATTCCATCGGCGTGTAGTCGTCGTTGAGCAGCAGCACCTTGTAGAGCGGTGGGCGCTGGGTCTTCGTCCGGGTTTCGATCATGACTCCGGAGTCGGGAACCTCCGGGGCCTTCTTGTCGGACATGGTGAAAGGCTGATAGCTGTGCTCACGCATCGTGGTATGCTGGGCCTCCGGCATCGGCTGCATAATATAAGCGGTGGCCGATCTGTGAAAAGGGGTTGCGGGTCGCGCGGCACGGATTCGTTTCGGGACACGCGTCATGCTCAGCACAATCGCCTTCGATGCGGACGATACGCTCTGGCACAACGAACGTTTCTTCCGGATGACGCAGGAGCGATTCGCCGACCTCCTGCGCGACCATGCCGAGCGCGAGCATCTCCATGCGCGCCTTCTCGCGGCAGAGCGTCGCAACCTCGGGCACTACGGCTTCGGTATCAAGGGCTTCGTGCTGTCGATGATCGAGACCGCGATAGAGGTCACGGACGAAAAGGTGCCGGCATCCGTCATTCGGGAGCTGATCGGGGCGGGGCAGGAAATGCTGGCTCATCCGATCGAGCTTCTGCCTCATGCGCGGGAGACCGTCGAGACGCTGGCAGACGATTTTCGGATCCTGCTCGTCACGAAGGGCGATCTTCTCGATCAGGAACGCAAGCTCGCGCAATCGGGGCTGGGAGAGCTCTTCGACGGGGTGGAGATCGTGTCCAGCAAGACGGCCGAGGTGTACGCGGGACTATTTGCGCGGCATGGCGACGGGCCCGAGAGCGCGATGATGGTGGGAAACTCGATGCGGTCGGACGTGCTGCCGGCGATCGGCGCGGGGGCGTGGGGCGTCTTCGTGCCGCATGATCTGACCTGGGAGATCGAGCACGAGGAGGCGCCTGCAGAGCACGCCCGGTACCGGCGCATCGCGGACCTCGGGGAACTCCCGGGGCTCGTCACGGATATCAAAAGATAGAGCTTTTGTAGCGTCAGGGAGCGACGCCACCAGATGTAGATGATGGTCCACGTCCGCGAACCCTTTGGTAATTGGCGGTTTGCGCACCTTCACGGCTGTGTTACGATCTGCCCAAATCACCAAGCCGGGCCACAAGAATGCACCGGCGCGAGGCAGACAGAGGGCAGTACACCGTGAGACACGGTCAAGGGCGATGCGCCCGTTTCGGGCTTGCGATTTCCGTATTCTTCTTCTTCGCCTGCGGCGCCGTCGCGGCCCCCTACGCGGCGATGGTGATGGACGCGCGATCGGGTGAGGTGCTTCATTCGCGCAACGCCGATACGCGTCTGCATCCTGCCTCGCTCACCAAGATGATGACGCTCTACATTGCCTTCGAGGCGGTCGAACACGGCGAGATCAGCCTCGACACGAAGGTCAAGATCTCGCGGCATGCCGCCTCCGAGCCGCCGTCCAAGCTGGGACTGCGCGCAGGACAGGAGATCGCCCTGCGGTACCTGATCCGTGCGGCGGCGGTGAAGTCCGCCAACGATGCCGCGACGGCCATCGGCGAGGCGCTCGAGGGATCCGAAGCCGCCTTCGCGCGCCGGATGAACCGCACGGCCAAGGCGCTCGGGATGACGCGCACGACCTTCAAGAACATGCACGGCCTGACCGAGTCGGGGCATCTCTCGACCGCGAGGGACATGACGATCCTAGGGCGCCACATGCTGTACGACTACCCGGAGTACTACAATCTGTTCTCGCGCCGGTCGACGGACGCGGGTCTGCGCACCGTCTCCAACACGAACCGCCGTCTGCTTTCGGCCTACAAGGGCGCGGACGGGATCAAGACGGGCTATACCCGTGCCGCCGGGTTCAACCTCGTCGCTTCGGCGGAACGCGGAAGCGAACGGATCATCGCGACGGTCTTCGGCGGACGGTCGACCGCCACGCGGAACAAGCGGGTCGCCGAGCTTCTCGACATGGGTTTCAGCCGCGCGCCGACGCGGGTGGCGATGCGGATGCCCGGCAAGCCGCCGTATCTCGGCAAGAGCGGCCCAGGGACGACGCGCGTCGCGGCCGCAGTCGCCCGGAGCCTGCGTCCGATGCCGCGGCCGGTGCGCGGCCAGGCGCCGGCCGAGGAGGTGCTGGTCGCGCTTCAGGGCGGGATCGATCGCACGCTCGTGGCGCTCGATCTCGAAGCGGGATCGGCACCGGCGGATGGCGTCGCCGCCGCCGAAGGCACGACGCGCGGGTCCCAACCTGGGACGGTCGCGTCTGTCGCCATCCCTGACATCGCTCCGAAACCGCGCCCCGAGGACATCGTTCTGGCCTCGACCGGCGGTGATCCCGTCGCCGCCGCCATCGCCGAAGCGACCGGGGAGGAGCGCGAGGTCGTCACCCGACTTTCGACCGCCGGCGGACGGCATTGGGGAATCACCATCGGCCGCTTCAACACACGTCATCAGGCAGAGCGGGTGCTTCTCCAGACCGCGCTGATCGAGATCTCGACTCTCGACACCGCGCTCCGCAAGGTGGTGCGCACACCGCGCGGGTTCGATGCGAACTTCGTCGGTCTGTCGGAGGATCAGGCGTCGCTCGTCTGCCGCAGGCTCACCGCGCGCAACCTGTCGTGCGAACCGCTCGGCCCGGGCTGACAGCGTCATCCTGCGGGACATGCGCGGCAGCGCCGATACACGTCAGGCCGCGTCTCCCTTGTGGTGCCCGAAGGCCGCTTCCATCAGTTCGCGAGTATAGTCCGTCTGCGGATTGGCGAAGATCTGTTCCGCCGACCCCTGTTCGACCACGTCGCCGCGCTTCATCACGATGACCTTGTGACTGAGCGCACGCACGACTTTCAGATCGTGGCTGATGAAGAGGTAGGCCAGCCCGTGCCGGCGCTGCAAGTCCCGCAGAAGCTCCACGATCTGAACCTGCACCGTCATGTCGAGTGCCGAGGTCGGCTCGTCGAGGACGACGAGTTTCGGTTGCAGGATCATGGCGCGCGCGATCGCGATCCGCTGGCGCTGGCCACCGGAGAACTCGTGCGGATAGCGGTACATCGTCGTGGGGTCGAGGCCGACCTCGGTCATGATGTCGGCGACCATCCGGGTCCTGTCGAGACCGTCCTTGCTGCCATGGATGGCGAGCCCCTCGGAGATGATTTCCTCGACCGTCATACGCGGGCTGAGGCTGCCGTAGGGGTCCTGAAACACGATCTGCATGTCGGCGCGGAGCGGTCGCAGCTCGCGCGACCGAAGCCCCTGGATGTTCCGTCCGAGTAGCGTCACCGGCCCTTCGGACGAGATCAGCCGCATGATCGCGAGCGCGAGCGTCGTCTTGCCCGAGCCGGATTCGCCGACGATGCCCACGGTCTCCCCCTGTCGCACCGACAGTGTCGCGGCGTTTACGGCCTTCACGAAGCCCACCGTGCGCTTCAGGAAGCCGCGCTGGATCGGGAACCAGATGCGCAGGTTCTCGGTTCTGGCGACCTCCTTGGCACCCTCCGGCACCGGCGGCGGCGCGCCGGGAGCCTCAGCGGACAGGAGGTTGATGGTGTAGGGGTGCCGCGGGGTCGCGAAGATCTCCTCGGTCGCTCCGTGCTCGACGATTTCGCCGTCCTTCATCACGCAGACCCGGTCGGCGAAGCGGCGCACGATGCCGAGGTCATGGGTGATGAAGAGCATGGACATGCCTTCCTCTTCCTTGAGGTCTGCGAGGAGGTTCAGGATCTGCGCCTGAATCGTGACGTCGAGCGCTGTGGTAGGTTCATCGGCGATCAGGAGGTCGGGGCCGTTGGCAAGGGCCATCGCGATCATCACGCGCTGACGCTGCCCGCCCGAAAGCTGGTGCGGATAGGCGCCGAGCCGTGTCTCGGGATCCTGAATGCCGACCTTGTGGAGGAGCTCGAGGATGCGGTCCCGCGCCGGCTTGCCGGTGAGGCCCTGGTGGATGAGCAGGCTTTCCGCAAGCTGTTTCTCCAGCGTGTGAAGCGGATTGAGCGATGTCATCGGCTCCTGAAAGATGAAGCTGATCTTGTTGCCGCGAATATCACGAAGCGTGTCCTCGTCCGCGTTGACCATCTGGTTGCCAGCGTAGACGACGGAGCCGGTGATGGTCGCGCTGTCGGGCAGGAGATCGACGGTCGAGAGCGCGGTCACGGACTTGCCCGAGCCGGATTCGCCCACGATCGCCACGGTCTCGCCGCGGCGGACTTCGTAGGAGACGCCCCTGACAGCCGTGGCCTCTGCCCCTTCCTGCCGGAAGGTCACGGTCAGGTCGTCTACCCTCAGGATCGGGTCGGTCACTGGAAGGTCTTCCTCGGGTCGAATGCGTCGCGGATGCCCTCGAAGATGAAGACGAGAAGCGAGAGCATGATCGCGAAGGTGAAGAACGCTGTGAAGGCGAGCCACGGCGCCTGCAGGTTCTGCTTGGCCTGAAGCGTGAGTTCGCCCAGCGAGGGGGCCGAGGACGGCAGGCCGAAGCCAAGGAAATCGAGCGAGGCGAGCGTGGCGATCGTGCCGGTGATGATGAAGGGCAGCATCGTCACGGTCGCGACCATGGCGTTGGGCAGCATGTGGCGGAACATGATCGTCATGTTCGATACGCCGAGCGCCTTCGCCGCGCGGACATATTCGAAGTTCCGCGCGCGCAGGAACTCGGCGCGCACCACGCCGACCAGCGCGGGCCAGCCGAAGAGGGCTGTGAGGAACACCAGCAGCCAGAAACTTCGGCCGAGGATCGCGAACATGATGATGATGATGTAGAGGCTGGGTGTGGACACCCAGATCTCGATCAGGCGCTGGAAGATGAGGTCGAGCCAGCCCCCGAAATAGCCCTGGATCGCGCCGGCGAAGATCCCGATGAGCGAAGCGATGGTGGTCACGATCAGAGTGAAGAGGATCGACAGGCGGAAACCGTAGATCACCCGGGCCAGCACGTCGCGTGCCGTGTCGTCGGTTCCGAGCAGGTGGTTGGCGTCGGGCGGGGAGGGGGCCGCGCGGCCGATGTCGTTGATCGTGTTGTAACTGTAGGGAATAGGCGGCCAGAGCATCCAGCCGGCTCCGACCGGCCGACCGTCCACGATGGCGGTCTCCCCGCTCGTGATGATCTCTTCGGGGTCGTCGAAACACGCCTCCAGCCCGCCCGAGGCGATCAGGCACTGCACCTCGACGTCGCTGTAGACGGCCTCGGTCAGGAAGTCTCCGCCGAAGGCGGTTTCGGGATAGAACTGGAAAATCGGCATGTGCCAATCGCCGCGATACTGCACGAGGATCGGCTTGTCATTCGCGATGAACTCCGCGATCAGCGACAGCCCGAAGAGGAGCGCGAAGATCCAAAGCGACCAGTAGGCGCGGCGGTTCCGCGTGAAGTTCCGCCAGCGGCGCTGGTTGAGCGGCGACAGCCACATCCGCCGCCGCTTCGGCAGGACGGGCGGGGGCGCGAGGTGCCCGCCGGCGCCCGGGTGGGGCGGCGGCGTCTCGATTCCCGGCTGGGTCGGTTCGGTCGTCTCGTCGTGGCGATAGTCGGGGTGGGCCATGTCAGACCTCCCGCCGCTCGAAGTCGATCCGCGGATCGATGAAGACGTACATCAGGTCGGAGAGGATCCCCACGACGAGGCCGATCAGCCCGAAGAAGAACAGCGTGCCGAAGATCACCGGATAGTCGCGGGCGACAGCGGCCTCGAATCCGAGACGGCCGAGGCCATCGAGCGAGAAGATCGTCTCGATGATGAGCGAGCCTCCGAAGAAGACGCCGATGAAGACGGCCGGGAATCCCGCGATGACGATCAGCATCGCGTTCCGGAACACGTGGCCATAGAGCACGCGACCCTCTTTCAGCCCCTTGGCCTTCGCCGTGACGACGTATTGCTTCTTGATCTCGTCGAGGAACGAGTTCTTCGTCAGCAGTGTGAGTGTCGCGAAGGCCGAGATCGTCGAGGCCAGCACCGGCAGCGTGATGTGCCAGAAGTAGTCGGCGATCTTGCCCAGAAGGCTCAACTGCTCCCAGTTGTCGGATGTCAGTCCCCGCAGCGGGAATATCTGCCAGTAGGAACCGCCCGCGAAGAGGACGAGAAGCAGGATCGCGAACAGGAAACCCGGGATCGCGTAGGCCACGATGATGAGACCGGAGGTCCAGGTATCGAATTGGGATCCATCCTTCACGGCCTTCCGGATGCCCAGTGGAATCGAGACGAGATAGGCGATCACCGTCGACCAGAGGCCAAGGGTGATCGACACCGGCATCTTCTCGAGCACAAGGTCGATCACGCTGATCGACCTGAAGTAGCTCTCCCCGAAGTCGAACTGGATGTAATTCCACATCATCGTCAGGAAGCGTTCGAGCGGCGGCTTGTCGAACCCGAACTCGCGTTCAAGATCGGCGATGAAGTCGGCGGGCAGGCCGCGCGCACCGACGTACCCTTCGCCGCCCCGTTCGACCAGTTCGGTCCCTGTGCCGGCGATCCCTTCAAACACGTCTCCGCCGCCCTCCATCCGGGCGATGATCTGCTCGATCGGGCCGCCGGGGACGAACTGCGTCAGGGTGAAGTTGATGATCATGATCCCGATCAGCGTCGGTATCACGAGCAGCAGTCGTCGGAGGATGTAAGCTCCCAAGAGCCGGCTCCTATATGGTCAGAGCGCGCCCGCCTCGCGCAGGGCCTCGGCCGCTTCGGCATCATACCACCAGAAGTCGACCACGCCGAGCGCGAGGGGCGGAATTTCCGGATGACGGTACATGTCCCAGTAGGCCACCCAATGTTCCTGGTTCGACCATTGCGGCACCCAGAAGCCGTGCGCGCGCAGCACCCGGTCGAGCGCGCGGACGCGGGGGCGCAGGTCGTCGAGCGTTTCGGCGTTGATGACGAGGTCGATCAGCCGGTCAACCGCCGGGTCCTGAAGCGCCATCAGGTTCCGTGAACTGTCCTGGGCGGTTTCGCTCGCGAACCACTGGCGCAGGCCGCTGCCCGGCTCGAAGCCCTGCCCCGGGGACAGGTTGACGAGATCCCAGTCGCCCGAGCGCCGCCGCTCGACGTATTGCGCCGTGTCGACCCGCTCGAGCCGGGCGTTGATCCCGATTTGGCGAAGATTCTCGACATATGGATTGACGACGCGGTCGAAGGACGGGCTCTGCTGGAGGATGACGAGGTCCAGCGTCTCGCCGGCCTCGTTGCGAAGGAGGCCCTCGGGGCCGGGCGTCCATCCCGCGTCCTGGAGAAGGCCGGCAGCACGACGCAGCACGCGGCGCGACGGAAGGTTCTGCTCCGCGTCGTTCTCGGGCGGCATGACTGCGGGATCGGTCAGGATGCTTTCATCGAGCAGCCCCTCGGCGACGAGCGGCTCCAGGAGCGCGCGCTCGCCCTCGGTGGGCTCGCCCTCGGCGGCGAGGTCGGAGCCGCCCCAGAACGAAGCTGGCCGGTCGTAGAGCCCGTAGAACAGCGTCTCGTTCGACCACTCGAAATTGAAGAGCATCCGCACCGCGTCGCGCACGCGCGCATCCTGCCATTTCCCGCGGCGGAGATTGAAGACGAAGCCCTGCGCCGTCGTGATGTTGCCGTCCGGCAGCGACTCGACTTCGACCCAACCCTGCTCGACCGCGGGAAAGTTGTAGGCGGTCGCCCAGATCCGCGACGTGTTCTCGATCCGCACCGTGTAGGCGGCCGCCTTGAAGCCTTCGAGCGCGGCGGAAGAATCGGCGAAGTACTCGATGCGGACCTCGTCGAAATTGTGACGGCCCCGGTTCTTGGGCAGGTCGGCGCCCCACCAGTTGGGGTTTCTCTCGTAGACGATGCTGCGTCCGAAATCGGCCTCTTTCAGCACATAGGGGCCGGTTCCGAGGAACGGCTCGTTCGTCGACTCGTCCAGCCGCGCGCCCGTCTCCTCGAACCACTCCTTCGAGAAGGGATTCCAGAGGCCGACGAGGCTGACCCGGTCACGCATCGGCGCTTCTTCGTTGAAATCGAAGCGAAGTTGGTAAGGTCCGGTTACCTCGACACTCTCGAAATAGCCTTCAACGACGTTCCGGAACTCCGGAATGCCCTGCTCGAGGAACAGGTCGACCGTGAACTTCACGTCCTCGGCGGTCATCGGTCTCCCGTCCGAGAAGGTGACGTCCTCACGCAGATTGACCACAACCCATTGGAGGCTCTCGGGGTATTCGACGGTCGTGCACAGGTAGCAGTAGATGCCGTAGGGGTCGTCGGCAGCCGAAATCATGATGTCCTCGTACATCAGGTCCGTGCTCGCGGCCGGGACACCCTTGCGCGTGTAGATGTTGAAGCTGTCGAAGCCGCCCTGCGAGGCGAGGCTGATCTCGCCGCCCTTCGGAGCGTCGGGGTTCACGTATGAGAACGGCTCGTCAGGTCCGTACTGCAACTCTCCGAAGCTCGAATAGCCGTGAGAGACGATGATATCTCCGTCTTCCGACTGTGCGAAGGCGAGGCCGGTCGTCCACATGAGTGCCATCAGGGCGAACAGGGAGAATTTCAGCGACCTACGGCGCATCCGGTCGCTCCGGGCGCTGATATCGGCGATGGCGCGGGGCTTGCGACTATGCATTGGTCGGGTTTCCTCCATCGTGCGGATGTCTGGGGCCTGTCTCTTACTTAGGCTACTTCCGGCGAAGTCGAAGGTACAAGTTGAGAAAACGTGATCGCTCCGCGATCGAGGAGCGGCAGTGGGACATGCCACTGAGAATGGCCGCACGATGACGCGCGGCCCATGAGACGGTCATCGCGAAGGTCAGCCGCCGGTCGTCGCGAGATAGGCGATAAGATTGGCGCGGTCCTCGATGTCGGCGAGCCCCGAGTAGCTCATCGAGGTGCCCGGAGCATAGGCGCGCGGGTTCTCGATGAACGCGCTGATCTCTTCGGGTGTCCACGCGCCATCGAGCCCGGACAGCGCGTCGGAGTAGCCAAAGCCGTCAACGGCGGCGATCTCGCGGCCGACGACGCCATCCAGATGCGGTCCGGTTCCGTCGGTTCCGTCGAGCCTGTGGCAGGCCTGGCACTGCCGCCAGAGCCGCTCGCCCGAACCGGCGTCAGCCGACGCGAAGACGGTTTCGAAGCTGACCTCTTCGACGACCTCTTCGGTCGCGTCGGCTTCGCCGGTATCGATGAGGTAGGCCTGTTCCTCTCCCGCCACATGATAGAGTCCGTCTGCGGCCCATCTTCCGAGAAGAAGGATGAGGAGCATCGTGCAAAGCGCGCCGATGGCCTTGGTCATCGTCAAAGTATCGAACATGCTTCGTCCCACTCCCGCGAAAAGTCCGGCGCTATGTATCCGCTTCCCTTGATGGACCGCAAGGGATAAGAGCCGCGACCAAACGACCATAGGACGAGGGTAACACAGCGGAAATGACGGGACGCATCGCTTTCCAGGGAGAGCCGGGCGCCTATTCGCATCAGGCGTGCCACGAAACCCATCCCGAGATGCAGGCGATCCCGTGCAAGACCTTCGAGGACGCGATCGAGGCCGTCCGCCGGGGAGATGCCGGTCTCGCCATGCTGCCCGTGGAGAATTCGACCTACGGGCGCGTGGCCGACATTCACCGCCTCATGCCGCAGAGCGGGCTTCACATCGTCGAGGAGTCCTTCGTCCGCGTTCATATCAACCTGCTCGGCGTGAGGGGGGCGAAGGTGGCCCACGTGCGCCGCGCGTTCAGTCACCTCGTGCTCATCCCGCAATGCGCGACCTTCCTCCGCGAGAACGGGATCGAAGGCGTGGTCGCGACCGACAACGCGACCGCCGCGCGTGAGGTCGCTGCGAACGGCGATCCCGCGACCGCGGCGCTGGCCTCCGAACTCGCGGGGGAGATCTACGGGCTCGACGTGCTTGCCCGCCATATCGAAGACCAGAAGCACAACACGACGCGGTTTCTCGTCATGTCGCGCGAGCCCGATTTCCGGCGTCGCGGCAAGCACGGGATGATCACCTCGTTCGTGTTCCGGGTCCGCAACATCCCCGCCGCGCTCTACAAGGCGATGGGCGGCTTTGCGACGAACGGCGTGAACATGACCAAGCTCGAAAGCTACATGGTCGATGGCTCGTTCTCGGCGACCCAGTTCTATGCCGACATCGAGGGGCATCCCGACGACCGCAACGTGCAGCTTGCTCTCGAGGAGCTCGATTATTTCACGTCCGAACTGAAACTGCTCGGCGTCTACCCGGCCGATCCGCGGCGCCGATAGGGGCGGTCCCGGGTCAGTCCGCCCGCCGGATCCCGTCCGCATGGGATCGCACCGCGCTGGCGAAGCGTTCGTCGAGCCGGCCCTTGGCGAGCCGGAGCGACTTCACGAGAATGCGCGCCGACATTGTTGTAGGACGGAACTCGAGCCCGATCCGGACGCGCGACTTCGTGTCTTTCACCGCAATCACCTCGACCTCGAGACGGCCCTCGAGGCCGCCGACGCCGAGGTCGGCGTCGTAGCCCGTAGGCGGGTCGAAGCGGACGATCTCGCCCCGCATTTCGCGCGCTCTCCCGTTCCAGACGAAACGGGCATGCCAGGCGAGGCCGCGTTCGACGGTGTGGCCGTGATCGATGCGCTGGACCTCTACGCCCCGGTGTCTTGCCCGTTCCGCATAGGCGTGGAAATCCGAGAAGGCAGCGAAAGCCCGGTCCGCCGGTGCATCCACGTCTGCCTGTGTCGAGAACTTCATGAGGCGTCAGTCCAGCCGGTCGGCGAGCCACGCCGTGATCAGGAAATTGGCGATCGACCCTTCACGGGCCGGCTTCATCGTCCCGTTGCGCCCTGCGAGGATGTCGAGCATCTCCTCGCGCGGAACCCAGCGGGCATCGTCAAGCTCTACCGGGTCGACTGTGATGTCGCGGCTTGTTGCCTCGCCCCGGCAGCCGACCATCAGCGACGAGGGAAACGGCCAGGGCTGCGAGGCGAGGTAGTCGACAGGTCCGACCCTGATGCCCGCCTCCTCGAAGACTTCGCGCCGCACCGCGCCCCCGAGGCTCTCGCCCGGCTCCACGAACCCCGCGAGGAGAGAGTACATCCCCTGCGGCCAATGCGGAGAGCGCCCCATGAGCACGTCGTTCCCCGAGAGGATCAGCATGATGACGACAGGGTCCGTGCGCGGAAAATGCCGTGTCCCGCAAGCGGGGCAGCGCCGCTGCCAGCCCGCGTCCTCGATCCGGCTTCGCTCGCCGCAGCGGGCGCAAAACCCGTGGCTCTCGTGCCAGCCGAGGATCGCCTTCGCGGTGGCGACGATCTCGGCGCCGCGCGGGTCGAGCCGGGTCATCGTCGTGCGAAGCTCGGCAAAGACGTGGTCGTGCGGCAGGTCGGGGTGGATCTGGACCGACGGATCAAAGAAGGCGCCGACCGTGTCGGGGATCTCCGGTGGCTCCCAGTCCGAGATATCGACGGCGAAGCGTGGCGCAAAATCGTCGAGGCCGAGGAAGACCGGCGTCTCGTCGGCGGCGGCAAGCACCCTGTGATCGGGCGCGAGCCAGCCGGGCGCCCTGTGCTCCCCGACGAAGAGCGGTTTGCCGCGCCAGATCGGGAGAACGCGCGCTGCGGCATCCTTCAGTATGTCCGAGAGCGCGGCCGCATCGGCGCGCAGATGCGCCGCCCGATCGAGCCCCGAGCCTCCGAACGTCACGGTCTCCGCAATCCGCATCGTCGCCCTCCCTCCGGCCTCCCTCTGCCATGGCGCCGGGCCATTGGCAAATCCGCAGATCTCGTGCTCTTCTCAAAGAACCGTCGGGCCAGCGGGAGCGGCAGTTTCCGGGGCGCCAACGGGACGCGATCATCTTCGGCGGGCCGGACAGGTTCCGCGACGTGATCGTGCGCGATGGCGTCGAGCAGGGCACGATCGACCCGACACCAACTCGACCGTCGCGTCAGGATCAGCCTCGGAGCACCGCGAGACGCCGTGGCGCCAGCATATAGGGCGCCACGAGGCCGCAGGTGTCGGCGAGAGGCAGGAGCGTCGCAGGGATCTCCATCCCGGCAACCTCCCGCATGAACGCGCGGCGCTTTCCGATGCGGTCCGAAACGGCTGGATGCGCCTCCATCAGCGTCACGACAAGGTCATCCTCGGCGATGACGTAGCCGTCCTCCATCCGTGTCGAGCCGTAGATCGGGTGGTCCGGAATCACGTCCATCTGCATCGCCATGCCTGACCGGATCGGCAGGTCGGACTCCGGAAAGATCGGCGACGAGATCCACTCGTCCGTCCCGATCAGGTGGCCGGGATTGAGGGTAATGCCGTAGCCGGGCAGGGCCTCGTCCATCGCCGCCTGCACGTCGCCGCCAACCGTGCCGGGCCGCATCATCGAACACCAGGTGGACATCGCGTCGATATAGGGGCCGACGAAAGCTTCGACGTAGTCTCGCGCCGCGTCCGGCATGTCATCGGGCCCTTCCGCGATCCATCCCGCTCGGCAGACGTTCGCGCCCCAATGGCAGACGTTGAAGCTGAGAGGTCGTCCGCGCTCGATGCGCGTGCCGATGGGGCCCGAAAGGCCAAGGGGCCGGCTGCCCGTCGCGAAGGTCACGTGGCAGCCGAGCGGCAGTCCGCCGAGACCAGCCGCCGCGACCGCCTCGAAGTCCGTCATGCCCTCGCGCAGCGCGAAGCTCAGCCGCCGCACCGCAGCCGCCGCCATGTGGTTGGCGAATTCGAGCCTGGGAATGTCGTCGACTGTTACGACGCTCCTGAGCCCATGCCCCGGATGCATGAAGAGGCCCGTGGCGTTCACCACCTCGTCGGCTCGTGCGCGCAGGAGGTCCGCCATGATGGAGGGCAGTTCCAGTGCGTGATCGGCGTCGCCGACCTCTTCCGCCGTCCAGTACTTCCACCCGACCGTGCCGATGCGCCCGCCCCGCGGCAGCGCCTGGTCGAGCAGCACGTCGAGCCGGTCGCCGTCGCGCGGCTGGGAGAGCAGAGAGAACGACGCGCAATGCGCCACGGCTATGTCGTCTGCCTCGACCGCGGGCGAGATCTGAGTGTAGGGCAGGCACTCGTTCCCCGCCATGAGGAGCGGCGCGCCCTCCGGCAGGACAACCATAAGCGCCTCCTCGAAGCGCGGATCGAAACCGCTCGCCCAAAGCAGATTCGCGCAATGCTCCCGGTCGCCGTAGATCACAAGCGCGTCGAGCGCCGACGTCTCCATCGCCGCCCGGATCAGCGCGAGCCGCGCGGCGAGCTCGGCCCGGGTTACCGGCGCCGGCACTTCGGGCGCACCGAAATCCGGCCAATCGTGGTCGATGAGGGTCGCGGGCATCATGAGTCTCCAGTCGGTGTGCGAACGACCCTACCTGCGCCTCCGTTCCGAGTCTCGGCTCCTCCGAAATAGGCAGGTCGTTAAACCCTTGCTCAAAATCCGGGCAATGATAGTTTCGGCGGCATCGGGCGAGGGCGGGCTCTGGCATCCCCCTCGCTCCACCGAAAAGATACGCGTCGGAAAACGACGTATCCGACAGAGGAGAATACTCTTGTTCCATCGTGCCATCACGGCAGCGGCCGGCGTAATGATCGCCGCTACCGCCTCCGCGCAGACGCAGCTACCCTTCGCGCTCGACTGGAAATTCGAAGGACCCGCGGCGCCCTATTTCGTCGCCATCGACAACGGCCACTTCGCGGACGC
>Ga0102925_1000557_pt1 | contig 20651 bp, 20 predicted proteins | sample SalPonR1_A_D1_MG_FD_78216 | JGI IMG/M metagenome (GOLD analysis project Ga0102925, IMG submission 78216) | Salt pond soil microbial communities from South San Francisco under conditions of wetland restoration - Salt Pond MetaG R1_A_D1_MG | ecosystem: Environmental > Aquatic > Marine > Intertidal...
ACGGGCGATTTTCTGGTGTTGAAAAACCTCCTCAATGACCTGAAGATCGCGCGGAAGTAATCCGCAGCAATCGGGGGGCGACTGATGCCATTTGTGCGTGCGGCGATCATCGCCGCACTATGTTTTTTTGCCGGGGCCCTGCCCGTCGTCGCGCAGGACGTTACCCTGACCTCGCGCGACGGCGATGTCGAGATTTCGGGAAACCTTCTTGGGTATGACGGCGAGTTCTACCGTGTTGACACCATTTATGGAGAGTTGACGGTGGACGGGTCGGGCGTGCTGTGTGAAGGGCCCGGATGCCCGAACCTTGAGAATTACGTCGCACGTGTGACGCTGTCGGGGGCACCGGTGCTCGGTCGCGTGTTGATGCCCGCGCTGCTGGAAGCCTTTGCCATCCGCCACGACTATGATCTTGAACGAAGCGATCTGGACGAACGCCAGATCCGGTTTTCGCTGACCGATCCCGAGTCGGGCGCGTTGCTTGGAGAGTTCACGCTCAAGCTCTCGAATACCGATGAGGGTTTTGCTGACCTGCTGGCCAACGAGGCGGATATGGTCATGTCCCTGCGCGAAGTACGCCGGTCAGAGCGCACGCATGCGCGCGCGGCGGGCATGGGCGATCTGGCGGAAAGCGGACGCAGCCGGATCGTGGCTTTGGATGCGCTGGTGCCGGTGGTCGCCGCCAGCAACCCGGTGCAGGGGATTACCACACCGCAACTGGCGCAGGTCTTGTCCGGCGAGATTGCCAACTGGTCCGAACTGGGCGGGCCGGATGCGCCGATCACGGTGCATGTGGTCAGTGACAGGTCGGGGCTGGGGCAGGCGACGGTGGATCGGTTGCTGAGCCCGGCGGGGGCGACTTTGATCGATCAGGCAAAGCGGCATGAGGACGGCTTGGCGTTGGTCGAGGCCCTTGAAGGCGATCCGTTCGGCCTGGGCGTGACCAGTCGCTCGGAGACGGGCAACACATGGGAACTGGCGCTGGAGGGCGCCTGCGGGTTTTCCCTCAGGGCGACGCGCCGCGCCGTCAAGACCGAGGATTATCCGCTGACGGCGCCGCTGTTCCTATATCTGCCTGCGCGCCGTTTTCCACGGCTGGTGCGCGATTTCCTGACCTATCTGCGCGATCCGTCGGCGCAGCTGGTGGTGCGCCGGGCCGGGTTCGTGGACCAGGCCCCCGAGGAGATCGTGATCAACGCACAAGGGGACCGGTTTGCGAATGCCATAGCGCAGGCGGGCAATGAGGTGGACCTGGATGAGCTTCAGCGCATGGTGCGGCTGTTATCGCCGCTCAAGCGGCTGACGACGACCTTTCGATTCGAGGCCGGATCTGTCCGTCTGGATGCGCAGTCGCGCTCGAATGTGCAGCAATTGGCGCGCTCGATGGAGATCGGGATCTATGATGCCAGACGGATTGTTTTCGTTGGGTTCAGCGATGGTGAAGGGCCTGCCGAGAGCAACCGCAAGATCGCCATGCGCCGGGCCGAGGCGGTGCGCAGGGCGGTGAGTGATGCCGCCGAGACGGCAAACCTTTCGCGTATCGCGATCGAGACAGAGGCCTTTGGCGAAGCCATGCCGATGGCGTGTGATGACAGTGAGTGGGGCCGACAGGTCAACCGGCGTGTGGAGGTCTGGGTGCGCTAGAGATAGCCGGCTGAGCGAAAGCTGAGTTCGCAGGATTTGCCGATGATGATGTGGTCGTGCAGCGTGATCCCGAGGGCATCTGCGGCGGCCTGAACACGGGTTGTCATGGCGATATCCGACTCGGATGGCGTGGGATCGCCCGAGGGGTGATTATGCACCAGAATCAAGGCACTGGCGTTCAGCTGAAGGGCGCGTTTCACGACCTCGCGGGGGTAGACGGGGACGTGATCGACGGTGCCGCTGGCCTGGGCTTCGTCTGCGATCAGGATGTTCTTGCGATCGAGGTAGAACACGCGGAACTGTTCGGTCTCGCGATGCGCCATCGTGGTGTGGCAATAGTCCAGCAAGGCATCCCAGGACGAGATCACCTGCCGCTGCATGACCCGCGCGCGTGACAGGCGGTGCGCCGCTGCCTCGACGATCTTGAGTTCGCAGATCACGGCGTCGCCGATGCCTGGCACCTCTTGCAGCTGATGGGCCGGGGCCGAGAGGATGTGGTTGAAATCACCAAACTTATCAATGAGTTCGCGCGCCAGAGGTTTGACGTCGCGGCGGGGAATGGCCCGGAACAGGACCAGTTCCAGCAACTCGTAATCAGGCATGGCGGCGGCGCCGCCGGTGAGGAAGCGTTCGCGCAGGCGTTGGCGGTGGTCGCGGATATAGGACGGCAGGCGCGCCGGGGCCGGGGCGGGGCCGGAGGGAGCATCGTCAGTGCCGAAAAGCGGCAGGGACATTTCCGAGAAGGCGTGCGGATCGGACATGCCGGGAGGGTGCCCGCACGGGGTTAGAAAAAGGTTAATGAAGGGCGAATTCCTGGATCGGTATCACGTCGGTATCGTGTCGGTATGACGTCGGTGCCGTATCGGCACGGCGCGCGTTAACGCTATGGCGCAAGGCAAAGGAAAAGGGGCGCGCTGATGGCACGCCCCTTTTCGGATGGGTCACGGTGACGACTGCGGCTACGACCTGCGCGCCGACGGTTCAGCCCTTCATGCCGTCCCAGAAACTTTTCACGGAGGAAAAGAAGCTTTTGCTTTCGGGATTGTTGTCCTCGGAGAGGGAATCAAATTCGCGCAAAAGCTCTTTCTGGCGGCTGGTGAGATTCACCGGTGTTTCCACCGCCAGTTCGATGAACATGTCGCCATGGCCGCCGCCGCGCAGTGAGGGCATGCCCTTGTTGCGCAGGCGCATCTGACGGCCTGATTGCGATCCGCCGGGGATCTTCACGCGCGAGCGGCCACCGTCGATGGTGGGCACCTCGATGTCGCCGCCAAGGGCGGCGTCGGTCATCGCAACCGGCACGCGGCAAAACAGGTTGTTATCCTCGCGCTCGAAGATGTCATGCTTGGCAACCTCTATGAAGATGTAGAGGTCGCCCGGAGGCCCGCCGCGCATTCCGGCCTCGCCTTCGCCGGCGAGGCGAATCCGGGTGCCGGTCTCGACACCTGCCGGGATGTTGACGTTGAGTGCGCGATCCTTTTCGACGCGGCCCTGACCATGGCAGGTCTTGCAAGGGTTCTTGATGATCTGGCCCAGCCCCGAACAGGTGGGGCAGGTGCGTTCGACCGTGAAGAAGCCCTGCTGCGCACGCACCTTGCCCATGCCCGAACAGGTGGGGCATGTTGTGGGCTCGGAGCCGCCTTCGGCGCCGGTTCCGCTGCAGGCGTCGCAGGCGACGGAGGTCGGCACGTTGATGGTTTTCTGAATGCCGGTATAGGCGTCTTCGAGGGTGACGCGCAGATTGTAGCGCAGATCCGAGCCGCGCGAGGCGCGCTGACGCCCGCCGCCCGCGCGCCCGCCGCCCATGAAGTCGCCGAACAGGTCGTCGAACACATCCGAAAAGGCCGAGGCGAAATCGCCCTGACCCTGGGCGCCGCCAAAGCCGCCGCCGGGACGCGGGCCGCCACCGCCGCCCATGCCGCCTTCGAATGCGGCGTGGCCGAACCTGTCATAGGCGGCTTTCTTTTCCGGGTCCTTCAGGACGTCATAGGCTTCGCCAGCTTCCTTGAACTGGGATTCGGCATCGGGGTTATCATTGTTGCGGTCGGGGTGAAGTTCCTTGGCCTTGGTGCGATAGGCCTTCTTGATTTCATCCGCCGACGCGCCCCGTGATATGCCGAGCACTTCGTAATAGTCGCGTTTGGCCATCGGGGATCTCCTTTTGCTGGAACACGCAGGGCCGGCCCAATGATCGGACCGGCCCTGTTGGTCCCGTCAGGCGCCTTACGAGCGCTTGTCGTCGTCAAGGTCCTCGAAGTCGGCGTCGACGATGTCATCGTCGCCCGAACCGCCCTGATCTGCGGCACTGGGTTCACCATCGCCTTCTTCGGTCTGGGCCTTGTAGATCGCCTCGCCCAGTTTCATCGCGGCCTCGGTGACGTTCTGGATGCCCGCCTTGACCTTTTCGGCGGTCACGTCGTCCTTCTCGAGGTCGTCCTTGAGGGCGGCGACGGCCAGTTCGATCGCCTCCACCGTGGTCGGATCGACCTTGTCGGCGTGCTCTTCCAGAGACTTCTCGGTCGAATGAATCAGGCTTTCGGCCTGGTTCTTGGATTCGATCAGCTCGCGGCGCGCCTTGTCGGATTCGGCGTTTTCCTCGGCTTCCTTGACCATCTTCTCGATGTCGTCCTCGGTGAGGCCGCCCGACGCCTGGATCGTGATCTTCTGTTCCTTGTTGGTGCCCTTGTCCTTGGCGGAAACAGAGACGATGCCGTTGGCATCGATGTCGAATGTCACCTCGATCTGGGGCATGCCGCGCGGTGCGGGCGGAATGTTTTCGAGGTTGAACTGACCCAGAAGCTTGTTGTCGGCCGCCATTTCACGTTCGCCCTGGAAGACGCGGATCGTCACGGCGCTCTGGTTGTCCTCGGCGGTCGAGAAGATCTGCGACTTGTTGGTCGGGATCGTGGTGTTGCGGTCGATCAGGCGGGTGAAGACACCGCCAAGCGTCTCGATGCCAAGGGACAGCGGCGTCACGTCGAGCAGCACCACGTCCTTGACGTCGCCTTGCAGCACGCCGGCCTGAATGGCGGCGCCCATTGCGACGACCTCGTCGGGGTTCACGCCCTTGTGGGGTTCCTTGCCGAAGAACTTGGTCACTTCCTCGACGACCTTGGGCATGCGGGTCATGCCGCCGACCAGTACGATCTCGTCAACCTCGTCAGCCGAGATGCCCGCGTCCTTAAGGGCCGCGGCGCAGGGCTTCATCGAGGCTTTGATCAGGTCGCCCACCAGGCTTTCCAGCTTGGCGCGGGTCAGTTTCATGACCATGTGCAGCGGCTGACCGTCCGAGCCCATCGAGATGAACGGCTGGTTGATCTCGGTCTGCGAGCTGCTGGACAGTTCGATCTTGGCTTTCTCGGCGGCCTCTTTCAGGCGCTGGAGAGCCATCTTGTCCTTGGTCAGGTCGACGCCGTGCTCTTTTTTGAACTCGTCGGCGAGGTAGTTGACGATCCGCATGTCGAAATCTTCACCACCAAGGAAGGTGTCGCCGTTGGTGGCCTTCACCTCGAACAGGCCGTCGTCGATCTCGAGGATGGTCACGTCGAAGGTGCCGCCGCCAAGGTCATAGACTGCGATGGTCTGCGTTTCCTTCTTGTCGAGACCATAGGCCAGCGCGGCGGCTGTCGGCTCGTTGATGATTCGCAGCACTTCGAGGCCGGCGATCTTGCCGGCGTCCTTGGTCGCCTGACGCTGGGCGTCGTTGAAATAGGCCGGGACGGTGATGACCGCCTGGGTCACTTCCTCGCCCAGATAGCTTTCGGCGGTTTCCTTCATCTTGCCGAGGATGAAGGCGGAAATCTGCGAGGGGCTGTATTTTTCGCCGCGGGCCTCGACCCAGGCGTCGCCGTTGCCGCCGTCGATGACGTTGAACGGCATGTTCTTCTTGTCCTTGGCCAGATCGCTGTCGTCGACGCGGCGACCGATCAGGCGCTTGACGCCGAAGATGGTGTTTTCGGGGTTGGTCACGGCCTGGCGCTTGGCGGGCTGGCCGACAAGGCGCTCGCCTTCGGCAAAGGCCACGATCGAGGGCGTCGTGCGGGCGCCTTCGGAGTTTTCGATCACGCGAGACTGGCTGCCGTCCATGATGGCGACGCAGCTGTTGGTGGTTCCGAGGTCAATACCAATGACTTTGGACATGTTGTTCGATCCCTTCTCTATTAAGGCGATGTTCCGGACGCCCGACCCGTTCTGGCACCGGGCCTCCGATCTTGGAGCGGGCCACGGCAGGCCGTGGGTCCGCGCTTTGCGGGTATATAGGCAGGCGGAACTGGCCCTGCAAGCGGCCCGGAGGGGTGGAATCCGGGATTCTGTGCTTAATTCAAGGGAAGAGCTGTCCGAGAGGGGTGCAACATGACCGAACCGACGCTGATCGTGCGGGGGGTGAAGATCTACAAGGGCGCGCTGGATGGGGCGACGCAGGAAGCGCTGGTCACGGCCCTGCGCGAGGTGGTGCGCCGCGCGCCGCTGTTCTCGCCGATGACGCCCTATGGCAAGGCGATGACGGTCCGGATGACATCGGCGGGGCGCTATGGGTGGTATGCAGACCGAAAGGGATACCGCTACGAGCCGCGCCACCCGGACGGACAGGACTGGCCGCCGATCCCCGAGGAGGTGCTGACGGTCTGGCGCGATCTGGTGAGCGATGCGCGGCTGCCGGATTGCTGTCTTGTGAATGTCTATCGCGACGCGGCCAGGATGGGGATGCATCAGGACCGCGACGAGGCAGATTTCGGCTGGCCGGTGTTGTCGGTGTCGCTGGGAGATTCGGCGCTGTTCCGGATCGGCAACACCACGAGGGGCGGCAAGACCGAATCGCTGTGGCTGGAGTCGGGCGATGTGGTGGTGATGGGGGGCGATGCGCGTCTGGTCTATCACGGTATCGATCGGATCAGGCCGGGTTCCTCCACGCTGCTGGAGGGCGGGGGGCGGATCAACCTGACGCTCAGGGTCGTGGATTGAGCGCGCTCAACGCCGGGATTCCCAGCTTTTGGAGGCATATTGGCGCGTGTAGAACTCGCCCATCATGCCGAGAAGAAGAAGCACCACCGCGATGGTGAGGGGGTATTCCACCGATGAGTTGCGCGGGAAATAGTTGATGAAGGTGAAGCCGCGACATTGGTCGATGGCGTGAAAGAGCGGGTTCCAGTCGAACATCGAGAGCATGAAGGGTGGCAGCGAATTGGCGACGAACATCTTGCCCGAGGCGATCATGTTGGCGCGCTGATAAATGGTGGTGAAGATCGCGACGAAACCCGGCGCCCAGGGCTTGATCGCCAGAAGTACAAGCCCGATCGAAACACCCGTGAACCAGGCAAGGAGCAGCATCGCGAAGGCCCCGACCGGTTCCGCGATTTCGAATGGGGTGAAGCCGACGTGATAGACGAACAGGATCACGAACATCGACAGCACCTGAATATAAAGCGAACCGAGCGCCGCCGCCGTCACCGATATGATCGTGTTCATCGGCGCGTGCTGCATCATCGGCGAGGACGGCCCCTCGGCGCCGACGACGGCGCCAAGCGCCTTGATGTGGGTCAGGAACAGGAAGATCCCGGTCATCATGTAAAGCAGGAAGTCGCCGCGTATGCGGGCGCTTTTGATTCCGAGGACCCAGAACATGACGTAGAAGGCGAGAACGAAAATGACGGCCGTCATGATGTTGTTGAACAGCGCCATGAACGCATTGCCATGCGACTTGCGCACAGACCGCACCGTCGCATGATATACAAGCTCCGCAATCGATAAGGCCGATTGCAGGCCGCTTCTGGACGTGACCTTGTGAAACATCTGACCGCCGCTGACCGCCTGTTGATTTCTTGCACGGATTTCTTGCTGTCCCTTTAGCGGCGTATCATAAGGGGCGCAAAGCGTTGGATCAACCTGCGGTGAACATGCCGCAGATTATGTAAGCAGGAGTACCACATTGGATTACGAGAGACTTGTCGAAGTGATGCGGGAACTGGCTTTGATGGCGGGCGACCGGATCATGGACATCTACAACGCCGACGATTTCGACGTGAAGGTGAAATCCGATGACAGCCCCGTCACCGAGGCTGACGAGGCCGCGGATGCGCTGATCTCGGCGGGGCTGCGCGCGGCCTTTCCGGATGTGCCGCTGGTGACCGAAGAGCAGGCGGAGTCGCATGGGCAGAGCGTCGACTCGTTCCTGATCGTCGACCCGCTGGATGGCACCAAGGAGTTCATCAACCGGCGCGGCGACTTCACCGTCAACATCGCCTATGTGGAAAACGGCGTGCCGGTGCGCGGCGTGGTCTATGCGCCTGCCCGCGAGCGCATGTTCTTCACGCAGTCCGATGGATCGACGGTCGAGGAAGAAGGACCGTTCGACAAGGACACCGTCGGCACGCTGCGCGCGATCCGGGTCTCGAAGCCCGATAACGCGGCGCTGATGGTCGTGGCCAGCAAATCGCACCGCGATCAGGCCACGGATGATTATATCGCAAAATATGGCATCAAGGACATGACCAGCGCAGGCTCGTCGCTCAAGTTCTGCTTGGTCGCGACAGGCGAGGCGGATCTTTATCCGCGCCTCGGACGCACTATGGAATGGGATACTGCCGCCGGGCAGGCCGTGCTGCATGGTGCTGGCGGGCAGGTGGTGCGTTTCGACGATCACACGCCGCTGCGTTATGGCAAGGACGGTTTCGCAAACCCGTTCTTCATCGCCTATGCGCCGGGCGTTGATCTGAAGGGCGGGTGATGACGGTTCTGATCGTCATCCCGGCGCGCTACGCGTCGAGCCGTTATCCAGGCAAGCCGCTGGTCGGACTGACCGGAGCCACCGGAATCAGCAAGAGCCTGATCCAGAGAAGCTGGGAAGCCGCGGGGCAGGTTTCGGGTGATGTCCGGGTCGTGGTGGCGACGGATGACGACCGTATCCGGCAGGCCGCCGAAAGTTTCGGCGCAGATGTGGTGATGACATCCGAGGCCTGCCGCAACGGCACCGAGCGCTGCGCCGAGGCCCATGCGGCGCTTGGCGGTGGACACGAGATCGTCGTGAACCTTCAGGGCGATGCGCCGCTGACGCCGCATTGGTTCGTCGAGGCGCTGATCGGGCAACTGGCCGAAGACCCTGACGCCAGCATGGCGACCCCGGTTCTGCGCTGTGATGGACGGGCGCTCAACGGGTTCCTGGAGGATCGCCGCGCAGGACGGGTGGGCGGAACGACCGCGGTGTTCGATTCCCGGAGGCATGCGCTTTATTTTTCCAAGGAGGTGATCCCCTTCACCTCGGCGTCTTATGGCGAGGACGATCCGACGCCGGTGTTTCATCATGTGGGGGTCTACGCCTATCGGGCGCCGGCACTGGCGGCCTATCCGGGCTGGCCGGAAGGCGAACTGGAGCGGCTTGAGGGGCTTGAGCAGCTCCGGTTCCTTGAAAATGGCCATGCGGTGCGCTGTGTCGAGGTCGAATCGCGCGGCAGACAGTTCTGGGAGTTGAATAATCCCGAAGATGTCTTGCGGATCGAGACCATGATGGGTCAAATGGGAGAGGCATGAAGGTTTGTGGGGTCGATGTTGCGATTGTCGCAGCGAGGCCCAGAAATTTCCATATTTGAGCATTAATCGATGCAACAAGTTCTTGAGTGGCCTATACATCGGCCACGTTAGGTAATTGGTCAGGAGCAGGCATGAAAAAGAAAGTAACCAAAGCGATTTTTCCGGTTGCCGGGCTTGGGACGCGATTCCTGCCGGCAACGAAGTCGGTCCCCAAGGAGATCATGACCTTGGTGGATCGCCCGTTGGTCCAGTATGCGATCGACGAGGCACGCGAGGCCGGGATCAAGGATTTCCTCTTTGTCACGTCGCGCGGAAAAGGCGCGCTCGAGGATTATTTCGACCTTGCGCCGCAGCTTGAACAGGAGCTGCGCAAGAAGGGCAAGGATGATCTTTTGCAACTGCTGAAAAGCACCAACATGGACAGCGGCCAGATCGCCTATGTCCGCCAGCACAAGCCGCTGGGGCTGGGTCATGCCGTGTGGTGCGCGCGTCACCTGATCGCGAACGAGCCCTTTGCCGTGATCCTGCCCGATGACGTGATCGCAGCCGAAAAGCCGTGCCTGTCTCAGATGGTCGAGGCGTTCGAGGAAACCCAGGGCAACATCGTCGCGGCGATGGAGGTGCCCGACGAGCAGGCCTCGTCTTACGGTGTTCTGGACATCAAGGAAGACATGGGGCGCATCGTGTCGACCAAGGGTATGGTCGAGAAACCCAAGCCGGGCGAGGCGCCGTCGAACCTGGCGGTGATCGGGCGCTATATCCTGACGCCGACAGTTCTGAAGATGCTCAACAAGAAGCGGACCGGCGCCGGGGGCGAGATCCAGCTGACCGATGCGATCGCCGACGCAAGGGACAGCGGTGAAGAGGTGTATGGGTTCCGTTTCGACGGTCAGCGCTTTGACTGCGGTTCGAAATCGGGCTTCCTGCAGGCGACCGTCGCTTTCGCGCTGGCGCGGGAGGATCTGCGCGACGATCTGCGGGCTTTTCTCAGCGATATCATGTATTCCGAGAAGGCAGCGCAGTAATTTCGCGGAGGGTCGGGTTTGACCAACATCCTTGTCACGGGGGGTGCCGGGTATATCGGCTCCCATGCCTGCAAGGCGTTACGGGCCGCCGGTTACACGCCGGTGACGTATGACAATCTCAGCACCGGCTGGGAGGATGCGGTAAAGTTCGGCCCGTTCGAGAAGGGCGACCTGAACGACCGTGAGCGGCTTGACCAGATCTTCGCGGCCTACCAGCCCACGGCCATTCTGCATTTCGCCGCCCTCAGCCAGGTCGGCGAAAGCATGCGTGAGCCCGGGCTGTACTGGCATAACAATGTCGCGGGGTCGCTGACGCTGTTTCAGGCGGCGGTGCAGGCGGGGTGCCTGGACGTGGTGTTCTCATCAACCTGCGCGACCTATGGCGATCAGGACAATGTGGTGCTGGATGAAGCCAGCCCGCGCCACCCGATCAATGCCTATGGTTCCAGCAAACGCGCGGTCGAGGACATCCTGCGCGATTTCGAGGCGGCCTATGGGCTGCGAAATGTCATCTTTCGCTATTTCAACGTGGCGGGCGCCGATCCCGAGGCCGAGGTGGGTGAATTCCACCAACCCGAGACGCATCTTGTCCCGCTGATCCTTGATGCGGTTGACGGCAAGCGCGATGCGCTGACCATTTTCGGCACCGATTATGACACCCCGGACGGCACCTGTATCCGCGATTACGTGCATGTGATGGATCTGGTGGATGCGCATGTTCAGGGTCTGAAATGGCTCGAGGAGAACAAGGAAAGCCGCGCGTTCAACCTTGGAACGGGCAGCGGGTTTTCGGTGCGCGAAGTCATCGACCGCGCCGCCGCGATCACTGGGCGCGAGGTGCCGGTCGTCGAGGGGCTGCGCCGGCCGGGCGACTGCACCAAGCTGGTTTCAGGATCGACGCGCGCGGTTTGCGAGTTGGGCTGGGCCCCAGGACGGTCGACGCTGGATCAGATGATCGGCGATGCCTGGCGGTGGCATCAAACTGGACATTACGCCGGATAAAGCCGAGTCTCCGGGCGGTTGGTACAGGTCAGGCAGAGCGGTATGGAGTTGCTCAGGGAAGCGGGTATTGCCTATCGGCTGCGATGGAAGCGGCGGCGGCTGCTGTATCGTGCGCTGCGCAAGCGCCGCCAGTTGACGGCAGTTGCCGACCGCACCGCGGATATTGCCCATGACGCGATTCTGGCAGCGGCGACAGTGCGCAACGAGATGGTGCGCCTGCCGCATTTCCTGACGCATCACCGGCAACTGGGGGTCGATCACTTCCTGATCGTCGATAACGGCAGCGATGACGGCACGCGCGACTATCTGGCCGCGCAGTCCGACGTTTCGCTTTGGTCGACGGCGCATAGTTACAAGCTGTCGCGCTTTGGCATGGACTGGCTGACCTGGCTTCAGATCCGCCACGCCCATGGCCACTGGTGCCTGACGCTGGATGCCGACGAGACCTTTATCTACCCGCATCACGACACCCGCTCGCTGCGTGCGCTGACCGGCTGGCTTGAGGCCAACGACCGGCAATCCTTTGGCGCGTTGATGCTGGACATGTATCCCAAGGGGCCGCTCAAGGCGCAGACCTATCGGCCTGGGGACGATCCGTTCCGGCAGCTTTGCTGGTTCGATGGCGGCAATTACGTGATGCAGAAGAAGCCGGACCTTCAGAACCTCTGGGTGCAGGGCGGGGTGCGTGCGAGGTATTTCTTTGCCGATCGCCCGCGCCAGGCCCCGACGATGGGCAAAACGCCTTTGGTCAAGTGGAACCGGCGCTTCGCCTATGTCAGCTCGACCCATTCGCTGCTGCCGCGGCGGTTGAACAGGGTCTATTGCGAGAAGGGCGGCGAGATGCTGTCAGGCGTTTTGCTGCACAGCAAGTTCCTTGATGTCGTCGTCGAGAAATCTGCCGAGGAAAAGGAACGGCGCGAGCATTTCGCCAATAGCGAGCTTTATGAGACCTACTATGACGGTCTGATCGCGAACCCGGACCTTTGGTGCGAGGGATCTACCCGCTTTATCAGCTGGCGCCAGCTCGAGGCGATGGGGCTGATGTCGAGAGGGGGATGGGTTTAGGATTGACCGCAGGCATGAAGCAGGGAAGAACGATACAGGTTTATTTTTGGGTCTGGAAAAATAGTATGTTAAGCCACCACCGGCAAAGCTGTGCCAGAAACAGAAAAAAACAGCGGCGAGGCAAGGTTTGAGCTTTTTGCAGTCATATCGCATGCGTCTCAAGCGCAAACGGGCGAAGATCCGTGCCTGGCGCAAGCATTTTTCGCTGACTCCGATCGAAAACCGCACCGGGAACATCCGGGCGGGAGATATCCTGTTGTTCTCGACCTTTCGCGACGAACATGTGCGCCTGCCCTATTTCCTGAAATACTATCGTGATCTTGGTGTGTCGCATTTCCTGATGGTGGACAACGACAGCCAGGATGGCGGCCGGGAATACCTGGCCGATCAGCCGGATGTGTCGCTATGGACGACCAAGGCCAGTTACAAGGCTGCGCGCTTCGGTGTCGACTGGCTCAACTGGTTGCAGGCCAAATATGGCCATGGGCATTGGTCGCTGGTGGTCGATCCTGACGAATTCTTCGTCTATCCGTTCTGCGATACCCGCCCGATCCGCGCCCTGACCGATTGGCTGGACGTGTCTCAGCTTCGCTCGTTCGGGGCGATGTTGCTGGATATGTATCCCAAGGGGCGGATGGATGCGGTGCCCTATCGGGTGGGTCAGAACCCGATGGAGATCGCATCCTGGTTCGATCCCGGCAACTACCTGATCCAGAAGAACCCGGCCTTCGGCAACCTCTGGATTCAGGGGGGGCCGCGGGCACGGGTGTTCTTTCCAGAGACGCCGGCCAAGGCGCCGGCGCTCAACAAGATACCGCTGGTGAAATGGGACCGGCGCTATGCCTACCTGAGTTCAACCCACATGCTGTTGCCGCGCGGATTGAACCAGACATATGATACGCTTGGCGGCGAGAAGGCGAGCGGCGTCCTGTTGCACGCCAAGTTTCTCGATACGTTCGCGGCCAAGGCCGAGGAGGAACTGGAGCGCAAACAGCACTATGCGGCCAGTATCGAATACAAGGCATATTACGACAACCTTAAGGATAACCCAGACCTTTGGTGCAAATGGTCGGAAAAGTATATAAACTGGCGGCAACTGGAAATTCTCGGACTGATGTCCAAGGGGAACTGGGCTTAAAAAGGGCGACGGGCAGTGAGTGTCGGTATCATCATGTTGGTTCATACGGCGTTTGACCGTGCCGAGCAGGTCGCGCGCCACTGGGCGGCGGCCGGTTGCCCGCTTGTGATCCATGCCGACAAATCCGTCCCGGCCAAGACCTATAAAGCATTCGTCAACGCGCTTTCCGATCTGCCCGATGTCCGTTTCTGCAAGCGGCATCGTTGTGAATGGGGAACATGGGGTCTGGTGGCGGCGACCCAAAGCGCGGGCCAGCTTATGCTGGATGAGTTCGAGGACGTGCGGCATGTCTATCTGGCGTCGGGCTCGTGCCTCCCGCTGAGACCGGTGCAGGAGCTGATCGACTACCTGGCCGAACGACCGCAGACTGATTTCATCGAATCCGCCACCACCGCCGATGTGCCCTGGACGATGGGGGGCCTTGACCATGAACGGTTCACGCTGCGCTTCCCGTTCTCGTGGCGCAAGCACCGCTTCCTGTTCGACAAATACGTGTCGCTGCAACGCCGCCTTGGCTTCAGGCGGCGCATCCCCAACGGGCTTGTGCCCCATATGGGCAGCCAATGGTGGTGTCTGACGCGCCAGACCCTGTCGGCGATCCTGTCAGACCCCGACCGGCAGGTCTATGACGCCTATTTTCAGCGCGTTTGGATCCCCGACGAAAGCTATTTCCAGACGCTTTCGCGGCAGTATTCCCTACAGATCGAAAGCCGTTCGCTGACGCTTTCGAAGTTCGACTACCAGGGTAAGCCGCATATCTTCTATGACGATCACCTTCGGCTTCTGCGCCGCTCCGACTGTTTCGTTGCCCGCAAGATATGGCCCTTTGCGAACCGGCTATACGATGCCTTCATGAGCGACAACGCCGGCGCAATGAAGCGCACGGAGCCCAATCCCGGCAAGATCGACCGCATCTTTTCCAAGGCGGTGGAGCGGCGAACGCGGGGGCGCCCCGGCCTTTACATGCAAAGCCGCTTTCCGGTTGAAGGGCGTGAAAACGGGGTCACTTGTGCGCAATATTCGGTTTTCGAGGGATTTGGCGACCTGTTCGAGAATTTCGAACAATGGCTTGCGCGGATCACCGCAACGCGGGTGCATGGCCACCTGTTCGCGCCCGAGCGGGCCGAGTTTTCGGATGGGCAGACGGTGATGAACGGCGCGCTTTCGGACAGTGCGGCCTTGCGCGACTATAACAAGCGGGCGTTTCTGGCGAGCCTGATCTGGAACACGAGGGGCGAGCGGCAATGTTTCCAGATGGGGCCGCGCGACCATATCAAGGATATCGAGTGGGAAATCGCCAAGGACCCCAATGCGCAAATCTCGGTCATTTCGGGAAGCTGGGCGGTGCCGCTGTTCAAATCGAACAGGAATTTCGCCGACATCCGGCAGGAGGCCGCGCGCCTGCAGCAGATCGAAAGTAAGCATCTGGATGTGTTGCGCTCGCCTTGGGCCAAGGCGCGAATCCGGATCTGGACCATGGCTGAATTCATCGAGGCCCCGATGGAGCCATTGCAGACGATCATCGACGAGATCGGCCAGCAGAACCTGCGCGGCCTGGCGGAGGTGCCCAAGATGGCCGATCTGACCGGCTTTGGGCAGTTTCTGCAGAACCTCAAGAACCAGGGGATGCATCCGTATCTGATGGGCGATTTCCCCGTGCAGCACGGTTTGCATGAACCACAGCAGACCACACCCAAACCCTATCTGGTGCAATAACCCGGCATGAGCGGACCTTTCGACTATTTCGTGGTGTTCGCGGAGATGCGCACCGGATCGAACTTTCTCGAGACCAATTTGAACGCATTTGAAGCGCTGGAATGCCATGGCGAGGCGTTCAATCCGCATTTCATAGGCTATCCGAACAAGACCGAGATCCTGGGCGTCACCCAAGCGATGCGCGATGGCGATCCGGGGCGGCTGATCGAGGCGATCAAGAGCGGTTCCACCGGCTTGGGTGGGTTTCGGTTCTTTCATGATCATGACCGCCGGGTGCTGGATATGTGCCTTGACGATCCGCGCTGCGCCAAGATCATCCTGACCCGCAATCCGCTGGACAGCTACGTGTCATGGAAGATCGCGCAGGCGACCGGGCAGTGGAAACTGACCAACGTCAAGCGTCGCAGGGACAGCAAGGTCAGTTTTGACGGGGCCGAGTTCGAAAAGCATGTCGCGCATCTGCAATCGTTCCAGGTGTTCCTGCTGAACCGGCTTCAGATGACCGGGCAGACGGCGTTTTACGTTGCTTATGAGGATCTTCAGAACCTGGCGGTGATCAACGGGTTGGTGCGGTTTCTTGGTTGTGATGAACGGCTCGAGGCGCTGGATTCCTCGCTTAAGAAGCAGAACCCGAGCCCGCTGAGCGAGAAGGTTGCGAATTACGACGAGATGGAGCGCGCGCTGTCGGGGCAAGACCCGTTCAACATGACGCGCATCCCGAATTTCGAGCCGCGCCGGGGTGCCGCAGTGCCCGGTTTCGTGACAGGCGCGCGGGCACCGCTGCTTTACATGCCGGTCAAATCCGGGCCAGAGGCCGAAGTGAGGGCCTGGCTCGCGGCGCTTGACGAGGTGCCAGAGGACAGCTTGCCGACGCATCTCAATCAGAAGGCCCTGCGGCAATGGAAGCGGCGCAACCCGACGCATCGCAGCTTTACGGTGTTGCGCCACCCGGCGGCGCGTGCGCATGACGCGTTCTGCAACAAGATCCTGGTCCGCGGGCCGGGCGGCTATGCCAGCATCCGCAAGACGCTGCGCAATTTCCATAAGCTGCCGATTCCCGGTGGCGACCTTGACGAGACCTATGACCGGCGCGCGCACCGGGCGGCGTTTGTGGCCTTTCTGGAGTTCCTGCGCGCCAATCTTGCGGGGCAGACGGCGATTCGGATCGACGCGCATTGGGCCTCGCAGGCGGCGGTGTTGCAGGGCATGGCGCAGTTCGCGGTGCCCGACATGGTGATCCGCGAGGATGAGATGGATACCGATCTGCCGCGTCTGGCGGGGCGGGTCGGTTATGGCGGTACACCGCGCGTGCAGCCCGCCGGGGGCGATCAGCCGTTTGCTCTTTCGGATATCTATGACGAGGAGATCGAGGCGCTGGTCAGCGATATCTACCAGCGCGATTACGTGATCTTCGGGTTCGGGCCATGGAAATAGGCCCGGCCGGGTGTCAGGCGGCTTGCGCCGCCTGAGCTTCGGTCACGATGGTGTAAAGCGTCATCGGATCGGAGTTCGCGCGCAGCTTGGCGCAGACCGAGGGGTCGCGCAGCGTGCGTGACACCAGCGCCAGTGCCTTGAGGTGTTCGACCCCGGCATCGCGGGGCGCGAACAGCGCAAAGACCAGATCGACAGGCTGCCGGTCCACTGCATTGAAATCGACCGGCTTTTCCAGCAGCACGAGCGCGCCGACCACCTGATCCAGCCCATCGAGCCGGGCATGCGGCAGAGCCACGCCATTGCCGACACCGGTCGGCCCGAGGCTTTCGCGTTCCTGAAGGGCTTCGACGGCTTCGGTCTGTTTCACATGATAGACCGAATCGGCAATGCCACCCAGTTCATGCAGCAGGCGCTTCTTGCTGGAAACAGCAGAGAACACGCGCACGGCCTCCGGCTTGAGGATCATATGGATATCCATTGGTTTCTCGACGCTCTGCCGGGTTCGACGCTGGCCGCGCCCGGCACCCCGTGGCTGTTAAGGGTCTATCCAGCCGATATTACCATCATCGCGATGGTAAACGACATTCAACCCATTGTTACCCTCATTGCGGAAGATGAGGACCGGCGCCCCTGCAAGCTCCATCTGCATGACCGCTTCGCCGACTGACAGAGACGGAATCTGCGTCTCCATTTCGGCGATGATCATCGGCTGAAGGCTTTCAGGTTCCGAATCTTCATCGTCTCGTTCCGAGGCGAGGATATATGAGGATGCGCCCGAAAGTTCAACCGGCTGTGAACGATCACGGTGATGATCTTTCAAACGACGCTTGTAGCGGCGCAGCTGCTTCTCGATCTTCTCGCAGCATTGGTCGAAAGCGGCATAGATTTCATGCGACCGCGCCTTGGCCTGGGTCGTCAACCCGGTCGAAAGATGCACTATGGTTTCGCAGACAAATTCACTGGCGCTTTTGGAAAAAATCACATGTGCGTCAGTCGGGCGTTCGGCATATTTCGACACGGCCACTCCGAGCTGCTCCTTGACATGTGTCTGCAGCGCTTCACCGACGTCGATCTGCTTACCACTGATTTGATAGCGCATCTTCACTCCTTCATTTGACGATCCGGTGGCGTTCATCAGGGGCGTTCGACCCTGATGGCGTTCATGTCCGGATAGGGGAAACCGACATTTCGACTGCTTGTCCTGACCCGGCCTCTGAAAGCAGGGCCCGATGCGGGATCAGCACGGAAGTCTGAGATGTCATGCTCCTATTTGAGGCGGTTTTACTGGCGTTTGTCAATGAAGATCGGCGCATCACTGGCCGGTCTGCGACAGCATGCCCACGCGTCAGGAGATGCGGAAATTATCGCCGAGATAGACCCGGCGGACATTCTCGTTGCGGACCACTTCATCGGGTGTGCCCGACATCAGAACCTGCCCGTCATGCAGGATATAGGCCCGATCGACGATCTCGAGCGTTTCGCGCACATTGTGGTCGGTGATCAGCACGCCGATGCCGCGTTTCTTCAGGTCGGCGACGAGATGACGGATATCCCCGACCGAGATCGGGTCTACCCCGGCAAAGGGTTCATCCAGCAGCAGGTAGCGGGGATGTGCGGCAAGGCAGCGCGCGATCTCGACCCGGCGGCGTTCGCCCCCGGAAAGAGCCAGCGCCGGGGCGCGGCGCAGATGCTCGATCGAGAATTCGGACAGCAGCTCTTCAAGTCGCTCGCGTCGCTTGTGCCGGTCGCTTTCCGAGATATCGAGAATTGCGAGGATGTTGTCCTCGACGGAGAGACCGCGAAAGATCGACATTTCCTGAGGAAGATAACCCACACCCATCTTGGCGCGGCGATACATCGGCAGGCTGGTCACGTCCTGGCCGTCGATCATCACCTTGCCGCCTTCGGGCTGGATCAGCCCGGCGATGGCGTAAAAGGTTGTTGTCTTGCCCGATCCGTTCGGCCCCAGAAGCGCGACCACCTCGCCCTGTTGCAGTGACAGCGACACGTCACGAATCACGACCCGGCGCTTATAGCTTTTGCGCAGATTGGTGACTTCGAGCCCCATGTTCTCATGTGCGACGTGAAGCGATGGTGCGGACATCGGTCAGTCCTGTGGCTGCAAGATGGTTTTGACGCGCCCGGTCATCTGGGCGGTGCCGTCACGTGTGTCCACAACCATCTTGTCCGAGGTCAGCGTTTGCCTTGGCTGGACCAGAAGCACCGAGCCTTCCATTTCGATCATGCCTGTATCGACGAAATAGTCGGCCTTGTCTCCTTCGGCCGCGTCCTCGCCGCTGATGACAATGACGCCGCCGGTGGCTTCCAGCCGGTCGATGCCGCTTTCGTCTTCCTTGTAGACGACCAGAACACGCGGCGCGAACAGGCGCATCTCGCCCTGGCCGACGACCACGTTTCCGGTAAAGACTGCTGTGCCGTCATCCTGGTTCACATCGAGATTTTGGGAGGTCACCTCGACCGGGAGGTCGCTGTCCTGTTGTCTGTCGCCAAAAGCGACCTGCGCCCCCTGTGCAAGGCCTGCACCGGGCAAGGCCAACAAGAGCAGACAAAGAGCGGTCCACGAAAAACGGTTCAACAGTATCAATCCTCAGCGTTCTCGGGTTGGTATATCACCTTGACGCCATCTGTAAAAAACAAATGTGTGTCGCCGGTTTCCTCGTTGGGGGCAAGCAACATGCGCCCGGCATCGATGTCGCCGGGGGGGCCGTTCCCCGTGACCGGACCGGGGGTTTGCGCATAGAGTTTGTCGAACCGCGAATTGAGAATTTCGGTGTTCATGCGATAGCCGGTGCTGGTGGTGATCTGAACGTCACCGATCAGCTTGATGGTGAAATCGTCCTGGTGGACCTCTGCCTCGTCCGAGACGATGTCGATCAGCGATCCGGATGTCAGAGTGAGCCGGGAATCCACCACTTCGGCCAGAATTCTGCGCTGGTCCTTTGCATCGGGGCGCGCCACTTCGGCGTTCAGCTTTATCAGGTCGCCCTCGTCCGTGACGCCCGTGAAAGTGGCGTTGCTGGCGCCCTGTTTCTGGGCACGCTGTTCAAGGCCGACTTCGGCGACAGGTATCGGCTGGTTCGGGTCAACGGTTCGCGACAGCAGAAACAGTGTCGACAGCAACCCCAACGCAGCCAGCGGCAGGAGGATCTTCATCCAGGCCACGAGCTGGGAATGGAGGCTGTTATGTCTTGCCATGGCTCAATGTGCGAAGATGTCGATCTCGGGCCAGCCGGCAAGATCCAGTCTGGCGCGCGCGGGCAGGAAATCAAAGCACGCCTGTGCCATCTCGACGCGACCCTCACGCGCAAGCATCCGATCAAGTTCGTCGCGCAGCCGGTGTAGATACAGAACATCCGAGGCCGCGTAATCAAGCTGCGCATCGGTCAGTTCGGGCGCCCCCCAGTCCGACGATTGCTGCACCTTCGAGACATCGACGGACAGCAGCTCCTGAAGCAGGTTCTTGAGCCCGTGCCGGTCGGTATAGGTGCGCACGAGCTTGCTGGCGATCTTGGTGCAATAGACGGGTGCGGCCAGCGCGCCGAAGGCGTTATACATCGCCGCGATATCGAAGCGCCCGAAGTGAAAGAGCTTGAGAATGTCGGGGTTTTCAAGCATCGCGGCCAGATTTGGGGCCTCGGACTGGCCCTTGTCGATCTGGATCATGTGGGCATTGCCGTCGCCGCCCGACATCTGCACCACACAGAGCCTGTCGCGATGCGGGTTGAGGCCCATCGTCTCGCAGTCGATCGCGACCACGGGACCAAGGTCCAGATCCGCGGGAAGGTCGTTCTTGTGTAGGTAATTCGTCATGCTCATTCCCTTCGTGGAGGGAATGGTGCCCAGGAGATGCACCAACCCCTTGTTTGTAATGATTTATCCTTGTCCAAGCCAGTTCAGACGAATCAGTCAAACAAGGCGCATACTGTTCCGCCATGTCTTGAATTGTCCAGCCCCATGCAATACCAGAAGGTGGATATTTAGGTGGATATCAGATGCGGGCACAGAACAGACTTTCGGCAACCTTCGTGAAGAACGCGTCAGTCTGCAAACACTGCGACGGCGGAGGGCTTTGGCTGGTAAAG
>Ga0102925_1000560_pt1 | contig 20605 bp, 18 predicted proteins | sample SalPonR1_A_D1_MG_FD_78216 | JGI IMG/M metagenome (GOLD analysis project Ga0102925, IMG submission 78216) | Salt pond soil microbial communities from South San Francisco under conditions of wetland restoration - Salt Pond MetaG R1_A_D1_MG | ecosystem: Environmental > Aquatic > Marine > Intertidal...
GCGAACATGGACAGCGACATCGCGGTCTTGGTGTTGCCGGCACCGCGGAACGCGCCCAGCAGGGGCTGCAACACCCCGATGAAGGCGAACTCGACGGCCCGGATGCGGATGTACTCGGTGCTCAAACGGATGGTCGCGGCGGCGTCCTCGAGGTTCGGATCGACGAACACGTCGACGATCGGGCCGGGGAACAGGGCAGTGAGGATGGCGACGACCACCATGACCCCAGCACCGACCTTGACGGCGAGCCAGGCGGCCGTTTCGGCGCGGCCGGCCTTCTCGGACCCGAGGTTCTGCCCGACCATGGTGTCGGTCGCCCGGCCGAGTCCCATCGCGGGGAGGAACACCAGCGACGCCAGGCGGTTCCCGAGGCCGTAGGCGGCGACCACCGGCGGCGAGAACTGGAAGACGAGCACGCTCAGCGTGACCATCGCCATCGCGCTCGCGGACTGCTCGGCCGCGGTGGGCACGCCCAGGGAAACGATCTGCTTGATGTACGAGAGGTCGGGCACGAGGTGGGATAGCTCGACGTCCGGGCCGGACCCGGCGCGGAACAGGATGTACACGCCGATTACGGCCGCAACGGCCCGGGAGACGATGGTCGCGACGGCGGCACCCTGAATACCCAGCTCCGGGAAGCCGGCCCAGCCAAAGATGAGCAGGGGATCGATGATCACGTTGATCACCACGCTGACGAACATGACCCGCATCGGGGTCCGGGTGTTCCCGTAGCCGCGCATCAGCGACGAGAAGATGAAGAACCCGAACATGAAGGGGACGCCAAGGAAGATGACCTCCATGTAGTCGGCGGCCAGCGGGATGACCTGCTGGGCGGTGTCCTCCTGGGTCGGGATCAGCGCCAGCAGATCGCCCGTGAAGAGGTAGCCCAGTGCACCGAGGGCCATCGAGAGCAGGACGACAAAGGAGAGCGTCTGGCCGACCACCTTCGCCGCCGAGCCCTCGCTCTCGGCCCCGGTGTACTGGGCGACGAGGATGGCCCCGGCGGCCGTGAACCCGCCGGCGACCGAGATCAGGAGGAAGACGAGGGGAAATGCGAGGCTGATCGCGCCGAGCGCGTCGACGTCGTAGCGCCCGAGCCAGATGGTGTCGGCCAGGTTGTACGCGACCTGCAGCAACTGGATGACCATGATGGGCCAGGCCAGCCGGATCATCGGGCGGACGAGTCCGCCCTCGGTAATGTCGCTGCGAGGTTCTGTTGACGTGGAGGGCACTGTCGGTGTGCTTCGAAACGAAATGGGAAGGTTTCAATCCACCGATACGCCGTCTCTGGCGGGGAAAGAAAGGGGTTCGGGCCGATCGTCCCGAGGGGTCAGGGCGTTTCGCTGGTCTCGAGCGTGAAGTCGTCTTTCGGATAGGCACAGCAGGTGAGGACGTACCCCTGCTCGAGTTCCTCGTCCTCGAGCATCTGCTGGTCGTCGTGGACGACGTAATCGCGGGCGTCGCCGTCCGCGATCTTGCCGCCACAGGAGACACACTGGCCCTGCCGGCAGGCGTAGGGGAGGTCCCAGCCCTCGTCCTCGCCGGCCTCGAGGAGTGTCTCGTTGCTCGCGACGTCGACGGTCTGGCCCTCCTTCGAGTAGTCGACGTCGAAGTGCTCGGCCTCGTCGTCGGGAACGTCCGCCGGACTCGCGGACGCCCCGGCCTCGGCACCCTCGGCGTCCGCGCCCTCCGCGAGTTCGCCGGCCTCGGCTTCCCCCTCGGGGATCGCAACGGCACCGCCGCCGGCACCGAACGAGCGGTTCATCGGTTCGGCGAAGTCCGTCTCGGGGACGCTCTCGGCCCGGCGTTCGAGTACCTCGTCGGCGATGTCCTCGGTGGCCGTCCACCCCGTCCCCCGTGCGAAGTGCATCGCGACGGCGAGCGCGGTCAGGGTAAGCCCCAGCGCAAAGCCCAGTACGTTGACCATGTCGCGAGTGCGTTAGACAGCGGGGGTTAAGGGCGTTGTGATTGTCACAACTTCTAAATTTCAGGTGAGTAACTGCCCGCCCCCGGTCGGTTTCGTCGGGAGCGACTCGACATCGACTCGACATCGACTCGGGACCGCCCCGGCCTCGACCCGGGATCGATCCGGACCACTCCTCAGGGGTCGAACGGCGGTTCGTCTCCCCGGCCGAGCAGGTACTCGCGCATCCGGCCGGTGATCGTCACGTCGGCCGCCTGCAGTTCGGGGACGGTCTTCGACCCGGTGACGAACATCGCCGTCTCGAGGTCGGCGACGAAGTCCTCGACGGTCCGGACCACGGCCCGGGCACCCTGCCCGGCCGGGCCGAGGAACGGCTTGGCCGCGCCGCCGGCCGCCGATCCGAGCGCGATGGCCTTCGCCACGTCGATACCGGTTCGGACGCCACCGCTGGCAACCACGGTCGAGTGGGCTTCGCCCGCCTCGATGACGCTGGGGACGGTCGGGATGCCCCACTCGCGGAAGAGCGTCCCCAGGCGCTGGCCGCGGCGTTCACCGACGGCCTTCGCGCGGTGGGCCTCGACGCCGGCCCAGGTCGTCCCGCCCTTGCCGGCGACGTCGATGGCGTCCACGCCGGCGTCGGCGCGCTTTCGGGCCGTTTCCCGGGAGATGCCGTTCCCGGTTTCCTTGATCAGTACCGGCACCGAGAGGTCGGCGGCGACGCGCTCGATGGCGTCGAGACAGCCCCGGGCGTCCACGTCGCCCTCGGGCTGGACGGCCTCCTGGAGGAAGTTCAGGTGGACGGCCGTCGCGTCGGCGTCGATCATCTCGACGGCGCGCTCGACCGTTTCGAGGTCGTACTCGACCAGCTGGGCCGCGCCGAGGTTGCCGTAGACGAACGCGGTCGGGGCGGCCTCGCGGACGACCGAGAAGGACTCGACCGTGGACTCGTCCTCCAGGCCGGCGCGCTGGCTCCCGACGCCCATCGCGATTCCGGTCTCCTCGGCGGCCGTCGCCAGCGCCCGGTTGATCTCGGTCGCGTTGGGGTGGCCGCCGGTCATGCTCTCGATGAGGATCGGCGCGTCGAGGTCGTGTCCGAGGAACTCGATCGAGGTGTCGATCTCGTCCCGATGGATCTCGGGGAGGGCCTCGTGGACCAGGTGAACGTCGGCGAACCCGGTACCGGTCGTCTGGACGTCCTCTTCTTCGTTCACGATGCGGATGTGGTCGTCCTTGCGGTCCGAGGTGTGCGAGGGGGGATCGGACGGATCGTCCTCGGGGGTCGACGAATCTGGCACGGGTCGTTATTCCTCCCCGGCCCCGGTCCGGCCGGACTCGGATTCCGTGGCCCCCGACCGCCGACGTACCTCGTGACGGCCGAACCCGTAGCGAAGGCGGTTGGCCAGGCGACGCGAGAACCGGCCCGGTTCGTCGTCGCCGGTCGATCGGCTCCCGAACCGCTCGGCGAGCGCCCCGTAGATCAGCGGGACGGGGACCTCCTGTTCGAGCGCCTCCTGAACGGTCCAGGTGCCGGTCGACCCGCCGGCCACGTGGTCGGCGACGTCGCCGAGGTCGTTCCCCTCCTCGCGGAAGGCCTCCTCGGCGAGTTCGAGCAGCCACGACCGGATGACCGCGCCGTTGTTCCAGGTGCGCGCGACGGCTTCGAGATCCAGGTCGTACCGCCCGTTGTGCAGGAGTTCGAACCCCTCGCCGTAGGCCTGCATGAGGGCGTACTCGACGCCGTTGTGGACCATCTTGACGTAGTGGCCCGACCCGGCCGGCCCCATGCGATCGTGACCGTCCGGCCCGGTCGCGACGGCGTCGAAGACGGGCGTCAGTTCCTCGTAGGCCCATTCGGGACCGCCGATCATCAGCGAGAACCCGAGTTCAGCGCCGGCGGGACCGCCGCTGGTGCCACAGTCGAGGAACGCCGCGTCGGTCGTCTGCGCCCGCCGGACGGAGTTCTCGAAGTTGGAGTTGCCGCCGTCAACGACGACGTCGTCGCCGTCCAGGTGCGGTTCGAGTTCCTCCAGCGTCGCGTCCACGGGGTCGCCGTGGGGAACGACGATCCAGATGCGCTTGTCCTCGCCCAGTTGCGACACCAAGTCGGCGATCGAGTCAGCGGGTTCCGCCCCGGCGTCGGCGGCGGCCGCGACGGCCTCCGCGTCGACGTCGAAGGCGACGACGTCGTGGCCCGCCTCCATCGTGCGCTCGGCGACGATCCGTCCCATGCGTCCGAGTCCGATGACGCCCAGTTGCATGCGCGGTAGGTCATCGAGGGGGATTGTAGGGGTTGCGGTGTGCGGGCGCGGTCGGTGTGATAGTGATCGGCGACTGACAGCGAATCAGGGATGCAGGCGCACCCCATCGGGACATCCACCTGTACTCATCGTCCCGCCACGGCCGTCAGGTCGCCTCGACAACCCAGCGAAGCGACCCTCCCTCGGTGATCGTCACTGTGGCGGTCCGGCCACCACCGGCAGCCGGGTTCATTTCGAAGGTCTGTTCGGTATCAGCTTCGGTTGCTACTGTCACCTCGTACCAGCAGTCGCCACCGAGTAGCTCCTCGAATACGCGCCGCTCGTCTCCGGGAATTGATAGCGATCGATCGAGTGCCGTCTCTTTCGTATCGGCAGCTATCGCGACCAGCGCGAGGTCGTGTGCATCGTCGTCCTCGTTTACCACGACGAACGTCCCTTGCGGATGCGGGTTATTCTTGAACACGTCCGACTGGATGGTCGACAGGCAGCCGCCGATCGAAACCGCACCGGCAGCGGCGATCACCCCGACTATCTCGCGCCTGGTCGGGGCAATCGACGGATCGTCGTTCGGGGATGGGGAAGCGACGGGCATAATTGCTGGTTGGATGCCGGCCCTGTCTCCGGTTAGAGGTTGTTGTCCGCTCGTTTCTTCCAAGTATCTACCCTGCCGCTGGTACTGACACCAATGGGACCGGCAGATAGCGAGAACGATACCCAACCAGGGATGCCGAGCGGGACCCAGGTGTGACAATACGTCCCGTAGACGTTGTGGTTTCCGGCCTCGGTCTTTTCGTAGTCGATGCTTGCCCATCCCGTGGTGTCAGCCAACTCGTCCTTTTTCCGTGGATCGTCGTACTCGACGATGATCCCCTTTTGGCCGCGCTTCGCGAGCGAGGACTGATCGTCGAAATCCCAAGACCCGTTCACGATTTCCCAGAGGTCTGGATTGAAGGTGATACCGACGGCATCCTTCGGGCCGTCGGTTTCCCACTCGCCTATTTTCTCCAGGTCCCATTGGGCGAGAGAATGGTAGACGTCACCCGCCTTCCGCCAGGAGGTGTGAGAGAACTTCGACTCCGACTTCGTCCACTGGTCCTGTTTACTGATGTCTCCCTTGTGCTCGTCGTGTCCGACCGAGGGCATCCGTCTGCGCTCGACATCGTGTGCAATGTCGTGTTTCTCGAGGAGCCGTCGTGCTTGTCGATGGTTACCATTGTGGAGGAGCCGCTGGACAGCAGTGTGAATCCCGGCGGCCTTCGCGCTGGACTCACTCTTGGCGGCGACTGACCCAACGCCGGCGGCCAGCCCAACGAACGCGGTTCCCACGGTTGTGAGGACTGTGCGTCGATCCGTCGAACGGCTGTTCGTGTCTTCCACCATACACGCCACCGTACCGCCGTTTTCACCGTTACGTCTGCGCCTGTCGCCGGAGATGCTTCCTGTCGGCGGACGACGGTTCCTGTCACAGAGCCCGTTTATCGTTCCCTGTTCCCTGTCGTGGAGTTGCCGAGATCGGTGCATGTGGCGAGGATCAGCGGGCGGTCAGATCGGGGCCGCCATCGAAGGTAATGCGGCTGGCGGCGCGTTGTCGCTCGTGGTAGTTCTCGAGGACCCAGCGACGGAAGTCGGGGTCGTCGGTCTCGATGCAGACATCAACGTTCCCCTTCTCGTCGTACCCACGGACAAATGCGCGATCGGGAGTCACGGCGTACCCTATCGACGGCGTTCCTGCTGCCTCAAAAACCTCCACCGCAGCGGGATCCATCCTGCCGATAGAACCGAGCTCCCGGCGGAGGGCGTCCCGGTCGGCCATGTCGACGACGACCGAGAGTTCGGCATCCTCTCCGTCGAGAACGTGCCGAAAACGGTCGCTCGCAGCGGGCGTCACCACCGGTAGCACAGTCCTGAAAACGTCGACATCAGTCTCGCGAATGCGGCGCGTGTACCAGCGCTCGACCGATCGCGGCCGATCGCTACCCCCGTCCGTTACGATGACGGCGTCCGACAGCCACTCCGGTGCCGGAAGCGGCACGTCCGCAGGCAACCGATCGAACACGGACTGGTGGGCAAGAATAACGCCGAGGTCCGCGATTGCGCTCCCGAAAGTGTCATACACGAGCCAGCCGGTGGTCGTTAGGGAGTACTCTCCGGCTTCGTGCTCAACGAGCCCCCTTTCCGCGAACGCCCGGAGCGTTCGCTGGACAGTCCGACGACTGATCGGGAGCGACCCCGCAAGCCCTGCTGGCGTCGCCGTGTTGTCCGCGAGCGCATCGAAGATTCGACGACGTTCCTCGGAGTGGGAGAGAAAATGCAGAAGGGATCGACCGTCAGCCAGGGCCTGCCGGTCAACGGACTGAGATTCGTCGGCGCTTCGCTCGATCAGTTCCTTTTGGAGGACCATATCATTTATAGATATTTATAGTTGTTAAAAATTACTATTTCCAATAAAATAGCAATCGGACGGGGTCCAAGGGACTCCCGACTCATGTGAATCGCTCCCGTTCGATTCCCTGACCCGGCGTTTCAACAGGGACGTGGTAACGCCGCTCCTGTACTTGCCAGACTGTATGGATAAGCAACCAGATCCCGGTGGGTATCGAATCGATATGCCCTAGAACTCGAAGTAGACGAAAAAGCGATGGCCGTTGTCACAGACGTTCTCCCGACGCTTGCTCCGGGGACCCTCCTCGGGCGGCAGTTCGTCGGGGTCGGTGTCGATCCCGCCGATCTCGGCGTCGTAGGGGACCCCCATCGGGGCCTCCACACCACAAACGGGACATTCGACCGTGGTCGGACCCATGGCGTGACGTTTACCCGCACGGTAGAAAACTCTTGAGTGTTTGGGGTATCTCTTTATCTCCCCGGGGTGTCAACGAGAGTACATGGCAGTTTCGACGACACCGGACGCGACCCGTGAGGGGGCGACAACATGATCGAGGGAACGCCGTTGACCGACCGGGACGTGACCATCGTCGGGGCAGGGATGGGCGGTCTCGCCACGGCAGCCTACCTCGCCGACGCCGGCGCCGACGTCACGGTTTACGAGAAGAACGAGGGGATCGGTGGCGTCGCCAGTCGGATTCACGCGGACGGCTTTCACTTCGACGCCGGGCCCTCGTGGTACCTGATGCCGGACGTGTTCGAGCGCTTTTTCGATCACTTCGACCGCTCGCCCGAGGACTACTACGAACTGGAGCGACTGGACCCCCACTATCGGATCTTCTTCAAGAACGGCGACGACCGTTCGCCCGGCGACACGGCAAGCGATCCCGACTACGTCGACATCACGCCCGACCACGAGCAGGTGAAAGCAGTGTTCGAGTCCTTCGAGGAGGGGGCGAGCGAGGCCTTCGAGGACTACCTCGACGAGGCCGAGTACACCTACGACGTCGGGATGGAGCACTTCGTCTACGAGGACCGGCCGCGGTTCCGGGATTACATCGACCGCGACGTGGCCCGCAACGCCGAGGGGATTACCCTGATCGGGTCGATGCAGGACCACGTCGAGGACTACTTCGAGCATCCCCGACTCCAGCAGATCATGCAGTACACGCTGGTGTTCCTCGGCGGGTCACCACACAACACGCCGGCCCTGTACAACCTGATGAGCCACGTCGATTTCAACATGGGCGTGTGGTATCCCGAGGGCGGGATCAAGGGGGTCGTCGACGGCATCGCCGACCTCGGGCGCGAACTCGGCGTCACCATCGAGACGGGGCGCGAAGTGCGCCACCTCGGGCCGACCGGGAACGGAACGACTGCCGCCGTCGGCGCGACCGGCGACCGGCACGTCCCGGACGCCGTGGTCGCCAACGCGAACCCCGCCCACGTCGAGCGAGACCTGCTCCCGGACGGGGTGCGCAACCGTCGACCCTGGTACTGGAAATCCCGCACCTACGCCCCGTCCGCGTTCATGCTCTACCTCGGCGTCAAGGGCGACGTCGCCCCGCTCGAACACCACACCCTGGTCCTCCCGGAGGACTGGGATCCCCACTTCGAGGGCATCTTCGACGAACCGCGATGGCCGAAGAACCCGGCCTACTACCTGTCGGTCGCCTCGCAAACCGACGACGAGGTCGCGCCGGACGATCACAGCGCCGTCGTCATCCTCGTGCCGATCGCGCCCGGACTGGACGACGACGAGGAGACGCGCGACTGGTATCGCGACCGGATCCTCGCGGACCTGGCCGAAAACACCGGCGTCGACCTCCGCGACCGGATCGTCGTCGAGCGTTCGGTCTGCGTCTCCGAGTTCGCCTCGCGATACAACGCGCCCCAGGGCACGGCGCTGGGACTGGCCCACACCCTCCGCCAGACCGGGCCGTTCAGACCCGGGCACCGCGCCCGGTCGGTGGACGGCCTCTACTACGTCGGGTCCTACACCACGCCCGGCATCGGCATGCCGATGGTCCTCATCAGCGGCGAACACGCCGCCGACGCGGTGGCGGCCGACCTCACCGGGACGGGGCGACAGCGGGGGCTGCTCCCGTTCTGACGGGAACTCCGCGGGGACGACGCCGGGACGCCGATTTTAGCACCAAACTATTTCGGCGCGGTCGTCGTGCTTTCGGACATGACCTCCGGTTCGAGTCGGCGCGAGGACGCCGACGCCAGCCACGCTCTCCGTGTGCTCTGGATCGGCGAGTGCGCCACGGCGACCGTGACGGCCGACGACCTCACCGGCCACGACGCCGCCATCGACCTCGAATGGAGCGAGGACGTCGCGTCGGCGACGGACGTACTGGCGGGCGAAGCGTTCGACTGCATCGTCACGGAACACTGCGAGGAGGGTCCGGACGGGGGCTCGGTCGTCGACGCCGTCCGCGACCACGCACCGAAAGTGCCGATCGTGGTGATCCCGGTCGGTGCCGGGACCGTTGCCGGCCGGGGACTGGACGCGAACGCGAGCGTCTTCGTCCCGCCAGCGGACGGGAAGGAGGGCACTCACGAACTCGCCGACCTGCTGCACGACCTCGACCGGGAGCGAACCCGGCCCGCCACCCAGGGCGAGACGCGGATGCCGATCAAGGACAAGACGATGTCCGAGGAACTACGGCTGAAAGAACTCGCAATGGACCGGGCACCGATCGGGATCACCATCTCGGGCATGGACCACCCGGACAACCCCCTGATCTACATCAACGACTCCTTCGAGGAGATCACCGGCTACGAGAAGGAGCGCTCGATCGGGTGCAACTGCCGGTTCCTCCAGGGGCCGGACACCGACGCGACCAAGATCGACGCCCTGGGGACCGCCATCGAAAACGAGGAACACACCGTCGTCGAACTCGAGAACTACCGCGCCGACGGCGAGGAGTTCTGGAACCGGATCGAGATCGCCCCGCTCCGGGACGAGAGCGGCGAGGTCGTCAACTACGTCGGCTTCCAGATGGACGTCACCGCGCGCAAGGAGGCCGAGATGGCCCTCGAACGCGAGCGCGAGAACCTGGATCACCTCCTCACGCGGATCAACGGCCTGATCGAGGACACCGCCGGGATCCTCGTGGACGCCGACTCGACCGAGGAGATCCGCGAGCACGTCGCCGATCGGTTCGGATCGGGCCGGGAGTACGACCTGGCGTGGGTCGGCGAATACGAGGCGACCACCGATCGGATCTCGCCGGTCGCCCAGGCCGGCACCGACGCGCCGCTCGACGCCACGTCGATCGATCTCCGGGCGGACGACCCTGGGACCGACCCCTTCCGGGAGGCGATCGAGACGGGCGAGGCCCAGGTCGTCGACGATCTCGGGGCGTTGCTCGACGTCGACCTGGCCGACTCGTTCGGGGCCGCGGCCGTCGTGGCGCTCCCCTACCGCGACACCACCTACGGCGTCCTGACCGTCTACGCCGAGGACGCGAGCGTCTTCGACGCGCGCGAGGTGGCCGTGCTGACCGCGCTGGGACGGGAAATCGGGCGGGCGATCAACGCCGTCGAGAGCAAGCGCATCCTGACGACCGACACGGTGGTCGAGATCGGCGTCGCGATCGACGACCCCGAGTCGTTCGTCTTCGGCCTCTCGGGCGATCTCGGTGCTGCCTTCGCATACGAGGGCTCGATCTACAACCCCGAGGGCGATCTGGTCATGCTGTTTACCATGTCCGGGACCGATCCCGCCGCGCTCGATGAGGCCGCGGGCGGCTACGACGAGATCACCGACGTCGAGATCCTCGCGGAACGCGGCGACGGTGCCGTCGTCCAGTTCACGCTCGAACGGTCGGCACTCGTCGAGGCCATCGCCGACTACGGGGGCCGGATCAGGGACATCGAGGCCGAAGACGGGCGCGGCACGGTCCGGTTCGAGGTGGCCGACGAGCGCGCCGCCAGATCGATCGTCGACCGCCTCCGCGCCGACTACGGGGCCGACCTCGTGCAGTACCAGGAGTCCGAACGCCCCGAGGTGACCCAGGAGGAGTTCTTCGCGACCGTCGAATCGAACCTGACCGACCGGCAACTCACGGCGCTCCAGAAGGCCTACGTCAGCGGCTTTTTCGACTGGCCCCGGCAGGTGGACGGCGATCAACTGGCCGAATCGATGGGCATCGTGCCCTCGACGTTCCATCAACACCTGCGGGCCGCCCAGCGGAAGTTGCTGGAGGCGTTCTTCGAACAGTGACGACTTCATAACCACTAAGCCCCCAACGATACCTCTCTGACAGCAATGCCTTCCGGATTAGGGCCTCGTGCCAGAGAGCTATCGCTTCCGTACTATGAGGATGCGCTCCCCGCTCACGACGTATTCCACGCGAAACGAGTGCGTGACCTCTCCCTCCGGCTTGCGGACCAGCATCCCGAGAGCGTTGACCGAGACGTACTGGCGGCAGCAACGTGGTTCCACGATATCGGTCGGCCACTCGAACGGGTCGGACGGATCGAAGACCACGACGAATGGGCAGCCAACGAAGTCACAACCCTCCTCCAGGCTGAAGACGTCGCCACGGACCGGATCTCCGCCATCGAGCACTGTCTGCGGGCACATAGCATCCGGGCGAGTTCGCCCGAACCAGCAACCGTCGAGGCGAGATTGCTCTTCGACGCCGATAAACTCGACGCGACTGGCGCTGTCGGGCTCGTTCGACTCGCCTGTATCGTCGGTGAGCGGTCCGGACGTACCGGTAACCAGTATGCAATTATCGACGACGCATCCACACTCGACGGAGACAGCCCCGACGTGCCGGACATCGGCCTCTTGCGCGAGTGGGCCCGCGAACGAATCGACGCGTTATACACCGATCCGGGCCGCCGCCTCGGGGAGGCCCGATGGGACGTAATGGAGAACTTCCTCGACCAATTCACTCGCGAGATCACCGCGGATCAAAGAACGTGAATCGCTGCCCATCTCCACCATCGACCGCACCGCGTCCTCGTCGGCGACGTCCGTCGGAACGACGAGCGTTCTCGCGTCGATTTTCTCGGCGACGTCCGCCAGGCGATCCTCCCGACGGGCCACCAGCGCGACGGCACAGCCCTCGCGGCCGAGCGCCCTGGCCGTCGCCTCGCCGATGCCCGACGACGCGCCGGTTACCACCGCGACACTGCCACTCAGGTCCATGTCCACCGCGTTTTCCCGGCGATGGATACCGCTTGTGATCCGGATTATCCGGAGAGCGTCCCGGTGGCCTCCAGGTGCGTTTTCAGGTTCGCCAGGGTGCACTCGAGGTCGCGACTCACGTACCCCGTCGCCGTGGCCTCCGGGACGGCCGCCAGCACCGTCCCCGGGAGGTCGTACTCGGCGCTGTACTCGATCGTCACGTCCCCGTCGTCCGTTTCCGTTAGGGTAGCAAACAGTCGTCCGTCGATCGCACCCGAAAGCTCGTGGACCAGCCGCGACGGAACCTCGCGTTCGACCTCCTGGACGGTGCCCTCCAGCCTGACGCCCGCCAGTTTGTAGACGTAGTGGCCCTGCCAGCGATCCCCGTCGACCCCGACGTCGGTCGTCTCGATCGAGAGGAGCCCCGGCGTCATCTTGACGTGATTGCGGGGTTCGTCGAGGAATTCGAGGATCCGTTCGATGGAGGCGTCGACCTGGACTCGATGGCTGGCGGTGTACATGGTTCGGGGATGATCGGTGTTTCGGCCCGTCGCTCGTCGGGCGGACGAGCGCACGAGCTGCTGTTCGTTTCACCTTCGGCCCCCGATGGTCCTATGCGTCATGCCCAATCCGTTGGGGTCCGCGGGAGAACCCGGGGTCGAATCGGCGTTCGTCGCCGGGCACACGACGGTCACTCGCGGTCGCGATCTAGCGAGGTCGTGGTGGTCGCGCGTCTGGGCACCGAGGTCGTCCACGTCTCACTCGCACGATTCCGCGTTCGATCGGCGCGGATGGCGGTTCGTCGTCCCTCTCGGCGATACGTGACAGGTCGGTTTTGTGACCATACCCCACCACTTCGGCACACGATCCAGAAGGACCGAGGACAGAAGGCGTTACCATGAAGACCGAACGAAACAGAAAACCGCCCGATGGGGGATTGGCGAGTGAGACGGTGTCCCGGTCGCTGTCCGAACCGTTACGCCCCGGTCGAGAAAGGCCGTGTGTTGGTTTTTCGGGTGGAGACCGCGTCCGGATCGCCAGCCAGTCCGTCCCACCGACTCCCCATCTTCGAAGGCGGTTGGCGACCCGACGCCCATGGAACTGACCTACGCGACGTTTCACGCCCTCTTCGTCGTCCTTCCCATCGTTGGACTGGCAGTAGGAGGGTCGTTCGCCGGGAACCGGACGTCGCTTCGCCGGTGGGACGCGCTCGGGATCGCGATCCTGATCCTGCTGGCCCTGGTGTACACCGCGCCGTGGGACCGATACCTCATCCAGCGGGGCGTCTGGGGATACGGTCCCGGCGTCGTCCTGATCCGTGTCGAAAGCATTCCGATCGAGGAACTCGCGTTCATCACCCTCCAGCCGCTCCTGACCGGGCTCTGGGTCGCTCGCCTGGACACCTCGGCCGACGTCGCCGGAACCATCCCGCTCCGAAAACGGATCGGCGGGGTCGTCGCGGCCGGCGCGCTCCTCGTCGTCGGTCTCGTCCTCCTCGCCACGCCGGCCACCTTCTATCTCGGGGCGATCGTGGCCTGGGGCGCTCCGATCCTGGCGATCCAGTGGGCGTTCGACTGGCCGTACCTCGTTGCCCGCTGGCGGGCGGTCCTCGCCGGAGTGGCAGTGCCCACCGCGTACCTCTGTGCGGCCGACTGGTTCGCCATCCAGCAGGGGCTCTGGTACCTCTCGGATCGGTACACGACCGGGCTGGCCCTGGCCGGTCTGCCGATCGAGGAGGCGGTGTTCTTCCTCGCGACCAACCTGTTCGTCGTCCAGGGGCTCGTCCTGTTCGGGGGGGTGACCGAACGGTGGGCGTGAACGACGCCGGGGACACGTCGGGACTCGAACTCGACCGGCCCCTCCGGGCCGCGCTCGTCCGGAACGCGATGGCCCCCTCGTGGCTCCTGCTGGGCGTTATTGCGGTCGCGTTCGCGGCCGGGGTGACGGTTTCCCTCCGGGTCCAGTACGGCGTCCTCCTGGCGAGCGCCCTCGTGTTCGGGGTGCCCCACGGCGCGCTTGATCACCTCGTCCCGGGTCGGCTCCGTCGCGGCGGGACCGACCGACGCTCGATCGCCGCCGTCGTCGGCCTCTACGCGGTGCTGGGCACGGGGTACGCGCTGATCTGGTTCGTCGCGCCCGTCGCCGCGTTCGCGTCGTTCGTCCTGCTCACCGTGATCCACTGGGGTCAGGGCGACCTGCACGCCCTCCTCGCGCTCGCGGACGTCGACCACCTCCCGACGCGACGGCATCGCGCGCTGACCGCCGCCGTCCGCGGCGGACTGCCAATGCTGGTCCCGCTGGTCGCGTTCCCCGAGCGCTACCGGGCCGTCGCGACGGACGTGGTCGGACTGTTCGCGAGCGAACCCACAGGCCTGGCACCGGTCTTCGCCCCCGGGACGCGTCTCGCCGTCGGCCTCGGGGTGGCCGCCGTCGCGGTCGCCACCCTCTCCCTCGGGTTCTTCCGGGCCTGTTCCCGGCGTGGCTGGGCGATCGACGCCGCCGAGACCGGCCTGCTCGCGGGATACTTCGCCGTCGTGCCGCCGGTCCTGGCGATCGGGCTGTACTTCACCGTCTGGCACTCGCTGCGCCACGTCGCCCGGTTGCTGGCCGACGACGCCGAGGCGGCCGCGGCCCTCCGTGACGGCCGAATCCGGCCGGCGGTCGCGAGCTTTGCCCGCGACGCTGCCCCGGCGACGATCGGTGCACTGGCGCTGTTCGCGCCACTCCTGTGGCTCGTCCCCCGGTCCCCCGGCGACCTGGCGGCGTACGCGGGGCTCTACCTCGTCCTGATCGCGACGCTGACGCTCCCGCACGTCGCCGTGGTCTCGTGGATGGATCGCGAACAGGACGTCTGGCACCCGTCCTGACGCCGAAAGCTCAAAAGACCAGTTCCATGACGTCCTCGAGGTCCGGCGCGAGCGCGTTCGCGACGTCGGTGGTCGTGAGAATCCCGACGAGAACGCCGTCCTCGGTGACCGGGAGCTTCTTGATCGTGAGTCGGTTCATCCGGGTGACCGCGGTTCGAACCGGGGCCGACGCCTCGACCGTGACGACCGGTTCGGTCATGATCTCCTCGACCGTCGTCGTTGCCGGGTCCTGTTCGGCACCCACGCTCCGCACCACGTCCGACTCGGTGACGATCCCCCGCAGGTCGTCGTCCTCGACGACGACGAGCGCGCCGACGTGGAGGTTCCAGAGCGTCGTCGCGGTCTCGTCGATCGTCGTCCCGGGATCGGTCGTCTCCACCGGCGTGGACATGAGCTCCTCGGTCGGGCGCTCCAGGATGGTTTCGTCCATGGTATCGTTCGCTGGCGTCCGATTGGCGAGTGCCGCGTTGCCCGGCGGGATCCCCCGCTCCGCCCATTCGGGACCCGGCTACCAACCGTCAATGGTATCCGGGACTCCAGCCTCAAAAGGGATGCTACTGTGGCAGGATTTCACACGGGCGAGCGGCAGTCGGGCCAACTCGGGGTGGATACCGACCGACGGACGTCCGACGATCGACCGCCCGTCGGCCTCGTTTTCACCGCGCGAGAAGTGGCTCGTTGATTGATATCGTTACCCAACCTACAGGTCATTCACATGCATTTCGACGAGTTCACCGGCACGGTCCAGCACCGACTCGAACTCCCCGGCACCGGCGAGACGCTCCGGGCGATCCGGGCGACGCTTTCGACCCTGGGGCAACGGCTCCCCGCGGGGAACGCCGAGGACCTCGCCGCGTCGCTCCCGATGGAGATCAAGTGGTACTTGACCGGCGCGGTCCACGAGCACGGTCAGCGGTTCGACTGGCAGGAATTCGTTGCGCGCGTCAGCGAGATCGAGGGAACCGATCCACCCGACGCGGCCTACCACGCGCGCGTAATCGTCGACCTCGTTCACACGGTCGTCCCGGAATCCGACTTCCGACAACTCCGGGACTCGCTGCCCGAAAGCGACGGCGACGAGAACTGGGGCAACCTCTTCGAAATCGTCGACGCCGGCGGCTGGAGCGAGCACGAAGGATCGTAGGCTGGCGGGGTCACGAAACGCGAGCGAGGAGCCAGGACGGCCGCCACGGACGCCACTCGGGGCCGAGGCAAACCCGCCGTCAGTCGTACAAGTTCCGCCACCGGATCGACCGCCTCGGAGCCCAACTCCCGAGAGGGAGGGACTACTTGTTCGTCGGCCTCGTAACGGTATTACAACATGTACGACGACATCCTCCTCCCGACCGACGGCAGTCCGGGTGCCGAAAGTGCGACGGCCCGCGCATTCGATCTCGCCCGAACCAGCAACGCGACGATCCACGTCCTTCACGTCGTCGACACCGGCCCGGAACCACCTCGCCTCGATTCCCCGGAGCGTGAGGAACTACGACGACGATCGGAAACGCTGGGACGGGACGCAACCGAACGGATCCACGAGCGGGCCACGGATCTTGGGATAAACGCCGTCCAGTCCGTACGCGAGGGAACGCCATACCGGGCGATCCTCGCGTCCGTCGACGAGAACGACGTCGACCTGGTCGTGATGGGAACCCACGGTCGAACGGGGGCCGAACGCGCCCGGCTCGGCAGCACGACCGAACGCGTGATCGCGCTGGCCGACGTCCCGGTGATGGCCGTGCGACTCGCGGCAGACGAGGAGCCCCCCGAATCGGGCTACGGGATGTACGATCACGTCGTCATCCCGACCGACGGGAGCGACGCTGCCGAACGCGCCGCCGACCACGCGCTCGGCATCGCCGAACGCTACGGCGCGGACGTGCACGTGATCTACGTCGTCGACACGACGACGTACGGCGTCGAGGACGCGCCCCGGAGCATCGTCGGCCTCCTCAAGGAGGGTGGTGAGAACGCGATCGAGACGATCGCCGCCGACGCGCGCGATCGCAACCTCCCGGTGACGACCGACGTGCTGCGTGGCGTCCCCCACGAGGAGATCCTCGAATACGCGACGGGGGCCGACGCCGACCTGATCGCGATGGGGACGCGCGGTCTGGCGGCAGACGGGAACCCGTTCCTCGGGAGCACGACTGCTCGCGTCGTTCGCCGGTCGGCGGTTCCCGTCCTCACCCTCGTCTGACCGAACCACGATCGATCGTTACGAGAAACCTTTATCAGACCCCACCGGCTTCGATGCAGTATGGGCGCGATGTCGTTGGTAGTACGTCGATAGCCGACCGCGACGAACAGTCGCGCGTCTTTCTCACGTCGTCGCCGACCAGCGACCGCTCTCGCGATTCCGCGACCGCATTACCGACACGATCCACAACCCATGACAGCAACTGAAGAATCACGGCCCGAGATGCCGGAGGATTACGACCCGGACGAGATGGAAGCCAAGTGGCGCGACCGGTGGCAGGCGATGGACGTCTACGAGTACGAGGACACCGGTGCGACCGACTACGTCGTCGACACGCCGCCGCCGTACCCGACGGGCAACTTCCACATCGGGAACGCGCTGGGCTGGTGTTACATGGACTACGCCGCCCGGTACAAGCGCCTGCAGGGCTTCGACGTCGACTTCCCGCAGGGCTGGGACTGCCACGGCCTCCCGACCGAGGTGAAAGTCGAGGAAAACCACGACATCCATCGGACGGAGGTCCCCCGCGACGAGTTCCGGCAGATGTGCATCGACCACACCGAGGAACAGATCGACGCGATGAAGGAGACGATGCTGGATCTCGGGTTCTCCCAGGACTGGACCACCGAGTTCCGGACGATGAGCCCCGAGTACTGGGGCAAGACCCAGCGCTCGTTCGTCGAGATGGCCGAGGACGACTACATCTACCGCGGCGAGCACCCGGTCAACTGGTGTCCCCGCTGTGAGACCGCCATCGCCGAGTCCGAAGTCGAGAACGAGGACCGGATGGGGACGCTCTACGACGTCACCTTCCCCGGTTCCGGCAACGACGACATCGACATCGCGACGACCCGCCCCGAACTGCTGGCGGCCTGCGTGGCCATGGCCGTCCACCCGGACGACGAGCGCTACGAGGGCCGGGTCGGCGACACCTTCGAAGTCCCGCTGTTCGGCCAGGAGGTCGAACTCATCGCCGACGACGCGGTCGACCCCGACTTCGGGACCGGCGCCGTGATGATCTGTACCTTCGGGGACAAACAGGACGTCGAGTGGTGGGCGGAGTACGACCTCGACCTCCGGCCAGTCTTCTCCGAGGACGGCCACCTCACCGAACTGGCCGGCGAGTACGAGGGACTCGAGATCCGCGAGGCAAAGGACGTCATCGCCGAGGACCTCGACGAAGAGGGCTACCTCAACGACACCGACCCCACCGAGCAGTCGGTCGGCCAGTGCTGGCGGTGTGACACGCCCATCGAGATCCTCTCCGAGGACCAGTGGTTCGTCGAAGTCAGGCAGGACGAGATCCTGGAGAAGGCCGAGCAGGTCGACTGGATCCCCGAGCACATGCACGACCGCCTGATCGACTGGACCGAGGGCATGGAGTGGGACTGGGTCATCTCCCGCCAGCGCGAGTTCGCCACGCCCATCCCCGCCTGGGAGTGCGCCGAGTGTGGCCACTCCTACATCGCCGGCCTCGACGAACTCCCGGTCGATCCGACGGACACCGACCCGGCGATCGACGCCTGCCCCGAGTGTGGCGCCGGCGAGTGGGAACCCGAGCGCGACGTCATGGACACGTGGATGGACTCGTCGATCTCCGCGCTACACGTCGCTGGCTGGCCCGAGGAAGAGTTCCAGCCCACCCAGTTGCGCGAACAGGGTCACGACATCATCCGGACGTGGGCCTTTTACACCCTGCTGCGGACCGCCGCCCTCGAGAACGAGATTCCGTGGGACGAGGCGCTGATCAACGGCATGGTCTTCGGCGAGGACGGCAACAAGATGTCCAAGTCGCGGGGGAACTTCGTCCAGCCCGAGGAGGCCGTCGACGAGTACTCGGCCGACGCCTTCCGGCAGGCGATGGCCCTGGGTGGCCAGCCCGGGTCGGACATCCAGTTCCAGTGGAAGGAGATGAAGTCGGCCTCGCGGTTCCTCACCAAGGTCTGGAACATCGCCCGGTTCTCGATGGGCCACGTCGACGAGCGCACGCCCGAAATCGACGCGCCGGCCTACCGCGACGCCGACCGCTGGATCCTCTCGCGGTGCTCGACCGTCCTCGACGACGTCGAGAGCTACATGGACGACTACCGGTACGACGCCGCCCTGCGCGAGATCCGCGACTTCGTCTGGCACGACCTCGCCGACGACTACGTCGAACTCGTCAAGGGTCGCCTCTACGAGGGCCGGCCGGGCGAGCGCAACGCCGCCCGCCACGCGCTGTACACCGCGCTCTCGGCCAGCCTCCGGATGCTCTCGCCGTTCGCGCCGTTCCTGAGCGAGGAGATCTGGCACCACCTCCCCGGCACCGAGGGAAGCATCCACGGGACCGAGTGGCCGACCCTCGAATTCGAGGACGAGACCGCCGAGCGCGCCGGCGCGCTGGTCGCCGACGTCGCCTCCACGATCCGCGCCTGGAAGTCCGACGCGGGCATGGCGCTCAACGCCGAACTCGACAAGATCGAGGTCTACCCGACCGAGGACTACGAGGAGGCGATCGACACCTACGACCTGAGCGGGACGGTCAACGCGCCGGTCTACGTCCGCGAAGGGATCCCCAGCGTCGAACTCGTCCCGGTCGAGGTCGATCCCGACCACAGCAAGATCGGGCCGGAGTTCCGCGACCGGGCCGGCGAAGTCGTCGCCGCACTCGAAGCGGCCGACCCTGCCGAGATCCAGACGGGGAAAGCCGACGGCGAGATCGAACTCGACCTCGACGACGGGACGGTGACGCTCGACCCCGAGATGGTCGAGGTCCGCGAGGAACACCGCGCCGAGAGCGGCGAAGAGGTCGAGGTGCTGGAAAGCGAGAAGGCGACGATCCTCGTGTTCCCGTGATCTGACGTCCGGACGGTTTTCGAGGATTCGGATCGGCGTTACTTTTTGACGGCGACGGCGAATTACCGGTTTACGAGGTCGTGCGGATCGGCCTCGTCCGGCAGCGGACACTCGTACTCGCGGTCGCCGTTTCGCTCCTCGAACTCGTCGGTGGCCGCGGCGAGCAGGTCGGGATCGTCGAGGAGGTCGTACAGCGTGCCACCGATCGTTTTCGCGGCGTAGATCATGCCTTCGGTGCCGACGCTCCCGCTGGCGGCGACCGCCTGCCAGGAATGACCGGGCGTCCCGACGGGCCAGGTGGCCGCGCTGAGTCGGCCCAGCGGCACGACCTGACTCACGTCCCCCGAGTCGGTCGAGTACGACCCCGTCTCGCCCGCCTCGGGATCGTCGATCGGTTCGGTGAACATGGCGGCGTTGGCCGCCTCGCCCGCCGCGTCGTCCGGGAGCGCCGCCACGGCGTCGGAGACGTCGCCCAGTGTCGCCCGGAGGTCGGCGGCGAGGTCGGCGTCGCCGTCGAGGTCGAAGGCGCCGAGGTCCCGCATCGTCTCCAGGATCGCGTCCCCGAGGGTGTGGTTCGGGAGCAGCCCGTAGATGCCGGAGGTCTTCCGGACGGTCACGTCGACGTCGGCGATCATGGCCGCGCCCTCGGCGGCGCGCTCGACCCAGTCGCTGATCTCCTCGACCCGGTCCCGGTCGGGCGATCGCACGATGTACTCCGCCGAGGCCACCGGCGGGACCACGTTCGCCGCCTCGCCGCCGTCCGTGATGACGTAGTGAATCCGGGCCGCGTCGGGGAGGTGTTCGCGCATGTACTCGACGCCGGTGTTCATGAGCTGGAGGCCGTCGAGCGCGCTCCGGCCGGCCTCCGGGGCCGCGGCGGCGTGGGCGGATTCGCCCTCGAAGGTGACGGTCCAGCCGTCGACGGCCAGGCTGCTTCCCTTCCCCGGGGCGTTGTACCAGCCGGGATGCCAGGAGACGACCGCGTCGACC
>Ga0102925_1000566_pt1 | contig 20523 bp, 22 predicted proteins | sample SalPonR1_A_D1_MG_FD_78216 | JGI IMG/M metagenome (GOLD analysis project Ga0102925, IMG submission 78216) | Salt pond soil microbial communities from South San Francisco under conditions of wetland restoration - Salt Pond MetaG R1_A_D1_MG | ecosystem: Environmental > Aquatic > Marine > Intertidal...
CTTGGAGCGAATCATGGCTGCCACCCGCCTCGACGAGATCGACCGCAAGATTCTGGCCGAACTTCAGGCCGATGGGCGCATGACCAATGTCGAACTGGCCCGACGGGTCGGAATCTCGGCGCCGCCCTGCCTGCGCCGCGTGCGCACGCTCGAGGAACAGGGCTATATCCGCGGCTATCATGCCGACGTGGACGCGCGCGAACTCGGCTTCGAGGTGCAGGTCTTCGCCATGGTCGGCCTGCAAAGCCAGGCCGAGGCCGATCTGAGCGCCTTCGAGGCCCGCTGCCGCAGCTGGCCGCTCGTGCGCGAGTGTCACATGCTCAATGGCGAGGTGGATTTCATCCTCAAATGCGTCGCCCCTGACCTGAGCACCTTTCAGCGCTTCCTGACCGAGGAACTGACCGCCGCCGACAATGTCGCCAGCGTCAAGACATCGCTGGGCATCCGCGGCGCCAAGGACGAACCCGGCGTGCCCTTCGACATTCTGGAAGAGCGGCTCAACCGCTCGGCCTGACAAGGACCGCGCTCAGCCCGCTTCCATCGACGTGGCACCCGAAAACGGCAGGCGCAGATGCGACAGGTCGCCGAAATCGCCCGCCTCGTGAATATGGGGAAAGAACGACAGGAACAGCGCCAGCAGGTTCGGGCTCATATGCCGCTCGAACCCGGTGCCGGGGTGGAAGGTCTCGAATTCCAGTCCGCCGGCGGTGATCGTCGCATGATCGCGCAGGCACAGGTGATAGACGGCGACGGATGTGGGCGGCGTGACCTCGACGACATTCACGCCATCGGCCAGATCGCGCGCCGGGGTCAGCAGGCGCTCACCGCCGAAACTGTCACGCAGGCTGGGCGGGCGCGTCAGCAGCCGCGCACCGGGTCCGGCCATCATGTTGGTCATCGGGCGCTCCATGCCGAAGGAATCCGGCATGATCCGGGTGATGCGGCAATCCTGCGGGGCCAGCCCCTCGGCATCGGGCACCAGAGTCATCGACCCGATCCACAGCAATTCCGACGGTCCGTGCTCGGCGGTGACCAGCATCATCCCCGGCTCCAGGTCCTCGACCGCGACAGGGCCTGTCGTGGTCTTGATCAGCGTGCCGCGGGCAAAGGCGGAAAAGGCTTTCTCGAAGGCCGGGGTGGCGGGGCCGATATTCTCGGTCTCATGCACGGACCCGTCCTCGCGCAGCGACAGGATGCGGTAACGTCGCATCATCCGCGCCTTGCGCGCGGCATCCGGTTTCGCCTTGCTGGCGGGTGCGGACGAAGTTTGCAGATCCTGTTGAAAGGAGGCAGCCGTATTGGGGATGGACATGTTGTGTCACCTTCGAGGTAGTCACAACCGCGCCGGCCCCCACCGACAACGACAGAAGGACAATTCAAAAAAATTTTCTTCTACGCTCGAGAGGTCGCCGAAAAGCCCGATTTAAGTCAAATTTTCAGGGTTATTGTTTCGCTTATAATAAAAATGACGCAGGCGGGATCGCTTTGTCCCGCCAGCGTGAACTTCCTTGCCACAATTCACCGCGCGACGGCGGCGAATCGATCTGCCCTTCAGGCGCTGCGCAGCTCGCGCGGCGACGGCGCAGGCGCTGCGGTGCGGGCCTTGCGCGTATAGGGCAGGGGCGGCATCGTCTGCCGGCTGGTTTCGATGACCGATTTCATCCAACGCTTTTTCATCTGTCTTTCCTCTTGTCTGCTCGGCGGTTGATCCGCATTTCCCTGTAAGATGGCGTTGCTTTGAGGCCGGGATTTGACGCGGATGCGGATTTTGCAGGCCATTTTTCACGTGCATCGGCGCGAAATGTGAACGCCCGCGCAGGCCCGCGCGAGATCGCTCAAATGGTAAGGAAAACAGGGCAAATCCGCCGCGCCCCAGGGCCGTACGCGGGCCGGGACTTTTGGGAAATCGGGCGGGATTGTGGGCCGGTCTGCCCCCATCCTGCCCGATTTCAGAGCCGGATCGCCGATATCAGCCGCCCGTAATCGGCCTCGCCCGCATGACAGCTGCGCCGATAGGAAAAGAACCGCGCCGGGTCCGCATAGGTGCAATGGCGCGTCCACTCCGCCTGACCCACGCCCGCCGCGCGCAGGCGCTCCAGCCCATAGGCGGGCAGGTCGAACATGTATCGCCCGTCCGCGCCATTGGCGAAAAAACGGGTGTTGGCGGGGTCTTCGGCGATGAATTCTTCCAGGAACTCGGGGCCGACCTCATAGGCCGCCTGGCTGATCGCGGGGCCGATCACCGCGCTGATATCGCCGCGCCGCGCGCCCAGACCCTCCATCGCGTCCAGCGTCGCCTCCAGCACGCCATCAAGCGCCCCGCGCCAGCCCGCATGCGCCGCCCCCACGACACCGGCTTTTGCACCCGCCAGCAGCACCGGCTGGCAATCGGCGCTCAGCACCGCCACCGCCACGCCGGGGCGGGCCGTCACCAGCGCATCGGCGCGCGGGCGCTGCGTCAGCGGACCATCCACCGTGACCGTATCGGGCGAATGCACCTGGTTGAGCGTCAGCAGATGGTCGGGCGCCACCCCCATCGCCGCGGCGACGCGGGCGCGGTTGATGCGCACGATCTCGGATTGATCCGACGAGCCCGGCCCGCAATTGAGCCCCGAGAACACCCCCGATGACGCGCCCCCGCGCCGGGTAAAGAACCCGTGGCGGACCGGGGACAGGCTGTCGGCGGTAATGATTTCCAGCGTCATGCATCACATCCGGGCGGCGGCGCCGCATTGGGAGGGAAAATTCCAAGCACCTGAAAGAGCGTCCCCATTTCCTGCGGATGGGTCAAGCGCCGATGTGCGGCAATATGACTTTCCAGCGCATCGCCCTGCAACCCGCGCGCCAGAACCTGGGCGCGCGCGGTGACGCCCAGCCGCTCAAGGAACACGCCCTGCGGCGTCAGGCGCGTGTGCCTGGCCGGTGCCGCCGCCTTTGCCAGCGCCTCGAAATCCACATGCGCCGTCAGATCCGCCATGCCGGGCGCCTCCAGCGGATCGGCGCGCTGGTGGCGGCGCACCGCCTGGAACGTGTCGCCCAATGTGCGCCAGCCGCCGTAATCCACGATCAGCGCCGCGCCGCCATGCGCCGCGACGCGCGCACCGATCACGGCGGCGCTCGCCTCGCCCGGCGCGCACCGCTCGACGATATCGCCCTCTCGCGTGTCTTCCAGGCGATGCGCCAGCTCAGCCACAGGCATCGGCAGCCCCGCTTCCAGCACCAGCTTGCCATCGCTCACGCCGACACAGCGCTCGCACCACCCCGCGCCAGCACCCGCGCGCATGAATTGCCGGATCGGCAGCGCGTCGAAAAACTCGTTCGCGATCAGGAAAAGCGGTGCCTCGGGCAGGGCCGCGACCTCGTCGTGCCAGGTGATGTCATCGCGCCCGATCGTGGCGCGCTGCGCGGCGCGCAAGGCGGGCGACGCCTCGACCAGATGCAGCCTTAACGCCGCGTGAAATCCCGGCACCGCGCGCGTCGCGCGCAGCAGGTCCGCCATCAACGTGCCCCGTCCGGGGCCGCATTCGGCCAGCGTGAACGGCGCGGGCGCCCCCTGATCCAGCCAGGCCTGCGCCAGCGCAAGACCCATCAGCTCTCCGAAAAGCTGGCTGATCTCCGGCGCGGTCGTGAAATCCCCCGCCGCGCCCAGCGGGTCGCGCGTGGCGTAATAACCATGCTCGGGATGCATCAGGCATGCGGCCATGTAATCCGCCAGCGGCATCGCCCCGCCATCCCGGATGCGCGCGATCAGGATATCGCGCAAAGCCGTCACGCCGGATGCCTGCGCGCCCACAGGATAAAGACCAGCCCCAGCACCACCATCGGCAGCGACAAAAGCTGCCCCATGCTCAGGCCCATGCCGCCCGCATGCACGACGTAACCCATCGGGTTGTCGGGCGTGATGAATTGCGGATCGGCCTGGCGCACGAACTCGACCAGAAAACGCGACAGCCCGTAGCCGGCGAAAAACACGCCCGTCGCCAGCCCCGGCAATTTCAGCGCCCCGCGCGCCCAGACCAGCCACAACAGCACGGCCCCCAGCAACAGCCCCTCAAGCCCCGCTTCGTAAAGCTGCGAGGGATGGCGCGCACAAGGCCCCTCGACGCCGGGGCAATCCTGCGCGGCCGAGCGCGGAAAGACCACGCCCCAGGGCAGGTCCGTGGGCCGCCCCCAAAGCTCGGCATTGATGAAATTCGCGATCCGCCCCAGCAACAGCCCCGCAGGCGTGGCCATGCACAGCACATCCGCCACCGACAGCCATGGGATACCGCGCCGCCAGGAAAACAGGACGCAGGCCGCGACCACGCCCAGCAACCCGCCATGAAACGCCATGCCGCCTTGCCAGACCTGCAGGATCTCGATCGGGTTCGCCAGGTAATAGGCCGGCTGATAGAAGATCACGAAGCCCAGCCGCCCGCCCAGGACCACCCCCAGGATCACCCAGGTCAGCAGGTCCTCGACCGCGCGCGCATCCATCGGCGGCGTGTCATTCGCCCAAAGATGCGGGCGCTTCACCGTGGCCACCACCAGCCGCCAGCCGATGATGATGCCCACGATATAGGCCAGCGCATACCAGCGCAGCGCGAATTCAATGCCGAAAAGGCTGACCGAGAAAATCTCGGGCGAAATGTTCGGGAAGGGGATCATGGCCTGCATGTGCGTCTCTGTGCCTCTGGTTGATCGGGGAAGTCAATCCTTGTCCCGAAGGGGTTACGCGCTCATATAGGGGTGAAACTGATTGCCGGAGAATGACATGCAGACCCGCAACAAGGTCCTGGACGATATATCGCAACTGATGACCAACGCCATGGGCGTGGCGCAGGGTGCGCGCGACGAGGCCGAAACGGCGATGAAATCCATGATCGACCGCTGGCTGGCCGATCGCGATTTCGTCACCCGCGAGGAATTCGACGCCGTGCGCGCCATGGCCCAGAAAGCCCGCGAGGAAAACGAGGCCCTCAAGGCCCGCCTCGACGCGCTGGAATCGGCCAAGAAGTAGCGACCGGCTACTTGCCGCTTTGAGCCCGCGCGAACAGTGGCCTTCAGACGGAGAGCGCCGTGGATAAGCAGTCGCGGATCGCGCCTGCGCCAAACGCTCGCCGGTGGGCTCGCCGCCTCTCAGAGAAGCTCGAGAAGCGCATCCGTCGCAAAAGCGGTGCCGACGCCAACGCCTGCCAATTCCAGGAACGACCTGACATCGGCGCCAGTGGGCTTGCTGCCCGCGAGCAGCGAGCGCGCGACAAAGGCGCCCCCCAGTAATGATGATGTCAACAAACCATCGCTGACGAAGTCGCCCAGATCTTCGCCGATCAGGGTCTCCAGCGTTTCCTGCGTTTCTTTCGTGATCGTCGTGTTGCTGAAACCTGAATCGGTCAAGCGGGCGCCAAATGTACCGCCAAGCAACGCACAAACCTCGGAGGTGGCAAAGACATCGGTGTCGGGATAGCGTTCAAGGGCCTCCAGGATATCGGAGGGCGATTGGACCGCCTTCAGTTGCACCGCGCGAATGACATCCCCATCCATCATGAACTCGATATCAGCGCCGGGATGGTTCGTCGCTTCGAACATGACCGCCGATATCCCGTCACCGTCGCGATTCTCGGCGCGCGTGAACAGAAGTTCATGATATTTGCCTTTAACAGTCGACACGAGCCCGCGCATCTGCTCCGTCGAGAAATCAGCCAGATATGCCGCAAGTGTTTCCTCATCGGCGCTTTCCAGTTCGTTGGCGGAGCGGCGCAGCGCCTCCAGCACCAATAACTGATCCTCGCTCCAGCCATCGCGGCGACCAGCAAGAAGCTGGCCTAGTGTGACTGCAAGCGTGACGCCTGCGCTCAGCCGCTTCATGTCGCCAACCTCTTCTGCAGCGATCCAAGATTGACAAGATGGCCCCGCAACCTGACCCGGTTATAGACCTTGAGTTGGGAAAACGCGTTCTCGCGAAGTGCCTGTTCCACTTCCTCACGAACCGGCGTCACGCCGATCCGGGAAAAGAGCGCGACTTCCTTCTGCGTGACCCTCCTGTCAGAGCCAAGCGCCTCATCAATCGCCTTTATCAATGCGGTGACGGCGAGGACAATCATTTGCTCCCGCTCCGCAAGATTATCCTGACGCGGTCGTCCAAACAGGAAACGCCGTACTTTCACTGACCCATAGATCCCTGCCCCAACTGCGCCGACCCCGGTGATAAGCGTGCCAGCGGCAACACCGCCCCCGACAAGGCCTCCGATCCAATAGAGCGTGGCGGTCGACTTGGCCGCGCCGGCAAGGCCCGCGAGGGCTGTTCCTGTGCTCGCGGTTCCAAATAATCCAACAAGTCCCGTGATTGAACTGGCAGCCGCAGTTCCGGCCGCCGTGCTGGCGGCTGCACCCATCGCGGCGTTGGTCTTGCGGTTGGATAGTTGCAGGATCCGCCCGTTTATGGCGGTCAGAAACCTCCTGATTTTCAGAAGCGATTCTCGGTCGGTCATTTTTGAAACTTTCACCCGTGCCTCAACCGCAGATCGCATGTCACGTCCGGGAAGGCCAGCGACAAGTTCGACTAAGGTGGTTCATCTGAATTAGGATGGCCGATTTCTTATAATCGGAACCCACTTGCGCGCAACGGCGAGCCCCGTGCTTATTTCGCGCGCTGCCTGAAATATGGGTGACGCCGCGCAGCTTCCCTTCCCTGACGAAGATATGTTTATCACCCCACAAAACCCCTTGAGAAACCGTTTTGTACAAACTTCCGCCGCGACCCGCCGGAATCCGTACAAAACCGCCGTACAAACCGGACGTTTCGTACAAAATCCGGCCCCTCGGGCCGGGCTGTGCAGGGGCTTGCCCGATCTTGCGGCGCTTTTGATTTCATCCACAACTTATTGTGTTTATCCCCAACAAATAGCTTTACAGGTTGTTTTAAACCGCGCACCATATCTGGTAGGACATGGAGGAATTCTCCCCTGTCCTTAGAGCAGGCACCTAGCGCTTGGGGCGCTGCAACGCCCTGACGCTACAACTCAAAGAGGTGGCGCCATGGCACTGTCCGAGCAGTTCATGCAGGAAGACCTTCATCCCATTGATATCGTTGAACATCTTGCCGAGCATCACGATTGGGATTTCGACCGCATCGGCGACGATCAGATCGCGATGGCCGTCGAAGGCCTCTGGCGCACCTACTCCATAACCCTCGCCTGGTCCCCCTTCGACGAGACGCTGCGCATGGTCTGCACCTTCGAGATGGAGCCGCCAGAAGAGAAACTTTCCGTTTTGTATCATATGCTTAACGATGTGAACGACCAATGCTGGGCGGGCGCCTTCACCTTTTGGGACGAGCAGAAACTGATGGTTTATCGCTACGGTCTGGTGATGACAGGTGCGCAGGCCGTAAGCCCTGACCAAGTGGATACCCTGATCCGCGCCGCCGTCGCCAATTGCGAGCGATTTTACCCGGCATTTCAATTGGTTGTCTGGGGCGACCGCACCCCGAGCGAGGCCCTTCAAGCCGCCATCGCCGAGGCCTACGGTCGCGCCTGACGCGCGCCCGGCCTCTCAATCCGCCCCGACACGCGCGGCACCATTGCACAGCCTCCTTGCCGCGCGTATCCCTGACCTGTGCAAAACGGAAACAGGCGGAGGGATGACCCCATGAATATGGATGATGTGGCACGCAAGGGCCTTGTTTTGTTGGGCTGCGGCAAGATGGGATCGGCCATGCTCCAAGGCTGGCTGGCGGATGGATTGCCGTCCGGATCGGTCTGGGTGGTCGACCCGAAGCCCTCGGATTGGCTGAAATCGACCGGGGTCAACATCAATGCCGACCTGCCCCAAAACCCCGCCATCGTCCTGATCGCCGTCAAACCCCAGATGATGGGCGACGCGCTCCCCACTATCGCGGCGATGGGCAACGGCACGACGCTGTTCATATCCGTCGCTGCCGGAACGCCGATTTCTTCTTTGGAACAAACACTTGGCGCCCAGAGCCCGATCATCCGCGCGATGCCCAATACCCCCGCCGCCGTGGGGCGCGGCATCTCGGCGATCATCGGCAATGTCCATGCGGGCGCAGGTCATCTGGACTTGGCCGAAGAACTCTTGTCGGCTGTCGGGCAAGTGGTCCGGCTCGAAAGCGAAGACCAGATGGACGCGGTCACCGGTGTCTCCGGCTCGGGTCCGGCCTATGTGTTTCACATGATCGAATGTCTTGCCAAGGCCGGTGAGGCCGAGGGCCTGGCGCCCGCGCTGGCGATGCAGTTGGCCAAGGCGACGGTGGCTGGCGCAGGTGCGCTGGCCGAGGCGGCGGATGAGACGCCTGCGCAGCTCAGGGTCAACGTGACAAGCCCCAACGGCACCACGCAGGCCGGGCTCGAGGTGCTGATGGACGAGGCGCGCGGCCTGCCACCGCTGATGGAAAACACGGTCAGGGCCGCTGCGGGACGCTCAAGGGAATTGCGCAATGGCTGATCTGATCGGGATCGAGGATTTCCTCAAGGTCGACATCCGGGTCGGCACCGTGACACGCGCCGAACCTTTCCCAGAGGCGCGCAAGCCGGCCATCAAGCTCTGGATCGATTTCGGTCCAGAACTGGGTGAAAAGAAGACAAGCGCCCAGATCACCGCGCTTTACACGCCAGAGGATCTGAAGGGCAGACAGGTGATCGCAGTCACCAATTTTCCGCCGCGCCAGATCGGGCCGTTCATGTCCGAGGTCCTGGTCCTTGGGCTCTCGGATGAGCAGGGCGAGATTGTTCTGTTGCGCCCCGACAGCCCAGTCCCGAACGGGGAGAGAATGCATTGAGCCGCGTCTATCTCACCCGTCCGCTGCCCGAAACCGTGCTGGTCCGCGCGCGCGAACTGTTCGAGGATATCGAGGTCCGCGAGGAAACCGCGCCACTTAAGATCGGTCAGATGCGAGCCGCGCTGGCGCTGTATGACGGTGTCCTGCCGACACTGGGCGACATGTTTTCGGCGGAGGTTTTCCGCGACACGGAAAACCCGCGCTGCAAGGTGCTTGCGAATTTCGGCGTTGGTTACAATCACATAGATATCGCCGCCGCCAAGGCCGCCGGGGTGATCGTCACCAACACGCCGGGCGCAGTCACCGATGCCACGGCGGATATCGCGATGACCCTGATCCTGATGAGCGCGCGCCGCGCCGGGGAAGGCGAGCGCCTGGTGCGCGCGGGCCTTTGGGAGGGGTGGCACCCCACGCAGATGCTGGGCCTTCATGTGACGGGCAAGACCGTCGGGATCGTCGGCATGGGGCGCATCGGACAGGCGATCGCGCGCCGCTGTCATTATGGGTTCGGGATGGACGTGGTCTATTTCAATCGCTCGGAGAAAAGCCTCGATTTTCCGGCCACCCGCGCCGAGGTCCTTCAGGATCTGGCCGAGGCGGCGGATTTCGTGGTGGTTGCCGTGCCCGGCGGTTCCGAGACCCATCACATGATCGGCGCGGATCTGTTTTCCGCGATGAATCGCTCTGCCTATTTCATCAACATCGCGCGTGGCGACGTGGTCAAGGAGGTGGCGCTGATCGCCGCCCTTCAGGTGGGGCGGATCGCGGGCGCCGGGCTGGATGTTTATGAGCACGAACCCAAGGTTCCCGACGCGCTGCGCGCCATGGAAAACGTGACCATCCTGCCGCATCTTGGTACGGCGGCACTGGAGGTGCGCGAGGCCATGGGGCTGATGGCAGTTGAAAACCTGCATGCCGCACTGAGCGGGGCAGAGCCGCCCAACCGGGTCAATTAGCCGGTCGGATCCTACAAGGGGCGGCTGCCGTGCCGTCACACTTGACCCCGCGGCACCCGTGCTATGATCTGGCCCGACCATTCGGGAGAGAGTTTCCATGCATGTACCCGCAATCAGCGGCACCGGCGTCTACACACCCGACCAGATCATCACCAATGACGAACTGGTCGCCGCCTTCAACGCCTATGCGCAGAGGTTCAACGCCGAAAACGCAAAGGCCATTGCCGCGGGCGAATGCGAAGCCAAGCCGCAATCTTCATCCGATTTCATTCTGAACGCTTCGGGGATCGAACAGCGCTATGTGATGGACAAGACGGGGATTCTCGATCCCGAGGTCATGCATCCCCACTTGCGGCAGCGCAGTGATGAAGAGCCGTCGATCATGGCCGAAATGGCGCTTGAGGCCTGTAAGAGCGCCTTGGCGCAAGCGGGGCTTGGTGCCGAGTCGATCGACCTGGTGATCTGCGCCGCCTCGAACCACGAGCGCCCCTATCCGGCGGTGGCGATCGAGATACAGGAACTTCTGGGCACGGGCGGTTTTGCCTTTGACATGAACGTCGCCTGTTCCTCGGCGACCTTCGGCATCCAGGCTGCGGCAGACATGATCCGCTCGGGCTCGGTTCGCCGCGCACTGGTCGTCAATCCCGAGATCTGCTCGGGGCATCTGGAATGGCGTGACCGCGATTGTCATTTCATCTTCGGTGATGTCTGCACCGCCCTCGTTCTGGAGCGTGCCGAGGACGCGCAGGGCGCGCATTTCCTGGTGCGCTCCACCCGCTGCGCGACGCAGTTTTCCAACAATATCCGAAATAATAACGGCTTTCTGCGCCGGGCCCGGCCTGATGGCATGGCTGACAGGCGCGACATGCTTTTCATGCAGGAGGGCCGCAAGGTCTTCAAGGAAGTGCTGCCGCTGGTGTCGGCCCATATCGCCAGCCATCTGACCGACGAGGGCATCGAGGCCGGGCAACTCAAGCGCCTCTGGCTGCATCAGGCCAACAAGTCGATGAACGATTTCATCGGTCGCAAGGTTTTGGGCCGCGTGCCGGAACCCGAGGAGCAGCCAAATATCCTGCAGGACTACGCGAATACGTCCTCAGCGGGCTCGATCATCGCGTTCTCAAAGTATTCCAATGATTTAGTTCCGGGTGAAACGGGCCTGATCTGCTCCTTCGGAGCGGGATATTCGGTGGGTTCCGTGCTCGTCGAACGGGTTTGAGCCGCGACCTCAGAGCCGTCCTTGGCCAATGGACTCATGTCATCAATCCGGAAGCATCCCAGAAGCAAAGTGGGGTGAGGCCATGACCTCCCGCCGTAGCGCCTGTGCTGGGATTTGACTCCCGGGGATGGGCACATGCGCCGCGTCGAGAGGCTGGACCTGGAGTGAGAACCCCAGTGGATGTCCGACCCCACCCCCGTCCCGCGGCAAACCGCGAGACGTCAGGTTCCCGGTGATCGCCGGGATTGCGTATCAATGACATTTCGCGATAAACGCCATAATGGGAAACGGTATTTTTGTTTCCCCTGCCCTTCATGGCGTTCGGTGAGGATGAGTGAATGTCGACCATTCGGAGTTATCTCAAGAAGCACACAGAGGCGCTTGTGAAGGATGTGGGTATCGAGCCGGCCTGCGCTCTGACAGGCAAATCCAAGGCGACGCTTGGACGATATTACTCGGATCATGAGGAGCATGCGGATCGGTTCATGCCGGTGGATGCGGTGGCGGCGTTGGAGGAGGCGGCGTCGTATCCGCATGTGACGGGGGCGCTGGCCGAGCTCAAGGGGATCAGCCTGAGCTTTGGAGACGGTGATCGCAAGAACCAGCGCAGCGGTGGGATCAATAGCGACGTGATCGCATTATCCCAACGATTTGCGATGCTTATGGCCGAATACCAGCAGTCGATCGAGGATGGGGTCATCACCGTGAACGAGGCCAAACGGCTATTGAGAGAGACCACCCAATTGCAGCAAGTTCTGATCGACATGAAGCTTCATCTGGAGGATGAAGCGACCTGATCCGCACCCGCGCAGACGTACAAAACATCCGTTTTGTACGCCGGTTTTGTACGAAAATCGGAGCGCCCGGCCCGAAATCTGTACAAACCCGCATTTCCGGGCTGGCCATTCTCGCGCCGACATGTCTGCCTGAGGCGATTCACATCCCGTCGTGGTTCCGTGAGGCCAGAACTCCCGACATGATCCGCAATGAGGCGGCAAGATACTGGAAGGCACGCGGCACATGAACACTGCCCGGCAAAGCGCCTAGAGTCCGTCAGAACCGGCCTCACGACCACCCCTACAGTGTTCTGCACCAGACATAAGGTTCCGCCATGATGGAGGGGCGAGGGGCGGCTTTGCGAGACCTTGCGGTCGTTCGCCGAGAGTGCAGCATCGGATCATCCGAATGGCCGTACTGCGCATAAAGAGCGGGACCGTTCGGCCTGACCCGGGCCATGTTGTCCCGTGTCACTTGGCTGATGTCTTGCGTGCATCCCGCCGTAAGATAGCGCGTGTCCTTGCGACCTTCTGCAAATCCTCGACCTCATCATTCTCATCGACAATTTCGGCACCGAGCAATGTTTCTATGACGTCTTCCATGGTGACAAGGCCGGCCGTTCCACCATATTCATCTTCGACCAGCGCGATATGCGCCTCATTCTCCATGAGCAGATCGAACAGCGTATCGAGGTCTGTCTTTTCCGGAAGGCGTTGAATGTCGCGCGTGAAGTCCGAAACGGTCTTGTCCTTGCCATCTCGCAAACCGGCCAGAAAAAGCTCGCGCGTCAGCACGAATCCTTTGACATCGTCGATGTTTTCGCCGGTGACAATATAGCGAGAGACCGGAAACGTGTCTCTGGATCCGACAAAGGCGCTGACAGTTTCATCAGCGCCAAGATGTTCGATGACCGTGCGCGGCGTCATGATTTCGTTAGCGGATATCTCCGACAGTCGAAACAGGTTGGTCACAACGCGCGTTTCATCTTCCTCGACCACTCCGAGGCGCTGGCCCGCGGTTGTCAGCGCCGTGATCTCGTGACGCGATACCTCTGCGTGACGCTTACCGCCTGTCAGTAGCCGTGTTATCGCCTGGCTCATCCAGACCAAGGGCAACTGAATGATGATCAGCCAAGGCAGCACTCGAACAGCGAAGGGCGCAAGACCGCGCCAATAGGTTGCGCCGAGGGTCTTGGGAATGATTTCGGACAGGACGAGAATACCGAACGTCAACACTGCAGAGAAGATGCCCACGCCGGCATCATTAAACACGACAGCAGCCTGCGCCCCTGCCCCCGTCGCGCCAACGGTATGTGCGATCGTGTTGAGCGAAAGGATCGCGGCGAGAGGGCGTTCGACATCCGCCCGCAACATCCTAAGTTTATTGGAAAGTCGCGGCTGTTCTTCCTCGGCGGCTTCGACAAAGGATGGCGTGATCGATAACAGGACCGCTTCGAGGATCGAGCAAAGAAACGACACCCCGATCGCCAGCAGCACAAAGATAATCAGCAAGGTCATTACGGTGTCTCTCGTTGCTCAATTAAACACTCAATCAACTATAGCATACTGAGTCCCGTTCCAAGGACCGCATAGGGCTGGCACCAGCCGAATGCAGGTGCAGCATTCGAGGAACTGACGATGGTCAATTTGGGCTCGAAACTCCCGCCGGGTCTCTTGCCTGAGGCGCAGAACCCTAGCGATAGGTGCGCTGGTCCATCGGGGTGGCTTCGATGCGGGCGCGCAGGCGGTCGAGAAGGGATTGTTCGGCGCGGTTCAGGGTGGCCTTGGGGTTCCAGACCACATGCACGTCGATGGCGGGCGGATTGTCATAGGGGGGCAATTGCCACATGACGCCATCATCCACATCGCGCTTGGCGACATGGACGGGCAGGGGGCCGATGCCGAGGCCCGCGATCACCATGCGGCGGACTTCCTCGAGATGGCTTGAGGTGCCGATCACGGCCTCGCCCATATCGGCCTCGGCGCGCATCAGGGCCACCGGTTTCAGTGCGTCCTGAAGGCGGTCGGTATCGAAGCTGACGGCGGAATGGCCGGCAAGGTCGGCGCGGGTCAGGTTCTTGCGCCCGAACAGCGGATGCGGCGGGCCGCAGAACAGGCCGAAAAACTCGCGGTAGATGCGCAGGTATTCCAGCTTGGGATTGCGCTCATGCACAAGGCAGACCGCGAAGGACGAGAACCGTCCGGTTACCGAGCCGATGGCCTCGGCCGAGGACAGAACCTCGATCGAGAGGGTCGCGCGCGGGTGTTCGGCGTGAAACCCGGACAGCACGTCATCGAGCAGCGGGCAGACCACATGGCTGGCCAGCGCGATGCGCACATGGCCCGTTACCTCGTCGGTCATTTCGCGCATCAGGGTCGAGAGGCGCAGGATCGACCCCTGAATGTCCACCGCCTCGCGGTAAAGCAACTGCCCCGCGCGCGTCAGTTCGAAATGCCCCGGCTTGCGGTCGATCAGGCGCCGCCCGACGCGGTCTTCCAGGCGCTTGAGCGCGGTCGAGACCGATGGCTGGGTCAGGCGCAGCTTGTGGGCGGCCTCGGTGACGGAACGGGACTGGGCCAGCACGACGAAGCTGCGCAGGAGGTTCCAGTCCAGATCGCGCATGAAGCGATCGGCGTGGTCGGGGATGTCCATTGATTTCATCTATAGTGACAATTCTGATTATCTATTTGATAAATGCTTGCCCCCTTTGCATCGTGAAATCAAGCCCGGCCAAGAACGGGCGTGCGACAGGAAGGGGAGACATATGTCGGTCGAAGCCCGTGAGGCGCGGCAACCTTGGATCTTGTTGTCACCGGCCCTGACGGCGGTGGCGCTGTTGCTGTTCGTGCCGCTGATCTTCATCGTGATCTATTCATTCTGGCTGCGCACGGCGACGGGCGCCGACGAGGTGGGCTTTTTCCTAGACAATTGGCAGGAAGCGCTGAGCGACGCGTTTTATCGCGATATCCTGCTCAACACGCTCAAGATCGCGGCGATCACCACATTCGTCTGCGCCGTTATGGGCTATCCGGCGGCCTATTTCATCGCCCGCGCCAAGGGCAACAAGGTGATCCTGCTGCTGCTGCTGATGTTGCCGTTCTGGATCAGCTACATCATCCGCACGATGAGCTGGATCAACATTCTGGGCGTGTCGGGCGCGCTCAATTCGGTGCTGATCTGGATGGGCGTGATCAGCGAACCGATCCAGATGCTTTACAATGAAACCACCGTGATCCTGGGGCTTGTGCATTTCCTGCTGCCCTTCATGGTGCTGAATGTCTTTGTCAGCCTCGACGGGATCGACACCAACCTGGAGGATGCCGCGAATTCGCTGGGCGCGACGCGCTGGCAGTCCTTCTTGCAGGTGACGCTGCCCTTGTCCCTGCCGGGTCTGGCGGCGGGCGGGCTTCTGTGTTTCGTGCTGGGCGCGGGCACCTATATCACGCCGCTGGTTCTGGGCGGGCCGAGCGATGCGATGTTCGCGAACCTTGTCTTCGAGGCGATCATCACGCAGCTCAACTGGCCGCTGGGATCGGCGCTGAGCCTGATGCTGCTGGCGGTGCTGGGCGCGCTGGTGCTGATCTACAACCGCTATCTGGGCATGGCGCAACTGATGAAGGGGCTGGGCTGATGCGCGAGGGGGCTTCGATCGGATGGAACCTGGTGCGCGCCTGGACGGTGCTGGTCTATATCTTCATGTTCCTGCCGGTGGCGGTGGTGGTTCTGCTGAGCTTCAACGCCAGCCAGTTCGGCAGTTTCCCGATGACCGGCTTTTCGTTTCGCTGGTTCGTGGAGCTGGCGCAGAATGACGCGATCCTGCGGGCGTTCCGCACTTCGGTTGTCCTGGGCCTGCTGACGGCGACCATATCGACCACGCTGGGAGTTCTGGCGAGCCTTGCGCTGGTGCGTTACCGGGTGCCGGGGGCGAACATGATCTCGACGCTGCTGATCGCGCCGATCCTGGTGCCCGAGGTGGTGCTGGCGGTGGCGCTGCTGCTGTTCCTGAACTTTCTTCAGATCAACAAGAGCTTTACCCTGCTGCTTCTGGGCCATGTCATCTTTACCCTGCCTTTCGTGATCCTGGTGGTGCAGGCGCGGCTGGTTTCGATCAAGCGCGATGTCGAAGAGGCCGCGATGAGCCTTGGCGCCAGCCCGCGCCAGACGTTTTTCCAGGTGACATTGCCCTTGATGCTGCCGGCGGTTCTGGCGGGGGCGCTGTTCGCTTTCACCATCAGTTTCGACGACATCACCGGCACGTTGTTCTGGAAGCCGGGGGGCGTCGAGACCGTGCCGACGCAGATTTTCGCGATGCTGCGCAATTCGATCAGCCCGGAGATCAACGCGCTGGGCACGGTGATGATACTGATGACGGTCGGCCTGCCCCTGTTGGGGCTGGCGCTGGCGCGTAAACTTTCAACCAAGAGCGGCGGCTAGAGCTGACCGCGACATAATAAAAACCCATCTCAACAAGGAGTGACCAATGACCAAGAAGATGGACAACACGACACGCTACGAGCGGTTGCGCGAGCGTTACATGAACGGCGATCTTGACCGCCGCTCCTTCCTTGGCCTGATCGGCGCGGCCGGTCTGGCTTATGGTGTCACCACGCCTTTTGCACGCTATGCCAATGCCCAGACCGTAAGCCAGGTGCGCTTTGACGGCTGGGGCGGCGTCGTGTCCGAGGCGTTCCGCGAACATGCGTTCGATCCTTATACCGCCAAGACCGGTATCGAGGTGGTGGACGGCACTTTCGGGGGCGGCGATGAATATCTGAGCCGCGTCAAGGCCAGCCAGGAGGGCGAATACAACATCGCCCACCTGTCGGGCGTGTTCGATTATGCGCGCTATCACAATCTGGGCCTGAGCACGGTTCTCAATGAGGACAACATCCCCAACCTGGAATATGTCATCCCCAAGCTGGTCGACGTTTTCCGCAGTGTGACCGATGGAAAGCTGTCCTGTGTGCCTTATGATTACGGCACCACCGGCATCGCCTATAACCGCAAGCATATCTCGGATGAGGAGGCCAAGGAAAAGGGCGCGATGCTGCTGATCGACGAGGCCTACAAGGGCAAGATCGCAGGCTGGAGCGACTGGCGCACGCGGCTTTGGTATGCGGCGCTGCAGACCGGGCAGGACCCCAACAACATCGAGGATATCGAGGCCGCATGGGATGCCGTGCGCACGCATCGCGACCTCAGCCTCAAATACTGGGGGTCGGGCGCCGAGCTGATGAGCCTGCTGGCCGAGGAAGAAATCTATGTGACCGAGGGCTGGTCGGGCCGCATCTATGCGCTTCAGGAGCAGGGCCACGACATGGGCTATATCGACCCGCCCAACGGCATGGGCTGGCAGGAATGCCTGTTCGTGATCAAGGGCAGCCCGATGGAGGCCTGCGAGGAGTTGCTGAACTTCATGCTGGCGCCCGAGACCTCGATCGCGGTGGCCGAGGGGCAGAACTATCCCCCCGCGCTTGACCCGCAGAAGGTGGATCTGGGCGACAAGATCCCGACCCTGCCCGCCTTCGATCCGACCGGCAAGCTGGACGGGCTGACCTTTGCCGATCCGGCCTATTGGAACGGCAACGAGCAGGAATGGTCCAAGACCTTCGGGCGCGTCCAGAAGGGCTACTGAGCCGAGCGAAATGGCGGCGGTTCCGGCCCATCTGTGGTGCCGGGACCGCCCAACGACACCTGATTTTCCCGCCGCAGGAGGCCTTGGATGAGCGCCGTCACCCTGAACAACATCGTCAAGCGTTTCGGCAATTTCACCGCCGTGCACCAGTCTTCGCTGGAGATCGCCGAGGGCGCGTTCGTCACGCTGCTGGGGCCGTCGGGTTGTGGCAAGACCACCAACCTGCGGATGATCGCGGGGCTGCTGGACCCGACCGAGGGCGAGATCCTGATCGGCGGCAAGCGCGTCAACGACGTGCCCATCCACAAGCGCAACCTGGGGCTGGTGTTCCAGAACTACGCGCTCTTTCCGCACAAGACCGTGGCCGAGAACGTGGCCTTCGGGCTGAAATACCGCGACGTGCCCGCGAGCGACATTCCGCGCCGGGTGCAGGATGCGCTGGAACTGGTGCAACTGCCCAATGTCGGTGAACGCTATCCCAAGGAATTGTCGGGCGGGCAGCAACAGCGCATCGCGCTGGCGCGCGCCATCGTCATCGAACCCGACGTGCTGCTGCTGGACGAACCGCTGTCGGCGCTTGATGCCAACCTGCGCGAGGACATGCGCGTTGAACTCAAGCGCATCCAGGAGCGGATCGGCGTGACCACTGTTTTCGTGACCCATGACCAGTCCGAGGCGCTGGCCATGTCGGATCAGATCGTGGTGATGTCGGCGGGCCGCGTCGAACAGGTCGGCGCGCCCCAGGAGGTCTACAACACCCCGGCCAGCGAGTTCGTCGCCAATTTCCTTGGCGCTTCCAACATCCTTGAAGGCAAATGCACCGATATCGGCGCCAATACCGTCACCGTCGAGGCGCCGATCTTCGGCAAGCTGGCGATCCCGGCCGAAAAAGCGCCGCTCATCAAGGGGCCTGGCCCGGCCAAGCTGGTGGTGCGGGCCGAAAAGCTGCACCTGTCGCAATCGCCAGCCCCCGAGGGCGTTGTCAGCGTCCCGGCCCATGTGGAAACGGTGGATTACCAGGGGCAGGCGGTGCGCTATTTCGTGCGCGTGGGCGATACGCCGTTGCAGGCCATCAACATGATCGACGGTCAGCCCTTTGCCGAGGGTGCCGAGGTCAATCTGCTTTTGCGGCCGCAGGATTGCGCCGCCTTGCCGGGGTAAGAACATGAACGAAAGACCAAGCCATCTGTTCTATCAGGGGCGTCAGCGCCGTCCGGTGCTGGACCAGGCGCGCGGCGTCTACATGTGGGATGTGGACGGCAAGCGCTACCTCGACGGCTCGAGCGGGGCGATGGTGTGCAATATCGGCCATTCCAACGAAAACGTGCTGGAGGCGATGCGCCGACAGATGGAGAAATCCACATTCGGCTACAGGCTGCATTTCGAGACCGAAGCCTCCGAGGAACTGGCCGCCAAGACCGCCGCGCTCTGCCCCGAGGGGCTGAACCGGGTGTTCTTTGTCTCGGGCGGGTCCGAAGCGGTGGAAAGCGCGATGAAGATGGCGCGCCAATATGCGCTGGCAAATGGAGAGGGCAGCCGCTGGAAGATCATCAGCCGCGCGCCCAGCTATCACGGCTGCACGCTGGGGGCGCTGGCGATCACATCCTATGAGCCGCTCACGCAGCCCTTCGCGCCGATGATGCAGGCCATGCCCAAGGTGCCCGCGCCGCGCGCCTATCTTGACGGGCTCGACCCTGACGACGAGGCGACCGGGCATCATTACGCCGACATGCTGGAAGCCAAGATCATCGAGGAAGGCCCCGAAACCGTGCTCGGTTTCATTGTCGAGCCGGTGGGCGGGGCCTCGACCGGGGCGCTGCCGCCGCCGCGCGGCTACATGGAGCGGGTGCAGGAGATATGCCGCAAACATGGCATCCTGTTCATCCTTGACGAGGTCATGACCGGCGCGGGGCGCACCGGCGCGTTTCTTGCGGCGGATCACTGGAACCTCAGCCCCGATATCATCGTCATGTCCAAGGGCTTTGCCGCCGGTTACGTGCCGCTGGGCGCGATGGTGGTGCATGAACGGCTGGTGGAAACCGTGCTGGATCATGGCGGCTTTCTGCATGGCTATACCTATGCCGGAAACCCGCTGGCCTGCGCCGCCGGTGTCGCGGTGATCGACGAGATCGAACGACAGGGCCTGACCCGCAACGCCGCGATCATGGGCGACAAGCTGATCGGGCGCCTGCAAGGGCTGATGCAGCGCTACGGCATCATCGGCGACGTGCGCGGCAAGGGGCTGTTGACGGCGTTCGAATTCATGGCCGATCGCGGCAGCAAAGCGCCTTTGCCCAAGCACCTGAAGGCCTTTGACCGTTTCGTGAACATCGCCTACGAGAACGGGCTGATCGTCTATTCGCGGCGCACCCGCGACGGCATCGAGGGCGACCATATCATCGTCGCCCCGCCGATGATCGTCACCGAAACGCATCTCGACGAGATCACCGGAATGCTGGATGTGTCGCTGGCGCAATTCACCGACGAGATACGACCCGAGCTGGACCGGATCGCCTAAGGCAGGACAGGACATATCATGTCGGATATCATCATCACCTGTGCGGTCACGGGTTCGATTCACACGCCCTCGATGTCGCCGCACCTGCCGGTCAGCGCCGAGGAGATCACCGAACAGGCGGTCGGTGCCGCCGAGGCGGGCGCGTCGATCCTGCATCTGCATGCGCGCGATCCCGAGACCGGGCGGCCTTCGGCGGATGTGGATCATTTCATGGCCTTCCTGCCGCGCATCCATCAACGTTGTGATGCGGTGTTGAACCTCTCGACCGGGGGCAGCGCGATCATGAGCCTTGACGAGCGGCTGGCCGCTCCCTTGCGGGCCGCGCCCGAGATGGCCTCGCTCAACATGGGGTCGATGAATTTCGCGCTTTACCCGGCGGCGGAGCGGATCACCGAATGGAAGCATGACTGGGAAAAGCCGTTCCTCGAAGAGTCCGATGATCTGGTGTTCAAGAACACGCCGCGCGACATCGCGCGCATCCTGAACGAATTGGGACAGGAGCGCGGCGCGCGGTTCGAGTTCGAGTGCTATGACCTCTCGCATCTCTACATGCTCAGGCATTTCGTCGATCGCGGGCTGGTGCGCGCGCCGCTGTTCATCCAGTTCGTCTTCGGCGTGCTGGGGGGCATGGGGGCCGAC
>Ga0102925_1000568_pt1 | contig 20492 bp, 23 predicted proteins | sample SalPonR1_A_D1_MG_FD_78216 | JGI IMG/M metagenome (GOLD analysis project Ga0102925, IMG submission 78216) | Salt pond soil microbial communities from South San Francisco under conditions of wetland restoration - Salt Pond MetaG R1_A_D1_MG | ecosystem: Environmental > Aquatic > Marine > Intertidal...
GGAAGTCATCGGTCCAACGGGAACGAATAAATCTTATTTCGCTATACTATATCTTTCGCTTCGCGACCTCCGTTTTGCCGTTCGACTGTCGTTTCTCGGGATCCGACCACAACCGAAGATGGCCAGAATCCACACGCTCCGCCGAATTTTCCATTAATTTTCATATTTTTTACTTATTTAGACCACGTTCGAATCAGGTTTCTAAGCGGTTTAGAAAGGGATATGAAGGCGTTCACATTCCAAAGTGAATCTTTATATCTTCTTCGTTCGATATTTTCCATGTGGTCTGGGGGGAGAATCTCACTGTCGATCGGAGACTCCAGACTCACGAGCAACGGAGCGACAACAATGGCACGAAACTTCCGTTCCGAAGACGAAGGAAAGCACGTCCGAACGTCCGACGGTGACCTGGTCGGCACCATCGACAGCGTATCGGGATCGATGGCACACGTTCGGCCGGACGAGAACCTCTCGCGAAGCACTCGCCGACGCCTCGGCTGGACTGAAGAGGGTGAAGAAACCTACGAGATCAGCAACGCGCACGTCGGACAGATTTCCGACGACGAGGTCCATCTCAAGGAAGACCTCTAGACCGTCAGTCCGACTTTTCGATTTTATCGCGAACCGCACTTCGACGCGATCTGTTCCGGATTCCTTCGAGATGGATCTCAGTATCGGTGATTTCGGCGACCACACGACGGTCGAGCGGGAAGGTTTCGACTGCCGTTTTCGGATCCGTAATCCAGGACCCACACCCACCGAGAAGCCCGCGTTTCGGACGAACGTAGGCCTCGCCGTCCTCGATGCGCTCGACCAGACCGATGACGTCACCCTCTGACGTTACGACGCGTTTCCCCCGGTCGTTCGATTTGAATTCCCCTGGCATTCTCCCCCTCTCGGGTCCCGCGAGCCGAATCGAGCGATTGCGGCTGACCCGTCCGGGAACCCACCTTAGTATTTCGTATGTGGAGTGGGCTCATAATGGACCGCCTTGGACACCGATGCCGTACATATCCGGTCGGTTCTCAGGGCGAGTCGTCGAGCAGCGAATACAGGGGCTCGATGTGATTCCGACCGACGACGGCGGTGACGTCGCCGTCGCGCCGGAGGTCTCGAAGCATCGCTGCCATGCTCTCCTCGCGAGCGTCCTCGATCAACTCCATTCCTCGCGGAGCCTGGATGATTCGCAGGAGGGCTTCCTCCTGTGAGATGTGCGATGCCTCGTCCTCGGCCTGGGCCGCCGGGGTGTCGAGGAACGTCGCCTCGTGCCTGAAAACGTCGTACACCCGCAACCGGAGCGGCGTCCACGCCGCGAGAACCGCACCGACCCGGCAGGCGAGTGCCTGTCCGATGCCGATCGCACTGCTGGTCAGGAGTTCACGGACGAGGGCGAGGGACAGGTCTTCTTCGCGGAGGAGTGTGACGAGTCGTCGGAAATAGCGCAGGTTCGGCGCGTCGATGCCGACGACTCGACCGTCGTCGAACGCCTGAAGGGCCATGCTCATCTCCCCACCCATTCGAGGTGGCGTGTATCTATCTTCGGCGTAGATGCGGAAGAGCGGGACGGCGAGCGTCGGCAGTTCGACCGCGAGGACGTCCGGCGAGAACGTCTCGATCAGGTGGGCGACGCGATACGTGCTCGCCGGGTGGTCGTGGACGACGCCGACGAGGAGGACCGTCCCACGACCGTCATCGCCCTGTATACAGCGAACGTTGTCCCCGTCGATCCGGGGATCCATGGCGTGGTCTACGGAAGCGACGAGTTCGTCGAGGACGGCTGTACAATCGATCATCGGTGGCTGTTTCGCACAATGAGGAAGGGTACGGCCAGTATTGAACGCTTTGTCCGTCTGGCCGTGGCAAGGGTCGGTTCGGCCGATCACCGCCTGGATATATTTCCCCCGAGCCCCTTGTTCACATATGAAACTCGGCACAGTAACGTCGAAACCGGGGACCGTCCAGTCCGGCTGGCTCGAGGTGGCGAAACTCCCGACTGGATCGGCCGAACGACTCCCGGTTATCGTGGCAGAGGGGGAGAAACGGGGCCCGACGCTCTGGGTGACCGGCGCGATCCACGGCGACGAAGTGACGGGTATCGCGGCCGCACAGGACGTGATGACCGAGGAGTTGGCCGAACGGATTCGGGGGACCGTGGTCAGCGTCCCGATCCTCAACCCGGCCGGGGTCCGCATCAATGACCGAAACTCGTATTACCACAACGAAGACCCGAACCGGTATTTTCCCTACCAGTTCGACGAACCGGGCCATCCACCGACGGTCCAGCAACTCATCGACGCACGGCTTTTCGACCGGTTCGCGGAGACGGCGGACGCCCTCGTATCGCTCCACGCAGCCTGGACCAACGAGCGACCGTTCTCGATCCTCGAACGAGTCCGGTACGGCAACGAGCGCACGCGGGAGGACGCCGAGCGGTTGGCCGACGAATCGATGCGTCTCGCCGACGCGTTCGGGTTGCCGCCGATCCGCGAATACGACGTCGAGGTCCAGGAGAGCTACGACCTCCAGCACTCCTTCGAGTGTGCGGCGTTGAACGCGGCCGGGGTTCCGGCGATCACGGCCGAACTCGGGAGTTCGCGCGTCATCGAGGAACTGAACCGCCGCGTCGCGATCCGGGGGATTCGCAACGTCCTCCGCCACATGGACGTTCTCCCCGAAGATCCGCTCCCGAACGAAGCCGCTCCCTCCTCGCCCGTCGAGTATCCGGTCAAGCGGGTCGTCGGGCCGGTCGCCCCCGACGCGGGTCTCGTTCGCTACGACGTCGAACCCGGCGACGTGGTGGAATCCGGTGACAAGGTTGCGGACGTCGTTTCCCCACACGGTCACGTCGAGAGTACGGTCGAGTCGGACCAGGAGGGCTACGTTCTCGGACGACGAGAGGGTATCGCCGTCTACGAGAACGACCCGCTCTTGAGTTTCGTCGCTCGCGACGAGGGGGAACTGGTGGTCCCGAACGACTGAGAAGGCGGGTTGGCGGCCCTGCGCCGTATCCGCGTGCCCTAGATCACCTCGTCGGCGTCGAATTCGCGTTCGACGTCCCCGACGTCCGAATCGGCGAACGCCTCCAGGAGCAAGTCCGCTCCCAATTCGATCTCCCGCGCCGTGACGTCGAGGGGTGGGAGGATCCGGAGGGTTCGGAAGCCACACCCGAGGGTGAGCAGGCCGCGCTCGAACGCGGCGTGGACCACGGCATCGCGCCGTGGCCTGGAATCGAACTCGATGGCGAGCATGAGCCCTTTGCCCCGGACGTCCTCGACGAAGTCGGGGTCTTCCTCGCGGATCCGTTGTTTGAACTGTTCGCCACGTTTGCGAGCGTTCGAGAGGAGGTCGTGTTCCTGGATGGCGTCGATCGTGAGAACGCCCTGGAGGGCAGCGAGCAAGTCACCGCCACCCCACGTCGAGGAGATTCGACCGGTCTCGTCGGGGAACACCCCTTCGCGACTGATGGTTGCGCCCACCCGGAGCGCCTTCGCGCTCGTGATGACGTCCGGTTCGATCGAATAGTGGTCCGCCCCCCACATTTCGCCGGTCCGACCGAGTCCGGTCTGAATCTCGTCCACGATCAGGGGAACGTCGTACCGTTCGAGGACGCTCTCCATTTCGTCCATGAACGCCGGACTCGGGAAGCGATAGCCGCCCTCCCCCTGGATCGGTTCCACGATGACGTAGGACACGTCGTCGGGGTCGAGATTCCCCCGTTTCGGATTCAACATTGCGTCCAGGGCTGACGTCAGGGTCTCCGACGGTACCTCATCGGGGCGAGACGTCCGCCGTTTCCTTCGCCTGGGGGCTTCCTCGCCCGCTTCAGGTCGGAGGAACCCGCAGGTACACGAGGACCCGTCACAGGACGCATTCTCGCAATACGGGATCGATTCGACGGACGCGATCTCCGGGAATCCTCGGCGATGGACCGCTTTCGAACGGTTCAGGGAGAGCGCCCCCATCGTGCGCCCGTGGAACGCCCCTTTGAACGTGATACCGTGTCTCCCCCCAACGTGGTCGTAACAGATCTTGATGGCGTTCTCGATGGCCTCAGCGCCGGAGTTCGAGAGGAACACGGTGTCCATTCCGTAGTGGTCGGTGATGTCGATCAGGCGATCCTGCAGTTGCGTGGGTCCGGGAACGTCGGGGTCGTCCGGTAGCCCTCCGCCGGCAGCATAAAAATCCTGTCCGGCGATTTTCGCCGGATCGATCGGGCCGAATTCCTCGAGTCGGTCCATGATCTTCGGGTTGTTGTATCCCAGCGGGCTGGAGGCGACGTGGCTGGCGAAATCCATGAGGACGTTCCCGTCGACGTCCGTACAGAAGGGGCCGATCGCTGGCGCCGTGAAATCCCAGACGAACTCGTAGACGAACGTGCTGGTCGCCGCGTGGTGCTGGTGGTGCTCGACCCACTGCCTGGCGCGCTCCCCCGGCAACGATTCGACGTGAGGTTCTGCCGTTTCCCTGTCCATGTGAGATGAGGGCGCTACACACCCATTAGATTTCCGACGAATCGAAGCGCCGGAGGCCGTCGGCGTTGTTCAGCGGGACGGTCGCGGGGGAATGGAGCCATTACTCAACTGCCGGGAGGTCGAACGTCGAGTATGGCCCCGAAACGCCACCACCGGTGTAACCTCTGTGGAAAGGACTTCGAAACCGGCGACGCACTGAAAGACCACGTCGAGCGCCGCCATCCAAAGAAAGACGTTCGCTGGTGGGTCGTCGTCGAGGACCCGGCGAAGGACCTCAAATTCTCGCGATAGTACCACCCCGCGCTCGCGACCCCAAACGACTTCTCGTCCACTCCCGAGGACTGTGATATGACGAACCAGGACCCCGTCCAGGAGTTCCACGACGACCGGGACCTCTACGGGATCGCAACCTGGGAACCGCGGACGTCCCTCGATGCCGCGGCGACCGCCCTCCATCGACTCCTGCGGCTCGGGATTCGGGCGCTGGTGATTCTGGTGGCACTGGGGATTCTCGTCAGTCAGATCGCCATTGGCGGGTTTGCACTCCTTCGCGATCCAGCCCTCGGCATGCTAACCGGATTATCGATGCTCCCGGCGTTCGCGCTGGCGGGATACGTGTGGCTCGAGGATCCGACGCTCAAACAGCCGTTGCCGACCCTCGTCGTGACCTTCCTGCTCGGCGTTTTGCTGGCCGGATTCGCCGCGATGACCAACACTGCGCTGGAACCGACCTTCAGGACGCTCCCAGTAATCGGCCTCGGACTGTTCTTCTTCGTCGTCGTGGCCCCGGTCGAAGAGTTCGTCAAGTGGCTGGCGATCCGACTGTACGGGTACAACCAGCCCGATTTCCAGGCGGTCATCGACGGGGCAGTGCTCGGGGCGGTCGCCGGCCTGGGCTTTGCGACGATCGAAAACGCGCTGTACATCACCAACGTGTACCTGATGGCGTCCGGAACGGGGCCCGCGATCGGGACGGAAACGCTCGGTGTGACCAGCGTCCGGTCGCTGGCCGGTCCCGGACACGTCATCTACTCGTCGTTCGCGGGCTATTACCTGGGGCTGGCGAAGTTCAATCGGGAACACGCCGGTCCCATCGTCGTCAAGGGACTCGTGATCGCCGTCCTCATCCACGCCTCGTACAATACGGCCGTGAGTTACCTCCCCGAAATCACGTCGTTTCCGTTCCCGGCATTTCTCGGGTTCGTGGTCGTCTTCGACGGCGTGTTCGCGCTGCTCCTCTATCGAAAACTGTCGACCTACCGGAACGCGTATCTCGAAGCGACCGCGAGGTCGAAGGCCTGACCGCAGGAAAACGCCGGTCGGTCCCTATTCGCCGGTGAACATCTCGCCGAGTTGCGAGCGCCACTCCTCGATGCTTTCCACGTCTCCTTCCACGTCCTCCAGGTCTCCCTCCACGTCTCCGAGGTCGTCCTCGAGGGAGGCGAGGTCGGAGGCGACGGATCCCACTTCGTCGTCGACGGCGTCGACGTCGGTGCGGAGGTCGTCGGCCCGGGTTTCGACGGTCGACAGGTCCTCGTCCAGTTCATCGACCTGCTCGTCCGTCTCACCGAGGTCGGACTGGACGGTGTCCACCTCGGCGTCGAGATCCTGAACCGCCTCGTCGAGTTCACCGACTTCGTCGTCGAGTTCCTGGACTTCCCCGCGGAGGTCCTCGACGTCCGACCGGAAGTCCTCGATCAGTTCCTCGGCAGTACCCTCCTCGTCGAGGAACTCCTCGAGAGCCTCGGCGTACGCGGCGACGTCCTCGACGCGAGACTGGAGGTGTTCGATGCGGGCCGTTTCCACGCTGGACGGCTCGGGTTCGAGATCGAGCGCTTCCGTGATCGCGTCCTTGTCTTCTTCCGAAACCTCGCCGGACCGCAACTCTTCTGCTAACCGTTCGGCAACGCTTCCGGTCTCCGCCGTGCTGGCCGTGGCACCGGCACCATCGTCCCCGGCCGCGACGGCCTCGTCCGCCGCCGCTGATTCGTCGCTCGCTTCCGGTTCTGGTTCGTCGTCGGACTCCGTTTCGACTTCGGCCTCTGTCTCTTCGGCGGTCGCTTCCTCGGCCGATTCCGGCTCTTCGACGTCGAGGTCGACGTCCGGCGTATCCGACTCGACCGGCGCTTCTTCTCGATCCGGTTCGTCCGCCTCCGTCTCCGTTTGTTCCCCCAGGTCGAGGTCGATTCCGCCTTCCTCGTCGGTTTCGGCGTCGGCGGCGTCCTCCGTGGCGTCGGTGTCGCCACCGACGTCGAGATCGATCCCCCCGTCGTCGTCCGCTTCCGTTTCGGACTCGTCGTCCGGGAGGCTCTTCTCTCCGAAGTCGACGTCGGGGCCGCCGTCGGATTCGTCTGCCCCACTCGTCCCCAGGTCGAGGTCCAGGCCCCCGTCGTCGTCCGCTTCCGTTTCGGACTCGTCGTCGAGTCCCGGAATCGCGCCATCCTCCGCGATCATGTCCTTGACGGCCTGACTATCGGATTCCGACGCGATGTCGTCGATCATCGTGTCCGCCAGCGCCTCGTCGTCGGCCTCGGTCGGGTCGTCCGTTTCCTCCCCCGCCCCTTCGACCGATTCGACGCGGACGTCGGGATCGGTCAGGAACGGTTCGGCCTCCTCGGGGGCACCGACGCGGATGCCGTACACGGTTTCGACAGTTTCGTCGGGGTCGAGGTGGCGGCTGTACTCCACGTGATGGTCCTCGTAGGCGGTCCACTTGTCGCTCTCGTAATCCGGGTGGAATCCCACCCCATCCATCGGGAAATCCTCGGGGATCCGCTCCGCGAGACGGATCGACGTTGCCTCGTCCCGGTCGGACTCGATGAGAAACCGGATCGCCGGAACGGGGAACTCGTCGGCTTCGAACGATTTCTGGACCCTGACGCCGTCGGAACTGACTTCGATCTCTTCGTCCGGGTCGACCTGCTCAGTCATGTTCGGGGTTACCCGGACGACCACAATAAAAGAAACGGGCGGTGGAGGCTCGTTTCAGGCGAGGCCGAGCATCTCGAGGCCGTTGTACTCCACGACGAAGAGGTAGATCTCGTAGAGTCCGGCCACGATCAGCAGCGCGCCGCCGACTCGGTAGATCGTCCCCGTCCGTTTGACCAGGCGGCGAACGATGACGTCCCGTCCGAGGGCGGTCGCGACGGTAACGCCCACCATGAGGACGCTCATCCCGGCCGCGTAGGAGGCCAGAGTTGCGAGAATGGCCACCGGGCCCTGAGCCAGGGCCCGGAACGTGATGCCCACGAACAGCCCCGCCGTGCATCCGGCCGCGGCCAGCGAATAGAGGACGCCGAACGCGACGTATCCGGCGGCCGAGCGACGCCGTTCGGGGAGTTTGACGGTCACGGTCGGGAACTTCCATCCCCCAGCCATCATCGCACCCATCGTCACGAGGACGAGGCCGACGACGAGTTCGAGCAATGCGATCTTGTCGAGGATGCCGTACCGATACAGTTGATCCTGGGCGAGAACGAACAGGGCGGCGAACGCGCCGAACACCGCGAAAAAGCCGACGCTCACGAGGACTCCGACGAGCGCGGCCCGGACGAGTCGTCCCGGCAATTCGCCGGGAAGAATCGCCGCGAAACGGTGCCCGTCGTCCACCGTTTCGCCGCCGTCCTCCACAGCGCTCTGGCCCAGGTAGTAGGACACGTACCCCGGCAGGAGCGGAAACGCGCACGGCGAAAAGAACGCCGCGACGCCGAGGCCGAACGCGTACGAGAGCCAGGGATAGCCGACGGCCATGTTAGAGATCCGCCTTCTCGAGTGCGTCCCGTATGTCCGATGCGAGTCCGTGCGATCCGCTCCCGACGTGTCTGGCCGTTTCCGTTCCGTCCGGGAGCAAAACGAGGGCCGTCGGGAACCCGCGGATACCGAACTTCTGCGTGAGTTTCGCGGATGCGTCGATCCCGACTCTCCACGTGCCGTCGTATTTCTTCCAGAACTTTTGGACTGCGTCGGGTTTGTCCTCCTGGGTTATGGAGATGAACGACACCCGATCGCGGCTGAATTCCGAGCGAACCTTGCGCAGGGTCGACATCTGGTCCTTGCAGGGCCCACACCACGTCGCGAAGAACTCGACGAGCGAGACGGTGTTCGGCGGGTTGACCTTCAGCTGTCCGCTGGTGGAACCGGGGGCCTCGACGCCTTTCACGGTCAGACGATCGGTTCCACCGGGATAGGTCGTTCGCTCGGCCATCGTCGTTGCCGGTTCCGACGACGTCGTCGCCGACGGTTCGGATGTCGTTTCCGTCGGGCGGTGTTCCGTCGTCTGGGTGGGTTGCGTCGTTCTCGTCGATGCCCCGGTTGTCGTTTCTGCGGGAGGGCTCGTCGATTGGGGCGCAGTCGTCGGATCGACGGTCGTCTCCGCGGGTTCGTCGGTCGTGGAGGACGACGAATCGCCGGCACAGCCAGCGATCGCACTGGCGAGAGCGATACCACTGAACGCGAGGACCGTGCGTCGGGTCGGGCGGGACCGCATAGCATCAATATTCTTCGTGAATTACAAAAAACCGGGCGCTAATAATTAAGGGTATAATTCAGGCGGGGAGCGGCGTACCAGGATTCGGTCAAACACCCGGTCGACCATCGGACAAGCGGCGGCCGACTGATCTCGGTCCTACTCGAGGTCGACCCGGTCGCCGATCTCGACGAGCTCGAGTCGCTCGGGATACTCGAAACTCCGGACGTGGTGATACAGCGCGGTTGGGTCAGCCGTCAACCCCTTCCAGACGTCCCAGTGGCTCGGGAGCAGGCGGTCGAGGCGGAGCGCCGACGCAACCTCGACGACGTCGTTCTCGTCGTTGTACCAGCGCGTCCGTTCCGGTTCTCGCGTTTCCTTGTCGGGGATCATTCCGACCGATCCGAAGGCGAGAACTCCGAGATCGATGTCGTACTCGCGACCGATCCGAGCGAATTCCTCGCTCGGTTTCGTGTCCCCGCCGTGGAAAATCGTTCCAGCCTCGTGTTCGAGCACGTAACTGACCGGTTCGGTGGCGTCCGGGTCGTGGGCCGTCTCGACGTGGAGATCGAACGAGCCGATTTCGAGGCTATCACCCGGTTCGACGGTTCGAAACGCGTCCGGATCGACGTCGTAGTGCTCCGGCCACCCCTCGTCCTCGCGGGCCACGGCCACGCTGTCGGCGGGCCCGACGAACGACGCGCCGGTGTTCGCGAGGATCGGGGCCTGACTCGGCCCGTGGACGTGATCGGTGTGCTCGTGGGTCGCCAGGATCGCGTCCGCTTCGGATACGTCCCCGGGATCGAAGGGGACGGGGATCATCCGAACCGTCCTCGGCGGGTCGCCGGTCCCGAGATACGGGTCCACGATGATGGTGGTTCCGTCCGCGGCCTTCACGACGATTCCGTTACAACCCAGGTACCACAGCGAGACGCCCGCCGGTTCGGCGTCCGCGATGGCTCGCGGGAGCCAGTCGCCCCAGTCGCTGGTCGGCATGGATCGACAGTGGGCGATCCGAACCAAAAGGATTCCTGCTCGGGGTCGCGACGGGCGGAAACCACTAAGCCCCGGGCGGCCCACCTGCATGACGATGATCGAACTCGTTGGTATCGATTCGCTGCCAAACCTCGGCCTGGCGTTGACGATCCTCGTCGCGGCCGTTCTCGTGGGGTCGCTGGTGGCAGTGTGGTACCTCGATCGACCCGCAGGTCGCCTCGGCGAACTCCTCCGGCGGCGGTTCGTGATGGGCGTTCCCTGGGGGACGCTGGTGATCGTCGCGTTCGTGCTGGTCGTGTACCTCTTCGTTCAGGGCGGGTACGAACGCTGGTACAATCCGATGGTCGTTCCGTTTCGGTCCTGGTCATATTTCTACCCGCTGGGGATCCTGACGGCGCCGTTCTCGCACCGGGGTGCCGGCCACCTCCTCGGGAATCTTTTCGGAACGATCGCGCTCGCCCCGATCGCGGAGTACGCCTGGGGGCACTTTCCACAGGAGCGCGGGCAGGAAACCTTCCGGTCGTGGCGTCACAACCCCTGGATTCGGGCACTCGTCCTGTTCCCGGCAGGCGTCCTCGCGGTCGGCCTGGCCACCGGCCTGTTCTCCCTGGGTCCGATCATCGGCTTCTCCGGCGTCGTGTTCGCCTTCGCGGGATTCGCGCTCGTCAGGTACCCTTTGACGACCGTCGTCGCCGTGCTGGTAGGTCCATCCACCCTCTCGCTGATCTACAGCGCGTTGAACAATCCCACGCTGACGGTAACGCCGTCGCCCCGACCCCCAACCGCGCCGTGGTGGGCCCAGGTGGCGATCCAGGGACACGCGATCGGCCTCTTGATCGGCGTTCTGCTCGGCGTCGCGTTGCTGTGGCAACGCGGCCACCGCCCGGACGCTTGGCGGATCTGGCTCGCCACGCTCGTGTTCGCCGCCGAAGAGGCCCTGTGGGCCGTGTACTGGTTCCGGGGGAACGAGTCCTTCGTCCTCTATCGAGGCCTCGGCGTCGTCCTGATCGGGCTTCTCGCCATCGTCGTCACGCTCGCGGTGACCACCAGCGATCGGGAGGTTCTCGGGACGCTGTCGAGTCGGCAGGTCTGGATGAGCGTGCTCCTTTTGAGCGCGTCAGCCCTCGCTGGCCCCGCTATCGCCACGAACTTCCTGACCGTCGGGTCCACGTCCTCGCCCGACACGACCGTCCAGGCGGGCGATTACACCGTCTACTACGCCGAGAACGTCGAGAACCAGATGGTCTCGGTCGTCGAGATCGACGCGTTCGGTGAAACGACGACGGTGAAAACGAGCGGCGTCATCGTCGTGAGCGAGGATCGCCACATCTGGACCCAGCAGATCTCGAAGGGTCGCCTCGCGTTCTCCGGGCGCGCCAGCGTCACCGTCGGGGGTATCGGCTGGCGGGAGCGGGTCGGCGCGATCCGTCGCGGCTGGTCGGCCGTCGGCGGTGGAACTGCGTACATGGTGTGGCTCGACCCGCCGGACGATCGCCCACGCCTCGCGTTCGTTTCGGATCCAGTGACTGCCGAACCGCTGATCGCCGGTCGGAACGTGTCTGTCGTGCCGGCGAAGGGGTCGTTCTACCTCGCGGTGACGCGCAACAACTCGACCCTCGGCCGCGTTCCGATCGCGTCCCTGAACGCAACCGACAGCGTTCGAAATACGACTGAAGCCGTTTCCGCCGGTGGGGTACAATTCCTTCGCGTCGGGGACAGGATTTACGCAATCGACAACGAGACCGTCGTCCGGGTCGCAAAGAAGGAATCGTACAAGTGAACGGTTCACCAGGATCGGGTTCGAGTCACCCCCATTCGATCCGGTAGGCTTCGACGGCGAGTTCCGTCGTCGATTCCTCGTGGAACGGGAACCGACGTGGAACGTCGAAGGAAACCTCGAACGCGTGGGTCACGGTCCCGTCGTGGTCGGCGACGAAGGACTCGACGAACGCCTTGCTACCGGCGTTGTGGATCGAGTAGGAAACGGCGGCGATGTCGGCGGTCGTCTCGAGGAACTGGCGATCCACGTGTTCACTCCCGTGCTGGGCCCCGAACGGCGGGTTCATGATCACGGTGACGTCGGTGACACAGAGCGGCGATCGGGTCGCGTCGCCCCGGACCCACTCGACTGCCGTCGGAGCACCGATCCGCCGCTCGTTCGTGCGGGCCTGGACCAGCGCGTCGGGGTCGAGGTCGAGACCGACGACGGGGGTCGCGCCGCGAAGCGCGGCGGCCAGCGAAAATGTCCCGGTACCGGTGCCGAGATCCACGACGGTTCGACCGGCGACGTCCCCCTGGAGGTCCGCGAAGTGGACGAGGTGTGCCGCGACGTCGGCCGGCGTCACGTACTGTTCGAGGACCGGACTGGGGTCCGCGAAGTCCTCGACGACGGCCAGCCGTCTGGCCAACTCCCGCTTCGATTCCATGACCGATCGTTCTGTCCCAATCGTTAGATGCTCGTCGGTTTTCCATCCGAGATGGGTCGTTTCGCTGTGCCCGTCTTCGAACCTCAGTGACATCCAGGTGCAACATTGATAGGGGTTCCCATCGCACGTCAGGGTATGGAAGAATGTCCACGCTGTGGCGCCCGACTCGAGTCGTACACGCTGTTCGGGCGAACGGCCTGGAACTGTGAACGGTGTGGGTACGCCGACATTCCGGTCGAACACCAGCGCGAGTCGGGCGCGCGCGAGTCGTGGCAGGACGCTCTCAACCGGTTTTACGACAAACACCGCGAGGACGAGTGATCGGCTGCCGTCAACGAACGACGCGTCGGGTCCAGAAACAGTCGCTTCGGGGGGAGACGACCGTTATTCGTCGTTCGCCGTCGCTTCGACTTCTTCCTCTTCGGCCGCACTTCCGGACCGCCCGGATTCCTCCTCTTCGTCGGACCGGGCCGCCACCAGTGCACCCCGCGCGACGCTGTAGAGCGGTTCCTGCGCGATGCTGACGGCCTGGATCGAGAACGGAATGTCCGCGTCCTCGAGGTGGTCGCGGAACAGGTTCAGGAAGCCCGGCGGCATCGCCGTCCCGCCGGTAACGACGACGGGCACGTCGAGGCCTTCCTCGACGTCCTCCTCGTCGACCTCTTCGACGACGCGCTCGATGACGTAGTCGAGGAGGTTCTCGTAGTAGATCGACAGTGCGCCTTCGACGCCGCCGACGTCAGTCGTGAAGTCGAGTTCGAAGTCCTCCTCCTTGATGGAGGTAACCTTGTCGACCGGGGTGCCGGTCGCCTGGGCGGCCTGCTGGTCGACCCAGTCGCCACCGCGCGCGACGGAGAACTTCATCACCGGGACGGCGTAGTACGCCAGACAGACGTTCGTCATGCCGGCACCGAAACTGATCCCGAGGCCGGTGAAGCTCTCGTTGGCGAGTTCCGAGTAGATAACCGACATGCCCTCGTTGATCGGTTCCGCGTCGTAGCCCATGTCGGTGAGGAACGATTCGATGGTCTTCTGGTGATACAGCGTCGAGAGGTCAGAGTCGATCGGATCGGCCGGGGTCGAGAAGTACAGTTTCTCGTTGGGCCGATCGGGTTCGCCGACGACCTGCTCGATGATGAGCTTGATCATGGGGATCGCCGACTGCTCGTCCGAGGAGAGAATGCCGTGTTGCATCGGACGACGTGTCTCTTTGTTGAAGATATTTGCGAAGTTGAGTGCGTCGTCGCCGACGACGTAGACCTTCTCGTCCTTTCGGATGTGAAGGACTTCGCTCCGGGACAACATCTGCTCGGCCATGTCCGAGTACTCGATTTCGACGAAGGAGTTGCGCTGCTGCACGAACACCGTGTCGTTTCCATCCTGCTGTGCAGACAGGATGTTCATAGTACCGACGTCTAGGCCTTTGGCCATACCCAAACCAACCTAACCACCGATCATAAAAGTATGTGAAATTCATACGACACGAAAATTTATGCATTAATAAAACTCCACGAAATTTCCCCGCATCGTGCGAATTCCGCTTCGAGAGGTGTTCTATCCCCCGAGTAAGAACTCGGTCCGGGGCCGTCCCCGGGTTCCGGGACTCGACCGCCTGCCGACCGTCTCTGACGAACGGAGCGGCCGCCGGGACGGGGTCAGAAACGGTCGAATACCCGCCCGAGTATTCCACTGGACTGGTTCGCTTCGGCCTCGCTGTCCTGGCGCTTCTGTGCTTTCAGTTCGTTCAGTTTCTGCGTCTGGTCGTCGACTGTCGAACCGGACGTCGCCGTGTTCTTCTGGCCGCCTTTGAGGCCCTGGAGCCCAGCCACCGCGTCCTCGACGCCCGATCCGGTCGATCGAGTTTTCTCGGGTTCGACGTCGAGTCCGTTGCTGTCGATATCCGCGTCCTGGTTGAACGAGAGCGTTCGTCCCTCGTGTTTCTCCACGCCACCCCAGGTGATCTCCACGTCGGCCATCGCCCGGTCGATGTCCTCGCGGATCTCCTCGTCGGTGTAGGACTCGCCCGACGCTTCCTCCTCCATCGGTTCGATCTCGTTCGGACTCGGCGCTCGCGCGCGCTCGATCTGTGCGGCAACGAGGGCTGCGCCGGTCGATCCGACGACGAGGGTGAGGCCCAGTGCGTACAGCGCCAGGACCAGGACCGTCTCGCCAGCCCCGTATCCCTGCCAGTTGGCCCAGTAGGCCTCCCGGAAGAGGATGAGCGAGAGGAGGATGAGGACGTCGCCACCCGCGGTCGCATACAATGCCCGGCGGTCGATAGGGAGCAACACGACGACGCCGGTCGTGGCAACTGGAATCGCGAGCATCCCCATCCCGTACGCCCACTCGGCCGGGCGGTAGAACGCGGGCGTGTCCGGAGCCCCCGCCGTGAGGGCGTACAGGTAGATCGTCAGGGCACCCAGCGCGAGGACGATGCCACCGAAGAACAGCCCGAATCCCAGATAGACGTCAGTCTTGGCGTCCGGTTCACCGATGACCGTCCGATACCAGTCGAAAAGACGGTTGTCCGGTAGTTCTTCCTCGGCCATTGGTGCCGAGTATACCCCCCAGGGCCATGATTGTTTGGTAACGAGTATTGTTACTGAAATATACCCCGTCGGAACTCACACACGGCGAACCGCTTCGGTCGCTTTCACGACGTCCAGCAATTCATCGTGGATCCGACCGTTCGAGGCCACGAGGCCCGTCGAATCGTACTGCCAGGGCTCGCCATCGACGTCCGTCACCGTGCCGCCTGCTCGGCGGACGAGATGAACGCCGGCGATGGAGTCCCACGGGTTGGGTTCGACGTTGGTGACGACGCCGTCGAGCGCCCCGTCCGCGACCATCGCCAGCGACGCCTGCGCACACCCGACGCGACGGAGATCCGCGAACCGATCGACGATCTCCGTCGCGATCGTCCGGTACTCGTCCCGGCGATCGTAATCCCACCAGATCGTCGGCGACACCGCACACAGTTCCGGGTCCGACCGATCGCTCACCGCGATGGCTTCCCCGTTACGGGTGACTTCGTCCGGACCAGCCACGTACGTATCCCCGAGCGCCGGGAGGACCGTCGCGGCGGCGACCGGGTCACCGTCGACGACCGCGGCCACGCTGGTCCCCCACTCGCGGACGCCCCTGACGTAGTTGTTGGTCCCGTCGATCGGGTCGATCACCCAGGCTGGTCCCTCTTCGGGGACCGTCTTGCGCTCGTCGGCTTCTTCGCCGACGATCTCGTCCGCCGGGGACTCGGCCTCGATCACCGCCTTCACGGTCGACTGGGCGTCCCGGTCGGCCTGTGTAACCACGTCGGTTTTGCCGTCCTTCGTGGCCACGTCGATGCCGGAACGGAACGACTGCAACGCCACGGCGGCCCCGGCACTGGCGGCCCGCCGTGCGAGACTGCGACGGTCGTTGGCGTCCATATTCGCATCCGGTGTTCCCAGCAAGAAAGTCACGTCGATTCCCGCCGTCGGCCGGGCCGCTTAAGAATACCGGCGACGAATCCCCGTCTCGCACGGACTCGAACAGGAGACAAGTACGCGGACGCCGGCGCTCCCGACCCAAAATGTCACGGCGAGGCGAGGTCAAGTACGAGGAAGTCATCGACCTCCTCGAGACGTGGGATCCGACGTTTCACTCCTACACTGTCGCCGAGGAGCGCATGCAACTCTACCTGGACCGGGCATTGAATCCCGATCCGATCGAGGCCCCACAGCGAGCCGATATCCGGGCCTCGCCGGGCCAGACCGACTGCGATCTCGTGATCAACGACGAGATCGGGATCAACATCTACCGGAAATTCACGAAACAGGAGTTCGCCAATTTCAGGCGGCTCCTCGACGACTGTCCCCAGGACTACGTGATCATGTACGCGTACGATCTCGGCGTCGAGGACTCATCGCGCGACCAGTGGCGGTGGACGCGCTCGCGATACGCCGGTGGACGAAACGACGTCGAGGACATCCGGTTCATTCACTTCGTTCCCGGCGGTGAGGAACCGGGGCGATTCGCACCACTACTCGAAAATCCGGAAGCCGTCCTGTTCGGGGCACTTTCCTTCGTCGTCGGCATCGCACTGCTCGTCGGGAGCGCTTCCGGCGGCAGGTCCATCGTCGGCGGCCCGGTCGTGACCGGACTGACGTCGCTCGTGCTCGTCATTCTCCTAGTGCTGTTGTGGGGCATTTCCGGAGCGTAGTGATGGACGACTGATCCCCGCGAATAGGTCACCGTGGCCGGCTACCCTTTCACGACGTACTGGGTCAGGATGTAGCTCTTGTCCCCGCTGGGACTTTTCCAGACGACGACGAGTCGATTACCGCTCGACAGGTCCGAACTGGGGTTTCCGTACTGAACGATATGCGCACTGTCCCCGGCGGAGACCTCGCCAGACCCCGACCAGACGCGATCTCCTGCACAGTTCATTGCGGGTTCGTCGTTGACCGTCACCGACAGTTGGTCCGTGGCGATTACGTCACCACCCTGATGAGTGATCGTTATTCCTGGGCTCCCACCGGTGCAGGTTGCATTGGCCTGCGTGATACTGAGGGTCGCGGACGGCACTTTCTCGCCGACCGCGCCACCCATACTCAACACGAACGAGCCGATGACGGCGACGAGAATGATGGTGATGGCGACCATCAAGACGGTACTGACGACGGACGAAACGGCGTCATCCTCGACGAATAGGTCCCGGATCTGCATGGTGATGAGGGGTGCGTTCGTCGTTCGACGACGAACGTGGCTTTCGAGAGAAACGTTCCCTTGCGCCGGACATGAATCTGATGGCCAGGGGCCGGAGGGCGGTCTAGTGCGTCGATTGGAAATCACCTACCGAGGAAAAGAGGGTCTCAGTCGCTGGCGACGCGTTCGTTCGATACTCCAGGTACGGCCTCCGAGTCGCGGTCTTGCTCGTCGTGCAGGGTGCCCATCAGCCAGCGCTTGGTTTCGATCGTCGTCACTCCGTCTCGGTCGAGTGTCGTGCTCGTTTGGTCTGTCGGAAACTCCATCTGTGTGTATCCTCGTAGAGGGCGGTTTTGGTTGCCCGTGTTACGTTTTAGCACGGGTCTCATTGGTAGGCTATTACAAACAAGGTTAAAAAAGTATCGGCTTGTAGATAACTGTCACGATTGTTGTAGCGGGTTCGGTCGTTCTCTCCCCGTTAGGATGATGCGGCTAGACCGTAACGATCGAAACGTTCGACATGGGGAGCGACGGCACGTCCCGGTCCGAGGTCGCCGCCACTGCGAGACGCTTCCGAATCGACCCGGACTGTTCACGCGACGAGTTTCTCGCCGTGGCGAAAGTGTACGCGCGCGAGGTGGTCGATAACCACGACCTCTCCGTGTCCGTGAGCAACCTGGAGTGGTCGGTGAGCGATCGGGCCAAACGCCGGGCCGGTGCCGTGACGCATCGGGACGGCGATCCACAATCGGTGGTCCTCACCTGGGGCCAGTTCGCCGAACGGGGCTGGTCGGCCACGGCGGCCACGATTCGCCACGAACTCGTCCACGTTCACCTGCTCAACGAGGCCGACGATCCGAGCCACGGTGGCCGGTTTCAGGAACTCGCAAGCGAGCTCGATACCGACGTTCACTGCGAGCGGTTCACCGACCCCGAGTGGTGGGTCGTGTGTGAGGACTGCGGGACCCGCCTGCCCCGGTATCGCCGCTCGAAACTCGTGACGAGTCCCGAGGCGTACGCCTGTGGCGACTGTGGTGGGGACCTCCGGGTGGAACCGAGCGACTGACGCGGCCGAATACCTGATCTGCCAGGCAGGTGCTCCACAACCTGGCATCCCGACGAACGATCCGAAAACGCGATAGAGCGACGTCAGGTGTTGGCCGGTTCGAGTCCGATCGGGCTCCGTTCCTGGAGGTACATCAGTTCGTCCGAATTCGACGAGAAGGCACACCCTCGTGTATCACTGGTCATGCACGGTTCGACGGACACAGCGGTCGCTCTCGGTCGGCGGGGCCGTCGGAAGAATGCGAGGGCAAGACGCTCCGTCTTGCCGCATTCCGTCGCGACGCATTCTTGCGCCGCGCCGTCATGCGAGGGAAGGGATTCGAACTACGTCCAGACGGTCGCTCACTCCGTTCGCGCTGCGTCCGGTCTCATTCGAATCCCTTCGGGCATCTCGCTCGGCGCGTGATAGCGCCTCGCTGCGATGCGAGGGAAGGGATTCGAACCCTTGGACCAACGGAAGACGATCCAGCTCACTTCGTTCGCAGGCTGCGACTTCCGAGCCTCCGCTCGCGACGCTCGCGGAGACCCTACGGGAGCGGATCTCGAGTCCGCCGCCGGCTCCACAAAGACTGATCTCTTGGGGTATCGGTCTGAGGAATGTGCGAGGGCAAGACGCTCCGTCTTGCCGCATCTCGCTCGGCGCGTGATAGCGCCTCGCTGCGATGCGAGGGAAGGGATTCGAACCCTTGGACCCCTACGGGAGCGGATCTTGAGTCCGCCGCCGTTTCCGGGCTTGGCTACCCTCGCACGCGCGTCGTCTCTGCACCCGGAGGTTTGCCCGTACCATCCTTAAATTCCTCGGGTCGTCGGAATCGAGTCGGCCGTCCATGTTCTACGAGCGTCGTTGGGGAACGTTCGACTCACCGATGGATTCACCCGTGAGTCGCCCATAGAGGAAACGATCGATGGACGAGCACACGCGCGACGATTCGGTCGAGGGCCCCCGGACGGGGACGCCGACCGGGTGGCTCCCACAGGAAGACCGATGGGAGCACGACACGCTCCGCGAGGCCACGGTCCACGGCGTCCGACTCTTCAACTCTGAAGCGTACCACGACTCGCACGACTGTTTCGAGGACGAGTGGTACAATTACGGCCGCGGGACCGTCGAGAGCCGTTTCCTCCGGGGGATGGTGCAGGTCGCCGCCGGCGCGTACAAGCACTTCGACTTCGAGAACGACGCGGGAATGCGGAGTCTCTTCGGGACGGCGTTCCAGTACCTGCAGGGCGTGCCCGCGGACTTCTACGGCGTGGCCGTGATCGAAGTCCGATCGACGGTGGAGGCTGCCCTCGACGACCCCCGGGTTATCGACGGCTGGGAGATTCCCTTGGACAGCGAGACGCCCACGGCCAGACCGGCGGATTACGAATACGCCGAGGCCCTCGAAGACTGACGATAGATCGACACGAAATCGACCGACTCGAGGGCGAATCCGAATCCTCTTGAAGCACCTCCAGCGAGTTTCGAACGATGAAGGTTACGACGCTCGGCAATGGAGTGCCGGAGGTCGCTATCGTCGCAGCTGTTCACGGCGACGAACCGGCCGGATTGCGACCGATCGACCGTCTCGTCGAGGAGCGCCCGGCCGTGGAGCGCCCCGTCAAACTAATCGTCGCGAACGAGCGGGCCCTCGACCGGACCGTTCGTTTCGTCGACGAGGACCTGAACCGGGCATTTCCGGGGGATCCGGACGCCGAATCTCACGAAGGGCGACTCGCCGCGAAACTGGCTGCCGAACTGGACGGGTGCACGACGCTATCGATCCACTCGACGCAATCCCACGACGAGCCGTTCGCGGTCGCGCACCGACTGGTCGATCCGGTCCGTACCCTCGTCCCGCGGCTTCCGGTCACCGCCCTCATCGAGACGGGGGACTTCGTGCAAGGACGGCTCTTCGAGGCGGTCGACCGTCTCGTCGAGGTGGAGGCCGGACGCCAGGGCACCGAACGAGCAGCCGAGAACGCCGACAGGATCGCCAGGGCCTTCCTGGCCGCGACGAACGTGTTACCCGGCCAGGCACCGTCCTGCGAACTCCCGGTCTTCCGGCTGATGGGAGAGATTCCCAAAGCCCCGGCCGACCGATACGAGGTCTTCGCCGAGAATTTCGAACCAGTGGCCGCCGGGGAGGCGTTCGCCGCCGCAGACGGCGTCGAAACCGTCGCCGACGATCGGTTCTACCCAGTTCTGATGTCGCCCGAGGGCTACGCCGACGTTTACGGATACAAGGCAGAACGTGTCGGAACCATCGGCGGAACGGACAGGTGAGGCCGTCGCCTCGACGAGCCCTGCCTCTTACCCTTCGTGGGGTTCGAACTCGACCAGGGTGAGGTCCCGATCGAGCATGCAAAAGTCGTGTGGCGGGTCACCGAGAACGTCCTTGA
>Ga0102925_1000569_pt1 | contig 20483 bp, 13 predicted proteins | sample SalPonR1_A_D1_MG_FD_78216 | JGI IMG/M metagenome (GOLD analysis project Ga0102925, IMG submission 78216) | Salt pond soil microbial communities from South San Francisco under conditions of wetland restoration - Salt Pond MetaG R1_A_D1_MG | ecosystem: Environmental > Aquatic > Marine > Intertidal...
GGCGGTACCGCCGCGAGCAGGTCCCGTCGTCGCATTCGAGTGGGAGTTCGTGCCCCAACGGGTAACCGTTGATGGCCAACGAGTTACATGAAGTCCGCGATGCCGGTCTGTTTGTTGGTGTCGTCCTCGAAGATGCTCTCCAGCGAGCGCTCGAGGACTTCCAGGCGCTGTTTGGTGTAATCGCGAGCACCGAACTCCTCGGCCACCTCGATGGCCGTGTCCATGTACTTGTTGACCGACCCCTGGTGGACGGTGAGGTTCACGTCGCCGCCACACTCCCGGCAGTCGCCCGAGAGGGGCATCCGGCGATACTTCTCGCCGCAGTCGAGACAGCGCACCTCCTGGCGCGAGAACGCCCGGAGGTTGCCGATCAGGTCCGGCAGGAAGTGGAACTCGATGACGCGCTCGGCGACGTCCGTCTCGTCGACCGCCCGGAGTTTGCGGGAGAGTTCCAGCTGGGCGTCCATCTTCTCCATCATCGAGCCCAGCGTCTTGTACGCCGACAGGTCCGGCCCGAGTGCGATGTCCGAGACGTCGTGGGTGTGTTCGAACCCGGTGTATTCCTCGTCGGTGCCCAGGGTGTCCTCCGCGATCTCGACGTCGACCTCGCCGGGGTCGGCCATCCGCCGGGTCGCCTCGTAGAACTCCCGCGAGTACGACGAGACGACGTCCATGTTGTGCGCCTCGTCGTCGATTTCGGAGGGATCGATCCGGGAGGACATGACCAGGGGCGCGTCCATGGAATTGTGAGCATACAACCAGTTCGCCGTAAAGATCGGGTCTCCGCCCACCTGGAGATCGTACAGGAATCCGTCATAATCGACTGGTTCGACACTGGTAACCCGAAGGTAGGAGAGATCACCCGAGATCAGCGGCCGGACGTCCTCCAGTCGTCGTTCCGCTTCGTCGGGCAAGTTTTGGTCATCAAGCGTCTCGACGATCTCCCGAAGCTTCTCCAGGGAGACGTTCTCCCGACGCTTTAGATACTTGGGAATGATCTCTTTGACCCCTTCGATGTCCATCTCGCGAATCGCTCGAATGGCGTCGGGGATTCGAACGACGAGACTTTTGGGCGTGTAGGGGTCCTCGTCGGCAAGAATCCGGTTGAGGGGGTTGTCCGACGCCCCTCCCGAGACGGTCACCGTATAGATGTCCTGCCGGTTTCCGTCTCGGTTCGTTCTGGTCGAGACGTTGGCGACCAATCCCAGACGGTGGAGCAAATACACGATGCCGTCTTTGACGTCCTCACTGGTCGAATGAAACGAGACTGTCGTATGGTTGTCGTCGGTATAGTCGCTTCCATCACCCGCAATGAACCCACGCAAGAACGACGTGACGACGTTCTCCGAGGCCGTCAAAACCGGTTCCGGGATGACTTTCTCGCTCGAGTTGTACGACTCCTTCTCTTCGAACCCGAGGTGATAGAGGACGTCCGTAAACGTCGCGGGAAATCGAAGTTCGTACGAACGGTTCGACCACCTGATTGTGGGATCGTGCCCGAGTTTCGTTTCGACTATTTCCGCCGCCCGTTCGATCAGTCGTTCGTCCGCGTTGTGAATCGTCGGGCAAACCGTCGACGTGGACCCCTCGGCGACGTACAGACCGAGAAGCCATGCGAACTCCTCGTCGAGATCGATCGTTCGACTGATGCCGTCGGTGGCGCCCCATCTGGCAATCGAAATGTCGTCCGGCACGTAAAAACCGCCAGCATCGAGGATCGTCTCGAGTTTTTCGAACGGGATCTTTGCTTTCGAAAGCCGATGTGAGAGTCCCCAGTCGAACAATCGTCTGGTCTCGTCACCGCGGTCCGCCGATTCCCATACGGTCGTCAGGAGGTCCTCGATCTGATCGTCGATGACGACGTACGGATCGTCGACAGCCTCCGTCACGTCGATCGTCGTCTCGGATGAGTCGATCCCGAGATCCCTCGGTGCGATCAACAGATCACCGACCTCAATGTCGTCACCATCGATCGGCTCGATTCCACGAGTCGCGTCGTACCGGAAGAGACTGTGATCCTCGGTGACCTCGAGCGATCGCCCGAATTGCGTCTTGACGCGACGAAGCGTTTCGTCCTCGCTCGCTCGATACCGAATCGCTTTTTCGATCGGTCGGAGCGTGGCCTCGTGAGCGTCGTTGAAGGCATAGGTTTGCCAGCCTTCGTCGACGCACGACCGTTTCCGAAATTTCCCGTCGACGTCCACCGGCGACTCGAGTTCGTTCCAGAACTCGTCGAAAGTGAGAAACCGGACGTCCCCGCCCGGATCGACTGCCACGAGGCGTGAATCCGCTGCGACGCTCCCACCGCGCTGGTCGGGCAGGTAGGTCTTGCTGAAGTTCAACAGCCCGTCCATCAGCAACATCACACAGTCCTCGTCGCCGTCGCACTGCCCACTGAGCAGATCGTTGGCGACGAGCGTGTGCGTGTCCGCAACAGTTACCGAATAGGTGTGCTCGACGTCGCTCTCGACGATTTCGACCGACTCGACCTCGTCGAGCCAGAGATCCCCGCCGTCCCCGAAGAGCCGTTGCGTGCGCACCTCGGTCGAATCGATTGCCGTCCGGAGCGTCGAGTCCTTCCGGTCGAGGTCGAACCCGATCGCGTTCGCGAACCTGACCGCGTTCTCCGAGGTTATCTTCAGGACCCAGGTCTCGAACTCCTCCGGGGTATCCTCGTAGAACTCCGCGACAGCCCCGGTGCTCGGCACTCGCCGTTCCCGGTACGCTTTCGCCGCGATCCCGAACCGCTTCAGCGCGGCGAGGAGGTCCTTTTTCAACTCGTCGCTGACGGTGTGAGCGCGCACTTCGATCCGGTCCGTCGACGCACTCCCGTCGCCGCTGAAATACCCCGCGAGAAATGCGGAGAGATGTGACGACGGTGCGCCGAAGACGGCATCGGGAATCGATTTGTCTTCGGCCCGCGATCCCACGTCCAGCACGTCGGCGACGATGGCCGTCACCAGACGACTGGAAACGGTGACCTTCCACTCGTTCTCTCGATACGCGTCCACGCCGAGAGCGTCGTCGAGCGTCTCGACGACCGCCTGTCGGACCGGTTCGTCGGGCGTACAGATCGTCGTCTGGTAGCACTTCCCCTCATTCCGGCAGGTGTAGCCCTCTGCCGCGTAATATCCGAGGAGCGACGAGAAATCCTCGTCCACCGTCAGGAACCGCTCGACTGTCGTCCCGTCTCGTCGGACCGACAGGTCCACGTCCCGCGGGAGAAGCTCGAGGAGTGCCGACTCGGGATAGAGTTCGAGCAGGACCGAAACCGGGATGCTGTCGCGGGACACCCAGTTGTACACCGTCGAATCGCTGATCCCCAGGCGGTCAGCGACCGGTTGCAGGTACTCGTCGGCGTCGGTGGCCCCGTCCAACAGTTCCTTCAGCCCTTCGCTCCCGACGCCCTGCACGGTCAGGTCCTCGTTGGGGATCGAATCGACCGCGATCAGTTCGGCGAGCAGGTCGTACTCGCGTTCCGTCCCGTCGTAGGTCACCTGCTTCCGGGACGGGATTCGATCCCCGGGCGAGAGTCCCCTGGCGTCGATTTCTCGGATCCCGTCGCTGTCGCCGGTTCGATCCGCGTCCCCGTCGCCATCGCCCCACCGCAACATCGAGTGATCCGGCGTTATGGTGAGTTCGCGACCGCCACGGGTCCTGATCTCGACCAGGTGATCCTGGGCGTCGTGTTTGGAGACCGCCGTTACGGGCTTTCGGACCGTCGTGCCGTCGGACTCGACGGACGGGACGTACACCGGGTCGTCCAGTTCCTCGACCAGCGTGCCGAAGTCGTCTTCTCGCGGGTCGTCGAGACGCGCTTCGACCAGTTTCTCGATGGGCTCGTAGTGCCAGGTCCCGTCCTCGTCCCGGTAGTGGACCTTCGTCTCGGGATGGAAGCAGTTCCGTCGTTTCGCCGCGTGGAAAAACGGGTGCGCGTAGCCGACGGCCGCGCTCGTAAAACCGATTACTCTCCCGACAACTGCGGCAGAGGTGTGTGGTGCCATGCCAAACACCAGTTTTCCGACTAGATCGTCGCGTTCCTCGACCTCGTAGTACGGCTCCATGTCGTAGTAGGACTCCAGCAGGTCGTCCACGAAGTCGGCCGTCTTGAGCATGTGCTCGGCGGCCCCGTCCGAGAGGACCACGTCCTGCACTTTCAGTTCGACCAGTTGGTCGTCGTGGCGCAGCGGTTCGCCGTGGATGTCCGTCTCGTAGCCGAGTTCGCGGAACTGCTCGACGGTCACGTCCAGTTCCGCAGGACGGACCGACGTGACGGGGAGGTCTGTCATGTCGTACCTGACGGTGCCGTCCTTGAACGTCGAGACGCCGTGTTTGGCCCGGAGGACGCCTTTCTCGATGGGTTCGGGCGTCTTGAGTTTCGAGGACATCCCCTTGACGCCCTTCAGCACGTCGAAGGCGCTCTCGCGCTCCCCGACCGATTCGAGGGCGTCCCGGTAGGCCTCGTGGACGTCGATCGTCCTGGTTTCGACGGCGCTCCCGTCGACGTCACACCGGTCGCAGTGGACCCGGCCGGCGTCGTCGGGTTCGAGGTCCTGCTCGCAGTCGGGACAGGTGTAGTGGGGTTCGGTGTGGGCCCCACACTCGGGACAGCGGGCCTCGTAGGTCTCCTCGCCGCAGTCCGGGCAGGTCCGGCGGCCGACCTCGACCTCGACCTCGCCCGGCGTCGAATTCATGTCGTCGGCGTGTTTGGCGGCCTTGGCCACGTCGCGCTGCGATCCGCCGGCCTCGCCAAGCGGGAAGAGCGTGTGGACCGCCGGCGAGAGTTCGCGGGATTCGGATTTCTCCGGGCGACCCATCCGGTTGCCGATTCGGGTCGGGGCGCGCTCGCGAACCGCGAAGGGCGCGACCTCGTTGACAGCCGTGACGGCGTTGGGCCAGTCGCGGGCTTCCGCGGAGAGGTCGTCCCACTCGCGTTCGAGGTCCGGCGTGATCCCGAGGGATCGGAGCAGGGGACGCGATTCCGGAATCCGAAGGGTCTCCTCGGTCTGGGCGTGTTCGACCAGCAGCGCCTCGACGGGGTCACGGAGGTCCTCGACGGCGGACTCCACACCGACGTCTGCCTGCGGATCGCGGTCCACGACCAGCACGCCGTCCTCGAACCGGCCCGTCGTGGCCACCACCTCGGCCAGCGTCTCGAACTCCTCCGGCGCAAGGTCGTGCCAGAGGTAGGTGTACTCGGGGTGGAGCGGCGCGTCGTACTCGGTCGCCCACTCCAGCGCGTCCTCGACGGACGGGTTCTCCAGGTCGATCCGCGGGTCGTCCCGCATGGCCTGCACGTCGGCCGTGGTCGCTTCGAGGTCCTGAACCCACCACTCGGGCGTGTACGAGGCGGGGGCGAGCGGGTGGTTGTTCTCGACGAACTCGCCGTAGTTCACGAGGTACTCGCCGAGGTCGATAATCTTCTCGACGCCGTTGCGAACCTCGAGGGCTTCGGCCGGGTCGTCGATCCGACGGACGTCGCCGTTGGCCAGTCGGACCGTCGGCCCCTCGATGGTGTCCACGGGAACAACCCCGGCGGCCTTGCCGGGGCGCTCGGTCTTGATCTGGGTGCCGGTCGCGAGGAAGTCGTCCACGACGTGCATCGTCGCCGGGTGAACCCCGGCCGTTGCGAACCCGTGATTGCGCGCGCGACCGTAGCGCAGGCGAAACCCACCCGTCTCGGCCGGATGCGAGAAGACGGGACGACCGGCGATCAGGTCCCGGAGGTACTTCCAGGACTCCTCGACACGGGGCGGACCCTCGGGAGCGTCATCATCGGCTGCCGTTTCACCGTCGTCCCCGGTCTCCGCCTCGGCGTCCGAGTCGGCGTCGTCCCCCTGGTCTTCCTCCGGGGCCTCGTCCCCCGAATCCGCATCCTCGTTCGCACCGTCGTCCTCGTAGTAGGTTCCGTCGATGAGGTCCTGGAGCCAGGGCCACTCGACGTCGTCGAGGTTCCGGGTGTAGCGCTGGATCTTCGGTGCCTTGAGCGCGATACCCTCCGCAAGAACGAGGCACATTCCCCCCCGCGCGGAGTTAGTATCGACGCGTTCGAGGTCACGAAAGCCCTGCACCTCCTCGTCGCCCGTCGCCTCGCCGTCCAGCATGATCGGCATGTGCTCCGCGATGAACTTCGTCTCCTCGTCCTTGGGCGAGTACTGCAAGCCAGTCTCCTCGTCGTAGAGGGACACCTCCTCGGCGTAGCGCTCGATCTCGTCGTCGCGGGCGTGATACTCCTCGATGCCGAGCAGCGTCCGGGCGTAGTCGCCGACCAGGACCGAGAGCGCCTGGGCGGTCCCGCCCGCCGACCGAATCGGCCCGGCGTAATAGACGTTGATGAACTCCGTCCCGTCGTCGTTTGCCAGGAGTTCCACGCGGTCGATGCCCTCGATGGGCGCGGCGACGACGCCCTCGGTGAGCAGGGCGACGGCGGTGCGGACCGCCCCTTCGACCTTGCCGGCCTTGGACTCGTAGTCGCCGACCGTCCCCTCGACGAAGTCGGTGACCAGTTCCAGCGCGGCCTCCTCGCGGGACATTTGCCCTTCGAGCTCCCGGACGCGTTCGGCGACGCCGTCGATACCGAGGATGTTCTCGACGCGGTCGGCCATGTCCTTGGCGACCGGGATCTCGACCTCGGGTTCGGGGTCCCCGCCACGGGTCTTGGCCTCCTCGGCCACGTCGAACGCCTCGTCGAGCCCCGCCTCCAGGCGCTCGAAGTAGCGTTCGTCCGCCTCGCGCATGTTATCGACCCGAACCCGTGGCTGTGGCGATCCGGTCGCGCCGGTACTCGGCGACGTTTCGCATGTGCATGGACACGACGGTTGGCCGGCAAAACGCTGTCGGTCGTCGAACTCGCCCGGCGGGGCGAGCGACGGGGGCGGCGGACGGCGGGCCTAGAGCCACAGTTCGAGGTCCAGCGCCGGGTCGTACTCACGCTCCAGCGGCCGCTCGAACGCCGTCATGTAGATTTCTCCGACGAAGACGGTGCCCGCGTTCAGGTGGCCGGCGAGGGTCCCCCCGGATCGTCGGGAGAGCACCGCGTGGGTGTGAGCGAAGCGGTCACCACTCTCGGACTCGTAGGTGGCACCTCCCGTCGATCCCGCCGGGTCTGGGAGTAACGAAACGTTCCCGAGACAGGCAGCGACCTCCAGTGGTTCGTCGAGTTCGACCGCATGATACTCCCCGTCGGCCTGGTCGTAGTACCAGACTTCGGCGTCCGAAACGGCACCGATACCGACGAACCATCCGGCGTCGATTCCCGCCTCGTCGGCCAGCGCCTCGATCTCTTCCCGCCAGTCAGCACCCGACTCGAGTCGAGCCAGGAACTGACGATCGGTCGTCACCTCGCGATAGTGCATGGTCGTACACACGCGATCGGCCAACAAAAAACGAGGGCGAAACCGCCCGGACAGTTCCAAAGTGACAGCTGTTAAACTGCCGAATAATGCCGACGCCCTTAAATTGAAAATGCAGCCAATTAGCCCGGGGAAAAAAGCCGAGAATAGAACAACAATGGTGACCACTACATTTTCGATGTGGGAGACTATCATTAACGTTCGTCAATGGATAGAAATGCCCAATGAGCCCATGTTACCAATGACCATGGCCGGGTCGCCCGGGGGAAATTTGATTCATGGCCGATAGAGGGTGGTTTAACACCGGAGGAGTATTTGGATAGATGCGGTGGATTTATACTCTTTCCCAAAACACACCCAAAGTGGAATGCCAGACAGTAGCAATCCTTCACGGCGGCGATTCCTCCAGGCAACTGCTGGTGCCGCGGCGGCGGCATCACTTGCCGGTTGTTCCGGAGGCGACGGCGGTACGGCAACCGAGACGGCGACGGATACGCCCTCGGGCGGCGACGGCGAGGACGGTGGCGACGGTACCACCGAGGAAAAGGAAACGGCCAACACGACCGAGCCCGAGAAACCGCAGGAGCAAAAGCGGACCTATCGGCTCGTCAACTCGAACGCGACGACGTTCGACCCCATCAAGGCGACCGACACCGCGTCCGGCCGAGTCATTTCCCAGGTTTTCGAGTGCCTGACCAGCTATCCCAACGGTCAGACCAACGTGCAGACCCGACTCGCGAAGGACTACGAAGTCGCCGGCGACGACGTCACCTACACCTTCCACCTCAAGGAAGGAATCACCTACAGCAACGGCGACGAATTGACGGCCAGCGACTTCGTGTACGCCTGGGAGCGCCTGGCTGCATCCGACAACTCCCGCCGAGCGTCCTTCATCCTGGGCGACCTCAACATCAAGCACGAGACCCAGACCGTCACCAAGGACGGCGAGGAGAAGGAAGAGTACAAGCCCGGGTCGCTTGCCGTTCGCGCTCCGGACAAGTACACCCTCGAGTTCGAGCTGGAAGCGCCGTTCCACGCCACGCTCTCGCTGCTCGCCTACACGTCCTTCTCGGCCATCCCCGAAGGCATCGTGGGCGACATCGAAGGCTACTCCGGCGAGATGAAGCACTCGGAGTTCGCGACGAAGAACCCGATCGGCACCGGCCCGTTCACGCTCGACACGTGGAACAAGTCCACGGAGATCAAGCTGAGCGCCCGGCCGATGGACGAGTACAAGACGGGAGAAGGGCCGTACGTGGAGGGTATTCACTGGCGGGTCCTCGAGAAGACCAACGCGACCTACACGTACTCGACCCTCAACATGAACTCCGATCACGCGGCGGTTCCCTCGTCCCACTACGACCGGGACAAGATCACCATCGAAGGGACCGACGCCCGCGGCCGTGAATACGGTACCTACGGCCCGCTCGGGAACGACATGACCGTTCCCTTCTACAAGACCCCGGAGGTCAGCAGCTACTACTTCGGCTTCAACGTCGACAACGTCGAGAAGCCGATCCGGAAAGCGTTCGCCTACGCCTACAACCAGAAGGAAGTCGTCGACCAGGTCTACAAGGGTCGCATCAAGGAAGCGTTCTTCCTGACCCCGCCGATGATCTTCCCCGGCGGTGCCGAGAACTACACCAAGACGGCCAAGGAGGAGTACCCGTACGGGTACAACGAGACGATGCTGGGCAAGGCCAAGCAGGTCATGGAAGAGGCCGGCTACGGTCCGGACAACATGGCCAAGCTCCAGATGACGACCTACCAGGGGTCGACGATGAAGAAGATCGGGAACCTGATGCGCGACAAGCTCCAGGCCGCCCACATCAACGTCCAGTACGAGCAGGCCCCGTTCTCGACGCTGCTCCAGCGCGTCGACAAGGGCAACGTCGAGTGTTACTCCCTCGGCTGGCTCGCCGACTACCCCGCGCCGGACAACTTCCTGAAGCTCCTCGTGCCGGAGTTCAGCCAGTCACCCGACCCAGAGTCCCTGTCCGGGTTCGACTGGGGTGCCAAGGAAGGCGAAGAGGGCGACAGTTGGAGCGACGCCGCACGGCGTGCCCAGGAAGCCTGGGACACGAAGTTCGCCAACAACCCGCTTCCGACCGAGGAGGACAAGCAGGCCCGCAACGACGCCTACCTCACCATCGAGAAGGCCAACTGGGAGGACATGGTCCTCGTGCCCATCTTCCACTCGATCGCCTTCCACTACGACTACCCGTGGACGAAGGGACCGCGCATCGGTGCGATGGGCGCTTCCCGGTCCACGCACAACAACGTCTGGATCGAAGAGCGGTCGCAGTACAAACCCTAACGCCGGTCACGTAGCTGGCGTTCACGGCGCCCGAGGATGATGGCGTCGTGAACGATCGACGCTGAATTTCGGGAAACTTAAGCCAGAACATTTCGAACGAAATTAATACAACTTCGCCTCTATGCACGAAACGATGCCACACACACACGTAACGGCACAGTTAATTCCCAGTACAGGAGGTGAGAAACAATGAGCAGGTTGTCGTACCTCTTCAAACGGCTCCTGCTCATGGTTCCGGTCGTCATTTTCGGAACCTCGGTGACCTTCATCATCCTGTACGCCGGGCCGATCGATCCGGCGATTCAAATTCTCGGACAACAGTCGACTGCGGCGGAGCGCGCACAGGTTCGAGCCCAGCTCGGGTTGAACCAGCCACTCTGGCAGCAGTACTTCGACTTCCTGGTGGACATGTTGACGCTCGACCTGGGTCAGTCGTGGGTAATCCAGCCCGACACTGGCTCCTACGAGGTCATCATGAACTTCCTGCCACGGACCGTGTGGATGGGACTGTGGGCCGTCACCCTCCCGATTTTTATCGGCATTCCGCTCGGGTTCTACGCGGGGATGCACCCGAACACGTTCCGTGACTACTTCGCATCGTTCGGCGGGATCGTCTGGCGATCGATGCCGAAATTCTGGCTCGCCGTCATCTTCATGATGATCCTCTCCAGATCGGAGTCGATGCTGTTCGGCTTCAACTGGACGGGATTCATCGTCAACTCGAACGTCGTGGGGCCACCACCACTCAACAACCTCACCGACCCACACCAGTTACTGGTGGCGATCAAGATGGTGCTGCCGGCCGCCATCGTCCTCGGAAACGGGTCGATGGGCAACGAGATGCGCGTCGGTCGGACGGCGTACCTCGAGGTGAAAAACTCGAATTACGTGGAGATGGCGCGGGCGAAGGGCGTCTCGGGACGAAGCATCGTCTGGAAGCACATCTTCCGGAACGCCTTGATGCCGCTGGTGCCCCTCATCACGGCCGAGGCCGTCCTCATCGTCGCGGGGTCGGTCCTCATCGAGACCGTGTTCGGTATCAACGGCATCGGCTGGCTGTTCTTCCAGTCGATGGTCCAGGGCGACATCCCGCTGGCTGGCGCGCTGATGTACTTCTTCATCATCCTCATCGTCGGGATGAACATCGTACAGGACATCTTGTACACGATTATCGACCCACGCGTCAGTTTGGAGGGTTCCTAATCCATGAGTGCCTATAGAGAGGAATTCGAGGACAAACCCCTGTTGGATCGCGTCCGTGACAATCCCGGGCCGGCCGTTCGATGGGCGATCGTGCTGGCGGTGCTGCTCGCCCTCGAACTCGGCGCCTTCTTCAATTTCGTCATGAGCATGCCGTGGAACATGGCGATCGGCGGAATCTTGAGCAACCTCCCCGCCGGCGTTGCCGACCCCCTGGGGGCGGTTCTCTCGGTCCCAGCAATCATCGGCGACGCGCTCGCGTCGATACCGACGCTGCTCTCGCGCGACCTGATTCCGAACCAGGGCTACCAGATGCCCAGCGGCGAGTGGCGAGGGACGTTCCTCGGTCTCGCACCGGCGTACGCCTGGGCGATCCGAGTGATCCTCATTTATGGCTACGCGGCCGTGGCCCTTTACTGGGTGTGGCGCGGGTACCTCGTGTTCCGCGAGCACTACCGGTACGCCGACTGGACTCCGACCGACGACGTGGTCGAGCGTTTCCGTGGCCACCGCTGGGGTCAGTTCGGCATGATCATCGTCGCGGCGTTCGTCGTCATGGCGATCTTCGCTCCGTCGCTCGGCATGGCGTCCACGGAGCAAAACATCGAGGAGCCGTACTCCCACTACAAGAAGATCTACGACGAGGACATGGGAGAAGTACGTGAAGTGACGATCGGGACGGCCAACCTGGCCGCACAGTCCCAGGGGTCAGAGCAGAACTTCGGTGTTGGCTCCTACGACAAGCACGACCGGTTCCACCCGTTCGGGACACTGACGAACGGGAAGGACCTGTTTACCTTCATGGCACACGGGGCCAGGATATCGCTGTTCATCGGACTGGTGTCCATCGGCATCAGTGGCAGCATCGCGCTGGCGCTCTCGATCCTGACCGCCTACTACAAGGGTCTTCTCGACCTGGTGACGGTCGTCGTCAGTGACTCCTTCCAGGCCATGCCGCGGCTGCTGGTGCTCATCATGTTCTCGGTGGTGCTGGCCGACCACTGGGTCTCCCAGATCTACAACGGCGGCCTTCTACTGGCACTGCTGTTCGGCCTCTGGAGCTGGCCAGGCCTCTGGCGCGTCGTCCGTGGTCCGGCCTTCCAGGCCGCCGAGAACGAGTGGGTCGACGCTGCCGAATCCTACGGCCAGCCGACCTGGGACCTGGTGAAGACCCACATCGCCCCGTTCACGTTCACGTACCTGATGATCTACGCGTCGATGTCGATCGGCGGCGTGATGATCGGGACGGCCGGCCTCTCGTTCCTCGGGATCGGCATCACCGCGCCGACGCCCGAATGGGGCCGCGCAGTGGCGATGGGGCAGAATTACGTCACGACCCAGTCCTGGCACATGTCCATCCTGCCGGGGATTGCCGTCACGATGGTCGTCGTGGCGTTCAACGCGTTCAGTGACGGCCTCCGCGACGCCCGGGACCCGCAGTCCGAAGGCGGCGGCGCCGACGAGGTCAGCGCCGCAGGAGGTGGTGCCTAAATGAGCCAGTCGTTTGCCACCGAGGCGAACACTGACGGAGACGCGCTCCTCCAGGTGGAGAACCTGCAGACGGTGTTCTTCACCGACAAGGAGACGATCCGTGCGGTCGACGGGATCACCTTCGACGTTGAACGCGGCGAAACCGTCGGCATCGTCGGGGAATCCGGGTCCGGCAAGAGCGTCACGGCGCGCTCGATCATGGGCCTGATCAAGTCCCCCGGAAAGATCGTCGAGGGCTCGATCAAATACAAGGGAGACGACCTCGTCGGGAACTCCGAGAGCGAATGGCGGGACATCCGCGGCGGCGAGATCGCGATGGTCTTTCAGGATCCCCTCTCGTCGCTGAACCCCGTCTACACCGTCGGCAACCAGATCAAGGAAGCCCTCCGGCTCCACCAGGGGCTCACGGGCCAGGAAGCCACGCAGGAGGCGATCGAACTCCTCGAGTCCGTCGGCATTCCGGACGCCCCGCGGCGCGTGAAGGAGTACCCCCACGAGTTCTCCGGGGGCATGCGCCAGCGTGCGGTCATCGCGACGGCGCTCGCGTGCGAGCCCGACCTGCTGATCTGTGACGAACCGACCACCGCGCTCGACGTGACCATCCAGGCCCAGATCCTGGACCTCCTCAAGGAACTGCAGGAGGAACGGGACATCGGGATCATGTTCATCACCCACGACATGGGCGTGATCGCCGAGATCGCCGATCGGGTGAACGTGATGTACGCCGGTGAGATCGTCGAGCAGGCGGACGTCGAAGAGCTATACGAGAACCCGCAGCACCCCTACACGCGCGGTCTCCTGAAATCGATCCCGGGCCGCACGGAACGGGGCGAGAAGCTAGCGACCATCGAGGGCGAGGTCCCCACCGCGAGCGCGCCGGCGACGGATTGCCGGTTCGCGCCGCGATGTCCGGAAGCGTTCGACGGGTGCGAGCAGGTGCATCCGGTGCCAGTGGAGGTTTCCCGCAACGGGAGCGACCACACGGCATCCTGCCTGCTGTACCCGGACGACGTTCCGCGTGACGAAGCCGTGGAGATGCACCGCTCTCGATCGACTGCGACAGAGGAGGCGATTGACGAATGAGTACCGCAACGTCGATGTACCAGGACCAGGAGGAAAGCGACACCCAGATCGGTGACACCCTGGTCGAACTCAACGATCTCAAGACGTACTACGGCGGACAGGGGATGTTCGCCGGGCCGCCAGTCAAGGCCGTCGACGGCGTCACGTTCGACATCCAGAAGGGTGAGACGCTCGGTCTCGTCGGCGAGTCCGGCTGTGGCAAGACGACGCTCGGGCGAACGCTGATCCAGCTGGAAAACGCGAGAGGTGGCAGCATCAAGTACGACGGAACGGAGATCACCGAGCTGTCGGGCAAGGAACTCAAGGAATGGCGAAAGAACGTCCAGATGGTCTTCCAGGACCCCGAATCCAGCCTGAACGAGCGGATGACCGTCGGGGAGATCATCAAGGAACCCCTGGACGTTCACGACTGGAAGACGCCGAAGGATCGGCGTGCGCGGGTCCGCGAAATCCTCGACATCGTCGGGCTCCACCCCGAACACTTCTATCGCTACCCGCACCAGTTCTCGGGCGGGCAGAAACAGCGCGTCGGGATCGCCCGCGCGCTCGCACTCGAACCCGAGTTCGTCATCCTGGACGAGCCCGTGTCGGCCCTGGACGCCTCCGTGCAGGCGAAGATCCTCAACCTCCTGGACGACCTCCAGGATCGGTTCGGGTTGACCTACCTGCTCATCGCACACGACCTCTCCGTGGTCGAGCAGATCACCGACCGGGTCGCCGTGATGTATCTCGGCAACGTGATGGAACTCGGGAAGACGGAGGAGCTGTTCGACGATCCCGCGAACCCGTACACGCTGTCGTTGCTGTCGGCGATCCCGGAACCCGACCCCACCATCGAGAAGAACCGGATTACGCTCCGGGGGACGCCGCCGAACCCGCGCGATCCGCCGAAAGGGTGTCCGTTCACTACGCGGTGCCCGATGAAGGTCCGGCCCGAGAAATATCGGGACATAGACGACGACGTGTGGGAAGGGATCGAAGTGTTCCGCGAAGTGGTTCGCGAACGGACCCGGATCGAGCGCTCGTGGACGTCACGGATCAAGACGGCCCTCGGCGGGACGGATCCGTACCAGGACGTCGACGAGATCATCGAGGACATCTTCGGACACCTCGACCTGTCCTCCGAAGTGCAGTCACCCGTCGGAGAGGCCGTCCAGTACGTCAAAAACGGGAACGAAGAGCAGGCCCGCCAATACCTCCGCGAGGAGTTCGGGAGCGTCTGTGACGTCGAACTCCCGGCCGACAAGCGAGTGAGCAACACCGGCCGCACGAGCATGTGTCACCGACACGGCGCCGAGTACGACGAACCCAGAGAGTCCGTCGAGATCTACGAGACGACGTGAGAACCGTGCTCCACCGGAACTGGCAGGGTCGCGTCCTCGATCTCGTGACCTACGCGATAGCCGGCACCGCCCTGGCGGTCGTAGTCGTCGGTGTCGTGAGCTTCGCTGCCGGATTCGGCCTGAAGGGCATCAAGTGGGGCCTGTTCTACCTGGGGTGGCTGATGTTCGGCTATTCGGCGATCCTGGTGTTTCCCGCGTCCCTCCACGAGAACCAGTCGCTGCCGGGGGAAGACGCGAAGAAATCCACCGGGGTCGGGCTCCTGAGCGGTGGGATGTCCGGCGGCGAGGCCGAATCGATGGACTCGTCCGAATCGGAGAAGACCTTCGCGTCGACGGACGAAACGAAATTCCAGGCGATCGTCCAGGAGCTTCCCCCCGCCAGGTTCGCCAGGGTCCGGAAAGGCGAACGGTTCCCGGCCGGTCTCAAGCTCATGGCCCTGAGCTTTGCGGTCCTGGGAACCTCCCTGGCGATGGAACTCGTTCTGCACGTCGGCTGACGGCGCACTGACACCCCGGGAGCGGTTCTCGTTCCAGGGGCGAACGAAGGGTACTTGGGGAGGGATCTATCACGTTCTTCCATGGGACGGCATATCCCGGACGATCCCGAAGAGGTAGACGGATACGAGCAGGAGTACGAGCGTCTCTCCTCCAGTTCGGACGTGCACAAGGACGCGTGGACGGAGACCCTCCAGGACATGCGGGCCATGGCCGAAGAGCGCGAGGAAGAAGGCTACGACGTGATTACGATTCGAGCACAGGACACCACGCCTAGAGGGATCGACGACCGAGCGGACGACCAGCAGTTCGGCCTCATGTACGTGGTGCCCAAAAACGAGGCCGAAGATTTCCTCGACGCGGTCGACCCGGGCGATTTCCCGGAATACAACGTCTATCGTGGCGACGTCGAGGGGCGAATCTTCCTCGTGACCGAACTACTCGATCCGGACACCGAGACGGCCGTGTTCATCGCCGGGAACTTCTGGCGCCACCGTGCTGACCCCCTGTTCGAGGCGGCCAAGGAGGAAGACGAGATGTACTCCCACCTCCAGCGACTCGACGGGACCGTCATCGGAACCTTCCACCACGAAGGATACGAACAGTTCTTCCCGGAAATCTGAACGGGATCGTCCGTCGTCACGCCGATACAACGTCTCGTCCGTCGGACCGCTTTTCGGGATGATCGCGATCGAGTGACGACGAGCCACGGGAATGCGATCGTTCGCGACGCGAAAACGAACCGAAAGGCGTTGCCCCTATCGCCAGTTCTCGACGTCGACGGCGTCGTCGTGCGGGATCGCTACCCAGGCACCGTCGCGCGAGACGTCGGCGATGACGAGGCGAGTCTCGTGTCCACCCTCGTCGATCGACGCCATCACTGTCCCGTCGTCCGCTTCGGACGTGACCGCGGTGTTGGTGGACATACTCGTGGGTGCGAGTCACACACACAAAAGAACGTCGAAATCCCGCCGGGAGAAAACTCGTCGACATGCGCGAACGCCGAACGTAGCCAACAATGCGGAGAAACGGGGCGACGAGGCGATATTCGGCGGGGGTTGCCCGTGGCGTCCAGACGGGTCGATCCACACCAGAGCACCACGAGACGGCAGGAACTGTCAGAATCGATCGAAACGGGTCGCAGTATACAAATGCACGGGGATAGTAAGCCGCGGATATGAACGTTGTCGACGCGATGACGCCCCGTTCCGATGTCGTCACGGTGTCCCTGCCCGGCACCCGGGACGACGCGCTCGAATACCTGCAGGAAAAGTCCTTCTCCTCGGTCCCCGTCGTCAAGGAGGTCGACGACAAAGAGGAGTTCAGGGGACTTCTCACTCGTGACTCGCTCATCGAGGACCCCGACGAGGACCAGCTGGCCATCCTGATGGACGACGACGTCCCGACCACGACCTGTGCGACCAGCGTCGAAGAGGCCGCACGGATCATGGTCGAGCAGGGGGCCCGTCGGCTCCCCGTCGTCGACGGCGAACTCGAGGGAATCATCACCGTCACCGACATCGTCCGGGCGATCGCGAACGGCGACGTCGGGCCCGACGTGACGGTCGAAAACGTCGCCTCCAGCACCGTCAACGCGACCTATTCCGGCACCCCGTTGCCCGTCGTCGAACGGGAACTGTACTACGCCGACGCCCCCTACGCCGTCGTGCTGGACGACGAGGCCGAACTGGCGGGGATGGTGACCGAAGTGGACATCATCCACGTCGCCCGGGTCGTCCAGGGCGAGGAAAGCACGGGTGATTCCATCGCCAACCAGGACGACGAGTGGATGTGGGAGGGCATCAAGGCCGTGGGGAGCCGGTCCATCCCGACCCGAAACGTCCAGATCCCGAACGGCCCCGTCAGCGAGTTCATGACCGAGGACGTCGTCTCCATCACCCGCCGCAAGAGCATCAAGGAGGCCGCCCAGCTGATGATCTCGAACGACATCGAACAGCTCCCGCTGGTGGGCGGCGACCAGCTCGAGGCGATCGTCCTCGACGTGAACCTGCTGGAGGCACTATATGACTGAGGACCCGGACGAGTCACAGCCGCGCGTCGACGCGGAAACCGTCGTCGAACTCGCCAAACGGCGCGGGTTTTTCCTCCAGTCCTGCGGGGCCTACGGCGGCGTCTCCGGTTTCTACACGTTCGGTCCGCAGGGCGCGGCGCTGAAGCGCCACCTCGAGGACGCCTGGCGCGACCGGTTCACCGTCCGGGAGGGTCACCGCGAGATCGAATCGCCGACCGTCGTGCCGGAGGCCGTGTTCGAGGCCTCGGGCCACCTGGACGGGTTCGACGACATGCTGGTCGAGTGCCCCGAGTGCGGCGCGTCCCACCGGGCCGATCACGTCATCGAGGACAACACGGACATCGAGGAGGCCGAGAGCCTCCCGGTCCCCGAGGTCGAGGAGGTCATCGCGGAATACGAACTCGTCTGCCCGAACTGCGGGGCGGGCCTGGCCGGGCAGGCCGTCGAGCAGTTCAACCTCATGTTCGAGACCAACATCGGGCCGGGCTCCTCGGACCCGGGCTACCTCCGCCCGGAGACCGCCCAGGGCATCTTCGTCGAGTTCCCCCAGCTCAAGGAGTACGCCCGGGGGAAACTCCCGTTCGGCGTCACCCAGGTCGGCCGCGCCTACCGCAACGAGATCAGCCCCCGCAAGTCCATCGTGCGCGTCCGGGAGTTCACCCAGGCCGAACTCGAACTGTTCCTCGATCCCGAGGAGGACGAACCACCCCTCGACGAGGTTCGCGACGTCGAAGCCCCGCTGTACAGCGCCGAGATGCAGGCCGGGGAGACCGGCCCGCAGACGATGACGATCGGCGAGGCCTACGACGAGGGCGTCATCGCCGACCCCTGGGTCGCCTACTACGTCGGGGTCGCGAAACCCTGGTACGAGGCCGTCGGCGTCGACATGGACCGGTTCCGGTTCCGCCAGCACAACCCCGGCGAACTCGCGCACTACGCCGCCGACTGCTGGGACGCCGAGAGCCGGATCGACGGCGACTGGATCGAACTGGCGGGCTTCGCTTACCGGGGCGACTACGACCTCTCGAAACACGCCGAGTACAGCGACGACGACTTCACGGTGTTCAAGCAGTACGACGAACCGAAGACCGTCGAACGCGCGACCGTCGACCCCGACATGAGCTACCTGGGCCCCGAGTTCGGCGGCGAGGCGGCCGACGTGGCCGACGCGCTCGAACGCCTCGCCGAACGCGATCGGTCGGCCTTCGAGAGCGAAGAAGTCGTCGTCGAAGTCGATGGCGAGGAATACGCCATCCCGACCGAGAAGACTGGCTTCGCCGTCGAGGAGGTCACGGAGGCCGGCGAGCACATCACGCCCCACGTGGTCGAACCGTCCTTCGGGATCGACCGGTTGCTCTACACCGTCGTCCACCACGCCTACCGCGAGGACGTGATCGACGGCGAGGAGCGCACCTACCTCGACCTCGAACCCACCGTCGCCCCGACTTCCGTGGGCGTCTTCCCACTCGAGAGCGGCGGCGAGATGGAGACCGTCGCCCGCGAGGTCGCCGAGGACCTCAGGACTGCGGGACTGGCCGTGACCTACGACGACTCGGGCAGCATCGGTCGGCGCTACCGGCGGCAGGACGAGGTCGGCACGCCCTTCTGCGTGACCGTCGATCACCAGAGCCTGGAGGACGAGACGGTAACCGTCCGGGACCGGGACTCGACCGAGCAGGTTCGCGTGGCGATTCCCGACCTGGCAGAGACGCTGTCGGCGCTCCGTGACGGCGAACGAACCTTCGACGAGCTCGCGTAGATGGCCCACGAGATCGCCCGGCGACTGGTTCACGCGTCCGGTGCGATCGTCCCCCTGTCGTGGGTCTTCGACGTCCTGACCTGGCCACAGGTCCGGGTCCTGCTGGTCGCCGGGTCGCTGCTCGCGCTGGTCCTCGAGTTCGTCAGGATCGTGATCGGCGTGGAGTGGGTCGTCTTCGACGCCCTCACCCGCGAGTACGAGCAGGACAACCTCGCCGGCTACGCGCTGTACGTCATCGGCGGGAGCATCGCTGGCCTCCTCTTTCGCCCCGAGATCGCCGTCCCCGCGATGCTCATGCTGACGATCGCCGATCCCGTGAGCGGCCTCCTCGGGTCGGACGAACTCCGGACGGTCAAGCCACCGCACATCCTGGCGACGATGTTCCTCGTCTCGCTCGGGCTGGCCTGGTCGTTCCTCCCGACAGTGGCGGCCGTCGCCGCTGCGCTCGCGGCGACGCTGGCCGACGGCGTCAAGCCGGTCGTCGCGACCTACGTCATCGACGACAATCTCAGTATTCCGATCGTGGCGTCGGGGGCGGCGTGGGTCGCGATGGCCGTGGTATAAGATGGGCCTCGGCCGGTGGCCACGTCCGTTCACTTCCACCGCGCTTCCTGAACCCTTAACCGACGCCGAACCCTACGAGGAGGCGAATGGCCGCCAGCGACGAGGTCGCCTACGTCGAACACGCACTCCTGGAACCCGAGGTCGTCGAGCGCCGGCTCTACCAGCTCCAGCTGGCCGGCAGCGCCGTCGAGGACCACACCCTGGTCTGTCTGCCGACCGGGCTCGGAAAGACGACGGTGAGCCTGCTGGTGACCGCTCGCAGGCTCGACGAGGTCGGCGGAACGTCCCTCCTGCTCGCGCCGACCAAACCCCTCGTCCAGCAACACGCCGACTTCTACCGCGAAGCGCTGTCGATCCCGGACGAGGAAATCGTCGTCTTCACCGGGGAAGTCTCACCCGACGACCGCGCCGACCTCTGGAACGAGGCCCGGGTCGTGATCGCGACGCCGCAAGTCATCGAAAACGACCTGGTCGGGAGTCGGATCTCGCTGGCGGACGTGACCCACTGCACCTTCGACGAGTGCCATCGCGCCACCGGGGACTACGCCTACAACTACATCGCCGAGCGCTACCACGCCGACGCCGCGGACCCACTCGTGACCGGCATGAGCGCCTCGCCCGGCGGCGACGAGGAGGAGATCCTGGAAGTCTGTGAGAACCTGGGCATCCGCGAGGTCGAGGTGATGACCGAGGAGGACGCCGACGTCGCCAGGTACACCCACGAGACCGACGTCGAGTGGGAGACCGTCGAGTTGCCCGAGGCGATCATGGAGATCCGGGACGCGCTCAACGAGGTGATCAAAGACCGTCTGGAGAAGCTGAAGGACCTCGGCGTGACGAACTCGAC
>Ga0102925_1000571_pt1 | contig 20438 bp, 20 predicted proteins | sample SalPonR1_A_D1_MG_FD_78216 | JGI IMG/M metagenome (GOLD analysis project Ga0102925, IMG submission 78216) | Salt pond soil microbial communities from South San Francisco under conditions of wetland restoration - Salt Pond MetaG R1_A_D1_MG | ecosystem: Environmental > Aquatic > Marine > Intertidal...
ATCTCCACCAGCGCGAGGTCGCGATCGAGGCCCATGCGCTCGGCCATCGGGCTGACCGAGGGCAGGCCCTTCAGCGAGGCGAACTTGCCGGAGGTCGCCGACGCGCCCGCCGAAAGGCCCGGGTCCTGCGGGTGGCCGATGACCAAGGCATCGAGTTGCCTCGCGTAGGTCAGGCAGCGACTTGCCACCTTGGTATCGGTCACAACGCTGTCGCAATCGGTGAAGGCCACCGCGCCCGCGTCCATCATGAAGCCGATCTCGACCATCTCGCGGCCCTGCCGGCCCTTCGTCAGCGCGGCCATGGAAAGAACGCGGACCGGGGCGGCCTCATTGGCGCGCCTCGTGACGAACTCGAGCGTCTCGGGATTGTCGATGGCCGGGAGAGTGTCGGGCCGCGTGACCATGGTCGTCACGCCACCTGCGGCAGCCGCGAGGCCTGCGGAGCGGAAGCTCTCCTTGTGGCGCTCCCCGGGTTCGGAGACTTTCACACCGATATCGACGATGCCGGGGGCGAGGAACCGGCCGGCGGCATTGCGCATGGGAATCGCAGCGAGTCCGTAAGGCTCCGGATCGTCGAAGACGCGTGCGATCACGCCGTCCTCGATCAGCACCGCGCCCTCGCGGACGTCGCCCGCCTCGGGGTCGATCAGTCGGGCATTGGTGACAAGCGCGGCGGTCATTCTGCGGCGGTCTCCGAAAGCGCGCGGGTGCGCGCGGCCTCGATGGCGACCTTCGCGCCCTCGGGGTCCGCAAGATACTTCAGCAGGTGCTTGTCGCCCTGCACCGTCACCACCTGCACGTAGCTGCCCAGGATGCGGACCGTCTCGATATCGGCCAGCGCCATGTTGCGCCAGCCGGGGCCTTCGAGGCGCGCGTCTGTGAGGGTCCACTCGACGGCCAGTTCCTCCGAGGCGAGGTACCAGCCGCGCAGCCCGATCGCGGCAAGGCCGCCGATCGCCCCGGTCCAGACATGCGGGTTGCCGACGGCCCAGAGCACTGCCATCCCCGCGGCCATGGCGACCGCCGCCATCCAGGTATGCGCGCGGACGTATGCGGCGCGATCGGGGCGGAAGACAGTGCGGACGGCCATCAGGTCAAGGCTCCGAACAGGACGATCGCGAGCACGAAGACCACTAGGATGACGGCTGCGACGACGCGGCGGGACGTGTACGGACGTCCATTGTCCTGCGCCGGGGCGGCCTCGGGGGTGGGAGCGGCCTGCCGCTTCGCGCCCTCTGACGGCAGGTCGCCGAAGTGCAACTCCGGTCTGTCCTCGGCGAGGGTGGCGACATGCCGGAGCGGTGCGGCGACCTCGAGGGTGCGGGCGCCGTCGCCAAAGGCGCCGGACGTGATGACCGCGACGTGGCCGCGGAGTCCGTTCAGGTCCTGGGCGTGCGCGTCGAGCGTTTCGGGCGGGATGCCGTGGCCTTCGACGAGGTAGTCGGTCAGCGAGAGACCGGCGAGACGGCTCACCGGAAAGACATCGACGTAGCGCGTGTTCAGTTCGGAGAGACCGAGGGCGCGGGCCGGGGCTTCAGGATCGATCGCGAAAGCCTCGGCCGCGCCGCCCTCGAGTTCGATGTCGAAGACGCGCACGACACCCTGTTCGTCGGGGGGAATGGTGAGGGTCTGGGTCATCGCACGCCTCCTCCGGCGTCAACGCCGGTGAACGGCGGAGCTTCCGGGCACCGGTTCCGCAGCGTCATGTCATCACTCCCGCGTCGGCGCGCGCGACTCGCAGGTTGCGGGCAAGAAGATCCATCGCCGCCATGCGTACCGCGACGCCCATCTCGACCTGCTCCTGGATCACCGATCGGTTGATGTCGTCGGCAAGCGTTCCGTCGATCTCCACCCCACGATTCATCGGGCCCGGATGCATCACGATCGCGTCGTCCCTGGCGAAGGAGAGCTTCTCGGCATCAAGCCCGTAGCGGTGGTAATACTCGCGTTCCGAGGGAATGAAGGCGCCGTCCATGCGCTCCTTCTGGAGCCTCAGCATCATCACGACGTCGACGTCAGAGAGGCCCTCCTCCATGTCGTGAAAGACCTCGACGCCCCAGTCCGCGACGCCCGCGGGCAGGAGCGTCGGCGGGCCGATCAGGCGCACCCGGTTCTCCATCTTGCCCAGGAGCAGGATGTTCGACCGCGCCACCCGGGAATGCGCGATGTCGCCGCAGATCGCGATGGAGAGGCGGTGGAGCCGCCCCTTGCGCCGCCGGATCGTCAGTGCGTCGAGAAGCGCCTGCGTCGGATGCTCGTGGCGCCCGTCGCCCGCGTTCAGCACAGCGCAGGGGACCTTCTGCGCGAGCAGGTCGACCGCGCCCGACTGCGGGTGGCGGACGACGAGGAGATCGGGATGCATCGCGTTGAGCGTGAGGGCGGTATCGATCAGCGTCTCGCCCTTCTTCAGCGAGGACGCCTGCATCGCCATGTTCATCACGTCCGCGCCAAGCCGCTTCCCGGCGAGCTCGAAAGAGGCCTGCGTGCGGGTCGAGGCCTCGAAGAACATGTTGATCTGGGTCAGCCCGGAAAGCGCGCCCGCGTGCTTGTCGGGGCTGCGGTTGAGCTCGACGTAGTGATCGGCGAGGTCGAGCACCGCGCGAATCTCGTCCGGCGCGAGGTGCTCGATGCCGAGAAGGTGGCGCGCGCGGAACGTCATGAGGTCTCCCTGCCTTGGGTTCGCTTATAGGAAGCAGGCGAAAGACGGACAAGGGTTCCGGCGGCCTGCGCTGCCGGACCGGTGCGAGGGGGCTGTCTGCCCCCTCGCGCTCCCCCGAGGATATTTTTCGACAGATGGAGACCGGCAACGGCCGAATGGTGTCCGGCGCCGTGCTGATCTAGAGTTCCGACTCATGGGCATCGACCTCGATTTTCACGCCGCGAAGGCGCTTCTCCTCTGGCAGATCGAACTCGGCGCGGACGAGGCGATCGGCGATGGCCCGGTGAACCGGTACGAGCTGTCCGCCGCGCCGCCGAAGCCCGCCGCGCGGGAGCCCGCGGCGCCGCTTCCGCCGGCCGACGAGGTCGACCCGGTGACCGAGGCCCGGCGGCTCGCGGAGGCGGCGGCGGACCTGCCGGCGCTGCGCGACGCGCTCGCGGCCTACGACCGGTGCGACCTGAAGAAGGGGGCGCGGACCCTCGTCTTCGCCGACGGCAATCCCGACGCCCGGGTGATGATCGTGGGCGAGGCGCCGGGGCGCGAGGAGGATCTTCAGGGTCTGCCCTTCGTCGGGCGCGCGGGTCAGCTCCTCGACCGGATGTTCGAGGCGATCGGGTTCGGGCGGCACCTGCCCGGTGCGGACCACGCGCTCTACATCACCAACGTGCTGCCGTGGAGGCCGCCGCAGAATCGCGACCCGAGCGCCGAGGAGATGGGCATGATGCTGCCCTTCGTCCGGCGGCACGTCGAACTGGTGGATCCCGACGTCCTCGTGCTGATGGGAAACCATTCGTGCCAGGCGCTTCTGGGGCGGAAGGGCATCACGCGGCTCAGGGGGCAGTGGACCGAGGCGCTGGAACGGCCGGCGCTGCCGATGTTCCATCCCGCTTATCTTCTGCGCAATCCGCACGCGAAGAAGGAGGCTTGGCACGATCTTCTGATGCTGCAGGCGAGGTTGAGGACATGAGCCGGATCGACGAGACCAAGGAGTTCCTGCCGGTCCGTATCGCGGTTCTGGCGGTGAGCGACACGCGCACGCTGGAGGAAGACCGGTCGGGGCAGACGCTGGCCGACCGGATCGCGGGGGCCGGGCACGTCCTCGCCGCCCGCGCGATCCTCCCCGACGAGCGGGGCGAGATCGCCGATCAGCTGCGCGCCTGGGTGGACGATCCCGGCATCGACGTGGTGATCACGACGGGCGGCACGGGGCTGACGGGGCGGGACGTGACGGTCGAAGCGCACCGGGACGTCTACGAGAAGGAGATCGAGGCCTTCGCCACGGTCTTCACGATCGTGTCCATGCAGAAGATCGGCACTTCGGCCGTACAGTCCCGCGCGACGGGGGGCGTCGCGAACGGGACCTATCTTTTCGCGCTGCCCGGCAGCACCGGGGCCTGCAAGGACGCCTGGGACGAGATCCTGAAGTGGCAGTTCGACTATCGCCACCGACCGTGCAACTTCGTCGAGATACTGCCCAGGCTGGACGAGCACGGGCGACGGAAGTAGCGTTCTCGCACGTAACGGTCTTGTTGCTTGGCGTTTTCGGGCGTCATCCTAGATATAGGGCATTCTGTTACGGGCCAGGGACCCCTCCGCATGAAATTTCTGCGCAACAGCCTGATCGGCGTGTTCCTTCTGTCGGTCACGCTCGGGCTTGTCGCTCTGGCGGGCAACATCGTCTACGGCGCGCTCGAGGCGCGCTGGGCGCGCGAGGCCCCCGAGCGCCCGGCGCGCGAGCGCGTGATCGCTGTCAACGTGGTGACGGTCGAGCCGACGACCGTGGCGCCGGTGCTGTCGACTTTCGGAGAGGTGCGGAGCCGGCGCACGCTCGAGTTGCGCGCGGCTGCGGGCGGTGCGGTCGTCTGGGTGGCGGACGCCGTCGAGGATGGCGGATCGGTGACGGCGGGTGACCTGCTCGTCCAGATCGACCCGGCGGACGCGCAATCGGCGCTCGACCTCGCACAGGCGGCGCTGGCGGAAGCGCAGGCGGATCTGCGCGACGCCGAGCGCAACATCACGCTCGCGCAGGACGATCTCGTTTCGGCGCAGGAACAGGCGGGGCTCCGGGAGCGGGCGCTGGGGCGGCAGCGCGATCTCCTGGACCGCGGCGTCGGCACCGAGGCCGCGGTCGAGACCGCCGAACTGGCGGCGGCGGCGGCGCGGCAAGCGGTCCTCTCGCGCCGCCAGGGGACGGCCCAGGCCGAGACGCGGATCGACCAGGCGCGAACCTCGCTCCAGCGCCAGGAGATCGCGCTCGCGGAGGCGGAAAGGCGGCTCGCCGATACCGAGATCCACGCCCAGTTCTCGGGCGTGCTGAGCGATGTGGCCGTCGTCGAGGGCGGGCTCGTCTCTCCCAACGAACGGATCGCGCAGATCGTGGATCCCGAGGCACTCGAGGTGTCGTTTCGGGTCTCGACCTCGCAATACGCGAGATTGCTGGACGAGACGGGGCGGCTCGAGGGGCTGCCGGTCGTCGTCTCGCTGGACGTCATGGGAGCCGACATCGTGACCTCCGGCGCGATCAGCCGCGAGAGCGCGGCGGTGGGCGAAGGACAGACCGGGCGGCTCATCTTCGCGCGGCTCGACGAAGCGGCGGGCTTCAGGCCCGGGGACTTCGTGACGGTTCGCGTCGAGGAGGATCCGCTCGAAGACGTCGCGCTCCTGCCCGCCTCCGCGGTCGATCCCGCCGGGCGCGTGCTCGTCGTTGGCGAGGACGAGCGGCTCGGCGAAGCCACCGTCGAGGTGCTCCGCCGCCAGGGCGATCAGGTCATCGTCCGCGCGCGGGCGCTCGCGGGCCAGGACATCGTCGCCGAGCGCACGCCGCTCCTGGGCGCCGGCATCAAGGTGCGCCCGGTGCGGCCCGCGACACCGGGCGAGGCCGCCGTGCCGGAAGAGCCGGATCTGGTCGAACTCGATCCCGATCGCCGCGCGCGGCTCATGGCCTTCGTCGAGGGCAACCGGTTCATGCCGGCGGATGCGAAGGAGCGGGTACTCGCGCAGCTGAGGCAGGACCGGGTGCCGGCCCGAATGGTCGAGCGCATCGAGTCCAGGATGGGGGGCTGATCAATGGCCCGGATGGCCTATGGCGGCGCGGCGGGCGGCGTTCTCTCCTACTTCGCGCGGCACCGGACGGCGGCCAACCTCCTTCTCGTCGTCCTGCTCGTGCTCGGCCTCACGGCGTTTCCGAACATGCGCGCGCAGTTCTTCCCCGACGTCGTCATCGACGAAGTCGATGTATCCGTCCGCTGGGACGGTGCGGGGGCCGAGGATGTCGACACGGCCATCGTGCAGGTGCTCGAGCCGGCTCTTCTGGCCGTCGAGGGTGTGACGGGGACCGAGGCGCGGTCGCGCGAGGGATCGGCCAGCGTCGAGATCGAATTCGAGCCGGGCTGGGACATGAGCCGCGCGGCGGACGACGTGCAGGCGGCGGTCGACGCGGTCTCGAACCTGCCGGACGGGGCCGACGACCCGCGGGTGCGCCGCGGCGGCTGGCGTGACCGGGTGACGGACGTGGTGATCACCGGGCCGGTGGACGTTTCGCAGCTCGCGCGTTTCGCCGACGAGTTCACCGTCCGGCTGTTCGCGGCCGGCGTCACGCGCACGACGATCCAGGGGATCGCGGCGCCCGAGACCATCGTCGAGGTGCCCTCGATCCAGCTGATCCGCCACGACGTCACGATGCGCGAGATCGCGGATGCGATCGCGGCGGAGACCGATACCGCGCCGGCGGGCGATGTGGCGGGGTCGGCGAGGGTCCGCACGGGGGTAGAGAAACGGAGTGCGGACCAGATCGCGGACATCGTGCTCCGGTCGAACCCGGACGGCTCGACCCTGACCGTCGGCGATGTCGCCGACATCCGCGTGGAGGGTGTCGACCGGGACATCGCGTATTTCGTCGGGGCCGATCCGGGGATCTCGGTGCGGGTGGACCGGTCGGAGCAGGGCGATGCGATCGACATCCAGCGCAAGGTCGAGGACGTCGCGGCGGAGATGGAACTGGGCCTGCCCGAAGGCGTGTCGATCGACCTGATCCGGACCCGGGCCGAGGCGATCACCGCCCGGCTCAACATCCTGCTGTCGAACGGCGCGCTGGGGCTCGCGCTGGTCGTGGGGCTCCTCTTCCTCTTCCTGAACGCGCGCACGGCGTTCTGGGTGGCGGCGGGCATCCCGGTGGCGATGATCGCCGCCGTCGCGATCATGTACGCGGCCGGACTCACCTTCAACATGATCTCGTTGTTCGCGCTGATCCTTACCTTGGGGATCGTGGTCGACGATGCCATCGTCGTTGGCGAGCACGCGGATTTCAGGGCGCGGCGGCTGGGTGAGGACCCGGCGACCGCGGCGGAAAATGCCGCGCGGCGCATGTTCATGCCGGTCTTCTCGTCCACCGTGACGACCATCATCGCCTTTTTCGGGCTGGTCGCCATCGGCGGGCGCTTCGGGGATCTCATCGCCGACATCCCGTTCACGGTGATCGTCGTGCTGCTCGCCTCGCTCGTCGAGTGCTTCCTGATCCTGCCCAACCACATGGCGCATGCGCTTGCGCACACCGCGAAGGAACATTGGTACGACTGGCCGTCGCGGCAGGTCAACAAGGGCTTCCGCTGGGTGCGCGAGACGCTGTTCCGGCCGTTCATCGCCGGCGTCATCTGGGCGCGCTACCCGGTTTTCGCGGCCGTCTTCGTGGTCCTCGCCACGCAAGTCGCGCTGTTCGTGAAGGGTGACGTGCAGTGGCGCTTCTTCAACGCGCCGGAGCTGTCTTCGGTCTCGGGCAACTTCGCGATGCTGCCCGGCGCCACGCGCGAGGACACCGTCGAGTTCATGCGTCAGCTGCAAGCGACCGTCGACGACCTCGGCGCGCAGTACGAGGAGGAGCACGGGCGCAACCCGCTCCTCTACGTCGTGGCGCAGATCGGCGGTTCGACGGGGCGGGGGCTCGCCGGGGCGGACACAAAGGACGAGTCGCTTCTGGGATCGATCGCGATCGAACTGATCGACGCCGATCTCAGGCCGTATTCGTCCTTCGCCTTCGTCGGCGCGCTACAGGACGCGGTGCCACGGCATCCGATGCTCGAGACGGTGAGCTTCCGGGGCTGGCGGGGGGGTCCGGGCGGCGATGCGCTCGACGTTCAGATCTACGGGGCGGACTCCGAGACGCTCAAGGCCGCGGCGGAGTCCCTGAAGACGCAGGTGAGCCAGTATCCGGAGGTCTCTGGCGTCGAGGACAACCTCTCCTACGACAAGGAAGAACTGATCCTCGACCTGACCCCGCAGGGACAGGCGCTGGGCGTGACTATCGACCAGCTCGGGCGCCTTCTCCGGGACCAGTTGAACGGCATCGAGGCCGCGACCTATCCCGACGGGCCGCGGTCGGCGGCGATCCGGGTGGAACTGCCGGCGGGCGAACTGACGGCCGATTTTCTCGACCGGCTGCAGGTCCGGGCGGGCCCTGATCTCTATGTGCCGCTCGCCGACATCGTGACCGTGGAAAGCCGCACCGGCTTCTCGACGATCCGGCGGGAGAACGGCATCCGGCTCGTGTCGGTGACGGGCGACATCTCCGAAGACGATCCCGCGCGGGCGACCGAGATCATGACGGCGCTCGAGGAAACGATCGTGCCCGCGGTCGAGGAGGAGTTCGGCGTCCAGACGCGGCTTTCGGGCCTTGCGGAGCAGGAGCGGGCGTTCCTCGCCGATGCCGCGACGGGCCTCGCGCTCTGCCTTGCCGGGATCTTCCTCACCCTGGCCTGGGTGTTCTCGAGCTGGACGCGGCCGGTGATCGTGATGGCGATCATCCCGTTCGGCCTCGTCGGCACGATCTGGGGACACTACCTCTGGGAGGTTCCGCTTTCGCTGTTCTCGGTCGTCGGGATCATCGGCATGATCGGCATCATCATCAACGACTCGATCGTGCTGGTGACGACAATCGACGACTATGCGCAAGATCGGGGACTGATTCCCGCGATCATCGACGGGACGGCCGACCGGCTGAGGCCGGTGCTTCTGACCACGGCGACGACGGTCCTCGGTCTCACGCCGCTGCTCTACGAGACGTCGCAGGACGCACAGTTTCTCAAGCCCACGGTGATCACGCTGGTCTACGGGTTGGGTTTCGGTCTGGTTCTGGTGCTCATGGTGGTGCCGGCGCTTCTGGCGATGCAACACGACATCGGGCGGCTCTTCCGGTCCATGCGCCGGGCGGTTCGGGGCTTGTCGAAGTCGGGTCCCGTCGGCATCGCGACGGGTGTCGCGGCGGCAGGTGCGACGGCGGTTTTCGCGGTCACGCTCGGCTCCGTTCTGGTGACCGGAGGCCTGCCGGCGCCGCTCTCCGGCGCGCTGCCGGTCGAGACGGTGACGCCCGGGATGGCCTTCGGGATGTTCGTGGCCGGCGCGGCGGCGGTCGTCGTGCTGGTCTGGGCGGTGAGCGCGCTGCTGATCGGTCGGCGGCTCGGCCGGGTGTGACGCGCGGGCCTCAGCGTCCCGTGCAGCCTCGAATGTCCACTCCGCGGCCGTCGGCAAGCACGGTGATCCGCACTTCGGAGCGATCGACGATGAACGGCTTGCCGCTCGGCGGCACCATCTCGGTCACGGCGGTAAGGGTCCCGCCATCGCGGCGCATCTCGGCCTCCGAGATCCAGATCGCCGGGTCCGGCAATTCGAGCACCGCGACCTCCTCGACGCCGATCGGCGGCATGTCGATGGCCGCGGTGAGCCGGATCCCGTCCGCGATCGGTTCGACAGAACAGCTCACCCCCGCAACACCTGCCGCCGCCGCCGGGATCGGCTGGTGGTCGAGCGCGGCGCCGATCCGGGCGTCATGCACGCCGTCGACGGGCAACTGAGCCGCGATGTCGAAGCTGACGGGAATGCACACCTCCTCGCAGACACCGATCTCCAGTCGGCCGCCAAGGCTGACGGGCGCCGACGCATCGGCGGGGGTGACGCGGATCGGGATGACGACGTCCCCGGAATAGCCGACCGAGCGGACGCCGTTCTGGTGGAAGACATGCGGGACCGGGAAGACCGGTGACCATCCGGCGAGGTTGCGGGACCCCGACCAGTCGAAATGCGGCGGGATGCCCGCGTCCCCGGGCGCGCGCCAGTAGGTCTTCCAGCCCGGAGCGAGGCTGATGCGAATCGCGGCCACATGCTCTCCTGATGCCTCCCGCCAACCCGGCAGAAGCTCGGCCGAGGCGACGCTGGCCGGAATCTCGGCCGCGGCGGGGGTCGCCGTCAGGAGAGCGGCCGCGAGGAAGGAAAACCCTTTCGTCATGCCGCGACCCTAGCCAGCGGCGCCCGGACTGGAAATCACAAAGCGGCGAAATGACGGGACCGTGTCATTTCTCGGATTTGACGTGATCGTCTCTGGCACTATCCAATGGGACTGAACAGTCATGGGATGGTTCTGTGGACCTGAGCGGCAAGCTGTTGATCGCCATGCCCGGAATGGGCGACCCGCGATTCGACAAGAGCGTGGTCTTCATGTGCGCACATTCGGACGAGGGCGCCATGGGGCTGATCGTGAACAAACCAGCGCCGGATCTCGCGTTCGGCGATCTGCTTGAGCAACTCGGCATCGAGCCGGGGCCGAATCCGATCCGGCTGCCCGTCCACGTCGGCGGTCCCGTCGAACACGGGCGCGGCTTCGTGCTGCACTCCGCGGACTACGGGCGCGCGGGCGCGACGCTCGGCGTCAACGAGGCGTTCGGGATGACAGCCACGCTCGAGATCCTCGAGGACATGGCGCAGGGCAGGGGTCCGAAGTCGGCACTGCTCGCGCTCGGCTACGCAGGCTGGGGGCCGGGACAGATCGAGAACGAGATCCAGCGGAACGGATGGTTGACCTGCGACGCGACTGGAAGTCTCGTCTTCGACACCGATGACGGCAACAAGTGGACCGCGGCGCTCAAGGTGCTGGGGGTCGACGCACTCCTGCTGTCGTCCTCGGCCGGGCGGGCCTAGTCCCGCGGCGCCGCGGCCCGGCGCAGCCTGTCGTTGATCGCGCGCCCGAGGCCGTGATCGGGAATCGGGGCCACGGCGATGCGGGCCGCGGCGCTTCGATCGAGATCTCTCAGATAGTGAAAGAGGTTGGCGGCCGCCTCCGTCAGGTCTCCCGTCGGGGAAAGGTTCAAATCGCCGCCTGTCTGGAAGAAGCCGAGCAGGACTTCGCCCGGCTCCGCCCCGGCCGCGTTCATCCGCACCTGCGCCTCGGGCGCATAGTGGGAGGCGATTTGGCCCGGAGACACAGGTGCCCCGGTCTCGACATGCGCCGCCAGCGGCCCGCCGAGGCACGCCTCGATGGCCTCGGCCGGGAGGCCGCCGGGCCGCAGAAGTCGGGCTTCTCCGTCAAGGCCGACGATCGTCGACTCCACGCCGACCGGGCAGGGGCCGCCATCCAGCACGGCCGCGATGCGGCCGCGGAGCGTGTCCAGCACGTCCTCGGCGCGCGTCGGGCTGAGCCTACCGGAGGGGTTGGCCGACGGCGCGGCGACAGGTCCGCCGACGGCGCGCAGAAGCCGCCGCGCCAGCGGATGCGCCGGTACCCGGACCGCGACGGTGTTAAGGCCGGCCGTCACCAGCGGAGAGACTCCTGCGGCCTCCTTCAGAGGCAGCACCAGCGTGAGAGGCCCGGGCCAGAAGGCGGAGGCCAGACGATCCGCCTCGGGCGTGAACCGGGCGATCGCGCGGGCGGCGTCCGCATCGGCGACATGCGCGATCAGCGGGTTGAACAGGGGACGGCCTTTCGCCTCGAACAGCCGGGCCACGGCGCGATCGTTGCGCGCGTCGGCGCCGAGCCCGTAGACGGTTTCCGTCGGGAAGGCGACAAGCCCCCCCGCCCGCAGGATGGCAACGGCCCTTTCGAGGCCCGCGTCGTCCGCTTCGAGGCGTTCGGTCGGGAGGTCGCCCATGGTCGTGACGCTGCGTCGCTGTTGATGGTTCGGCCCGCGCCGACCATCTTCGATGCCGGCTGGGCGGCGATACAGGATGCGCCGCGTGAAGAAAAGCCGTCGGGGAGAAAGTCATGCCGTATCGCGCGCCTGTCGACGAGTTCCGGTTCCTATTCGACCACGTCGTGGGCTTCGGCGGCGTGACCCGGACAGACCTGTTCGCCGAGGCCGAGGGAGAGATGACAGACGCCATGCTGACCGGCGCGGCGCGGCTTTGCGAGGAGGGTCTCGCGCCGCTTCAGCGGGTGGGCGACCAAAATCCCGCGGTGCTCGAGAACGGGGTGGTGCGGACCGCGCCCGGCTTCGCCGAAGGGTACCGGGCCATTGCGGAGGGTGGCTGGATCGCCTGCTCGGCGCCGGCCGAACACGGCGGGCTGGGGCTGCCGCAGACGCTGACGACGGCGCTCAACGAGATGATGGCGGGGGCCTGCCTGTCGATCCAGCTTCAGCCGCTTCTGGCGCAGGGCCAGATCGAGGCACTGCACGCGCACGCCTCGGAGGAGCTTCGCCGACTCTACCTGCCGAAACTTATCGCCGGCGAATGGTTCGGCACGATGAACCTGACCGAACCGCAGGCCGGCTCGGACGTGGGGGCGCTCAGGACGCGGGCGGAGCCGGACGCCGACGGCACCTACCGGATCACCGGACAGAAGATCTACATCACCTGGGGCGACGCCGATTTCATCGGCAACGTCTGCCATCTCGTGCTCGCGCGGCTTCCCGGAGCGGCGCCGGGGACGAAAGGGATCAGCCTGTTCCTCGTGCCGCGCCAGATCCCGGATGCGACCGGCAATCCCGGTGCGCGCAACAGTCTTCGAGTGGTGAGCCTCGAGCACAAGCTCGGCCTCCATGCCTCGCCGACCTGCGTGATGGAGTACGATGGTGCCAAGGGCTGGCTCGTCGGTGAGGAGAACGGCGGCATGGCCGCGATGTTCACGATGATGAACAACGCCCGCCTCGGCACCGGCATCCAGGGCGTGGGCGTGGCCGAGGCCGCCTATCAGCACGCGCGCGCCTATGCGGAGGATCGTGTGCAGGGGCGCGCGGGCGGCTCGGGCACGATCATCGAGCATGCCGACGTCCGCCGGATGCTCGCCTCGATGAAGGCCGACACGCAGGCCGCGCGCGCGATCGGCCTCTCCTGCGCGGTGGCCATCGACATGGCGAAGGCCACGGGCAATGCGGACTGGGCGGAACGCGCCGCCTTCCTCACGCCGATCGCCAAGTCCTTCTGCACCGACACCGGCATCGCGGTCGCCAACGAGGGCATTCAGGTCCACGGCGGCATGGGCTTCGTCGAGGAGACGGGCGCCGCGCAATACTTCCGCGACATCCGGGTCTCGGCGATCTACGAAGGCACGAACGGCATCCAGGGAATGGACCTCGTCGGACGCAAGATGATGGACGGGGGCGACGCGGCCTTCCGGCTGCTCGACGAGATCGAGCAGGGGGCCGAGGCCGCCCGCGCCGCCTTCCCCGATCTGGCGCGATCGGTCTGGAGCGCCGCCGAAAGCCTGCGCGAGACGACGGAGTGGCTTCTCGAGCAGGATGCACAGACCCGCTTCGCCGGCGCGGTCGCCTACCAGCGCGCCTTCGCCCGCGTGCTCGGATCGCACTTCCACCTGAGGGCGGCGGTCGCCGCGGGGGACGGGTCCTCGCGTGCCGCGCTCGCCGGCTTCTACATCCGTTGCCTCCTGCCCGAGCACGGCGCGCTTCTGGCGCACGCCCGCGAGGGCGCGGCGGTCTTCGCTCTCGGTCCCGGCGACCTCGCCGCATGATGGATCAGCCGGCACAGGGCATCCGCTACCCCGTCGAAGCGCCTCCCGACCCGGGCGAGGCCGTGGAAATCGCCGACGGCATCCTCTGGCTTCGCGTGCCGCTGCCGATGCGGCTCGACCACGTCAACGTGTTCGTGCTCGACGACGGCGACGGGTGGACGGTGATCGACACGGGTCTCGACACCCGGAAGATCCGCGCGATCTGGGACCGCTTCATCGCGGGATCGCTGGGCGGCAGGCCGCTCCGCCGGCTGATCCTCACTCACCACCACCCCGATCACGTGGGACTTGCGGGGTGGTTCGTGCGTGACCTCGGCGCGGAACTCTGGACGACCCGCACCGCCTATCTCATGGCGCGGATGCTGACGCTCGACGAGCAGGAGGTGCCGGCGGAGGAGACGCTCGCCTTCTGGCGCGGGGCCGGGATGTCGCCCGCGATGCTCGCGCAGAAGCGCGCCGAGCGTCCCTTCAACTTCTGCGACGTCGTCGCGCCCATGCCGCTCGGCTTCCGGCGGATCGTCGAGGGCGACCGGATCGACATGGGCGGGCGCCGCTGGACGGTGCGGATCGGCAACGGCCACGCCCCGGAACACGCGACCTTCTGGTCGGACGACGGGGGGCTCGTCATCGGCGGCGACCAGATCCTGCCGTCGATCTCGCCCAATCTCGGCGTCTACGCGACCGAACCCGAGGCCGATCCTGTCGGCGACTGGATCGAGGCCTGCCACCGTCTCGCCGTCCACGCGACCGAGCGGCAACTCGTCCTGCCGGGCCACAAGCTGCCCTACACAGGCCTGCCTACGCGGATGCGTCAGCTCGAGGACAACCACCACGGCGCGCTCGACCGGCTCGGGGTTCACCTGAAGGAGCCGCGCACCGCCGTCGAGTGCTTCCAGCCGCTCTTCCTGCGGAAGATCGGCGATGGCGAATACGGCCTTGCCCTCGTCGAGGCACTGGCGCACTGCCTCCATCTCTGGCATGCGGGTCTGGCCACGCGGGAGAGGCGTGCGGACGGGGCCTGGCTGTTCCGGGCGGACTGACCTGCTGCGGCCATTTCGCGCCTCGAGACGGCGTGACAGGTCCGCCTGAATCGGCTATCGGAACGACGAACACGGGAACAGCAAGGGCCGACAGAGATGGCAGAGCACAAGCCGGGATCGATGGACATCACCGAGCAGGAGAAGACCTTCGAGGGTTTCGTCCGGTGGAGCGTCCGCGTTGCGGTCGTGAGCATCGGGATCCTGATCTTTCTCGCGATCTTCAACAGCTGACATGTGGAACCGGCCAAGGTTTCTGGTCGTCGTCCTGGCGGCAGGTCTCCTGACTCTGGCGGGCTGCGCGGAACGGACGTGGGCGCCCGATGTGGACGTGCAGCGCGCGCTCTACTCGAACGGCGATCCGCCGTCGATCACGCTCTACACCGTGCAGAGCACGCGCAGCGGGAACGGCGCGCACAGCGGGCTTGTCGTGAACGGCGCGCACCGCGCTCTGTTCGATCCGGCGGGCACCTTCTATCATCCGGCCGCGCCGGAACGGAACGACGTGCACTTCGGCATCACCGAGAACGTGCTCAAGGTCTATGTCGACTACCACGCGCGCGAAACCTTCGACGTGATCGTGCAGACGGTGGAGGTCCCCGCCGAGGTCGCGGCGCAGGCGCTTTCGGCGATTCAGGCCTACGGTCCGGTGCCGAACGCGCAGTGTACGCTGTCGGTGTCGCGCGTCCTGTCGCGGCTCGACGGCTTCGAGAGCATCCCGGCGGGATGGTTCCCGAACCGGCTGTCCGACGCCTTCGCGGCACTTCCGGAAGCGACCTACGCCCGCATCACAGACGATGACGCCGACACGAATCACGGCGTTCTTTTCGAAGCGGCGAAGAATTACACGCCGAATACGGCGAGCGACGAATAGAGCACCACCGCGCCGATCAGGATCGCGCCGAGGACGTTCTTCCACCAGAGCCCGACGACGAGCGTCGTGAGCGCGGCGAGGATGCGCGCGAGATCCGGCTCGCCGCCCGTCGCTGCCGGCCACAGCACAAGCGGCGCCACCAGACCCGGGATCACGGCAACCGGCGCGTAGCGCAGATGTCGGAGCGCCCATGCCGGCAGCGGCCGGTCCCCGATCAGTCCCAGAAACGAGAACCGGATCAGGAAGGTGCCCACGGCGAGGGCGCCGATGACGGTCCAGACCTCCGTGCTCGTCATCTGCGTTCTCTTTCGAGCCAGAGCTCGGCACGGGCGCCCACCGCCATCGCCAGCACCGCCGCGATGAGAAGGCCGGTGTTGTAGGGCAAGAACGCGAGCGCCAGCGCCGCCACAATCGAAGTCACGGCCGCCGCGACATGCGCGAGCGTGCGCAGCATCGGCGCTATGATCGCGATGAAGGTGATCGGCAGCGCGAAATCGATGGCGAAGCCGGGCGGAATCCGCGCGCCCGCGACCGCCCCCACCAGCGTCATCGCGTACCAGGTCGGCGCGACGGGAAAGGCGAGTCCAAAGAAATACGCCAACCGGTCGGCGAGCGGCATCTGCGGCGCGGCCTCGTATTTGGCGACGCTCATCGCATAGGTCTGGTCGACGTTGAGGTAGGCGACGACCGCGCGTTTCCAGAGCGGGGCTTCTCCCAGATGCGGGAGCAACGCGGCCGAGTACATCGCCATCCGCAGGTTCACCGCGAGGGCCGTTGCGATGGCGACGAGAACCGGAGCGCCCTCGGTCATCTGCTGGAGCGCCGCGAACTGCGACGCGCCCGCGATGACGAGCACGGAAAAGCCCATCGTCGCCAGAAGGTCGAGCCCCGCCTCGGTCGCGACGACACCGAAGAGCATCGCGAAGGGACCCACGACCAGCACGAAGGGCAGCGCGTCGCGCGCACCCCGCCAGAAGGCGGTTTTGACGGTGGAGGATGCCATTTCGGGACCTTAAGGTGTTCGTCACGCCGATACAGCAGCTTGGCGGGAGGTTCAAATGGCGGATGCTGATCCCAGCCATCACGGCGCGTCATGTTGAGCCGTCCGGCAGGCCTTATCCTCGCAGGGGGGCGAGGGCTGCGTCTCGGCGGGGCGGACAAGGCGCTTGTCGGGATCGGCGACGAGACGCTGATCGCGCGGGCGGCGCGGCGGCTTGTGCCGCAGGTCGCGGCGCTCGCGATAAGCGCGAACGGCGATCCGGGCCGGTTCGGGCTCGACCTGCCGGTGCTCGGCGATACGATCGGCGGCGCGGCCGGGCCGCTTGCCGGTGTTCTCGCGGGTCTCGACTGGGCGGAGGAAAGCGGTTTTCACAGCGTCGCCAGCGTCGCCGTCGACACGCCGTTCTTCCCCGACGACCTCGTCGCCCGACTTGTCGCGGCCGGGGCTCCGTCGGTCGCCGCCACGGGCGGCCAGCCGCATCCGACCTGCGCGCTGTGGCCCGTGACGCTCCGCGACCGCCTGCGCGACTGGCTCGACACCGGCGAGCGGAAGGTGATGGCCTTCGCCGAGATCGCGGGCGCTCGGACCGTCCCGTTCCCCGATCCATCCGCCTTCTTCAACATCAACACGCGCGAGGACCTCGCCACGGCCCGCACGATGGCCGGGCGATGACCTTCGACACCATCCTCATGGTCGACTGGTCGGGCGGGAATGATACCGGCCGCCGCCCGCGCAAGGACGCGATCTGGGCCGCTGTCGCGCGCAGGGGCGACCCGCCCGTGCCCTGCGTCTACCTCCGAAACCGGGACATCGCGCGGGAGTGGCTTGAGGACTTCCTCGGCACCGAGATCGCCGCCGGGCGCCGCGTCTTGGCCGGGTTCGACTTCCCCTTCGGCTATCCGTCGGGCTTCGCGGACCGCCTTGCAGGCCGCGCCGACCCGCTCGCCGTCTGGGCGTGGATGGCAGACAACCTCGAGGACGCTCTCACGGCCAACAACCGCTTCGGCCTCGCGGGTCGCATCAACTCCCGTTTTCCCGGCGTCGGGCCGTTCTGGTTCAACGGCAGCGCGCACGACGTTCCCGATCTGCCGAGAAAGGGCCGCGACCGAACGGACCACGGGATGCCGGAACGACGCGCCGTCGAAACGCTGGCGGCGGGCAGCTTCACCTGCTGGCAGATGGGCGGGGCAGGTGCCGTGGGCTCCCAGGTGATGACCGGGATGGCCGTGCTCGAGCGTCTCCGCCGGCATCTGCCGGACGATTGCGCGGTGTGGCCCTTCGAGCCTCTCGACCGGCCGATCGCCTTCGTCGAGGTCTGGCCCTCGCTCGTCGACGCAGCCGTCAAGGCGGCCCTGCGGCCGGGCGCGATCAAGGACGCCGTGCAGGTCCGCCTGCTCGCCCGCGCGATCCGGCGGATGCAGGACGACGGAACGCTCTCGCAGGCGCTCGGGGCCGTTCCCGAGGTTGCCAAGGCTGAAGAAGGCTGGATTCTCGGCGTGGGCGCGGAGGAGGCGCTGTCCGCCGCGCTCAGGTGAAGATGCCCGTCACGCGGCCCAGCAGCATGAAGGCCCGCGCCGTCCGCGTGTCCGAAAGCGCCGCGATCTCCTGATCCGTGGCGGATTTCTCGAACTCGCTGAAAACCCTGTCGAACTTCCTCAGGAAGTGATGGACCGCGTCGCGGAAGATCGGGTCGTTGCGCATCCGGGCCGCCGTCAGCGCGAGACTCGACCGGTCGCGGACCCCGCCCAGCGTCGCGATCGGGCGTCCGCGCTGGCCTTCCGCGAAGCGTCGCCAGATCTCGGGACGCGCGCGGTCGGGGACGAGGTCGTCCATGTAGATGCCTTCTTGGGAGAGGAGCGTCAGCACGTCCTGGCTCGCCTGGATGAGTTCCGCCGACTGCCGGTCCTGCATCGCGCGGCGCAGCGCCCTGAAGCCTTCGCGATCCTCGGCGGTCTCGGGAAAGTTCAGCGCGGAGATGAAATCGGCGATCGACACCTCGGCGGCCGGCTCGGGCGTCTCGACGATCGCGAAGCTCGGTTGCTCCTCCTGCGGCGGCGGGACGGGCGTCTTTTCGGCCCGCGCCTTCTCCTCGCGGATCGACGCGAAGGCCGCGAAGGCCGATTGGCCCTGCTGCCTCTGCGCCTCCATGAGCTGGTCGAGCTTGCGTTCGACGGCGGAGGGCTTCAGCCCCATGTGCGCCGACTGTTGCTGGGCCACGTAGCTCTGCCGCATCGCATCGATCGTGGTCTGGAGACGCGCCGATTCCTCTCGCATGATCCGCGCGCTGTTGGCGGCCAGCGCCGCGACCCAGAACAGCCCCACCGGCATGAAAACGGCGATGAGAAGCATCACGGTCCGGAGCGGATCGGCGCGCGGCGCGTCGACGTTCCGCCCCGCGACAAAGAGGAACACCGTCACGCCCGCCAGCCAGAGCACGGTCAGGACGAGCGCGATCGTCTCGGACGCGGACAGTCCCGAGGACGAGATCCGCCGATTGTAGATCCCCAGGTCGAGCGGCTTGGGATCCTTCTCGTCCGTCGCCGGCTCTTCAGGGTTGGCCTGATCGGTCATCGGGCGCAGTCCGCCTCAGCTGTAGTGGATGCTCAGAATCTCGTAGCTCTTCTCGCCGCCGGGCGTGCGGACCTCCACCGAATCGCCTTCCTCCTTGCCGATGAGCGCACGGGCGAGCGGGGATTTCACGTTGAGAAGCCCGCGCTCGATATCGGCCTCGGGCTCGCCCACGATCCGGAAGGTCTTTTCGTCGTCGGTGTCTTCGTCGACGACGGTGACCTGCGCGCCGAACTTCACCGACCCCGACAGTTTCGACGTGTCGATCACGTCGGCAAGCGCGAGGATGCCTTCGAGTTCCTTCACCCGACCTTCGATGAAGCTCTGACGCTCGCGCGCGGCGTGGTACTCGGCGTTCTCCGAAAGATCGCCGTGCTCGCGCGCCTCGGCAATGGCGCGGATCACGGCCGGCCGCTCGACGGACTTGAGGGTCTTCAATTCGCTACTCAGCGCGGCGTGACCCGCGCGGGTCAGGAGGATTTTTTCCATGTCCTGAATTTTCCGATCGGTACTGAACCGGAGGAAGCCAAACAGAATACCCCTCTGATGGCAAGCGAGGAAACAGTGGCTGTGCAGGGTTCGGCCATGTTCCCGGACCGGCCGGCGCGGCGCCCGGACGCGGGGTTCCCCGCGTCGGGTGCGACAGCCGTGACGTCCCGTTCAGATTGACCATGCAGGCCGCGGCCAATAAGTCATGTCGGACCGACGGGCTGGTATCCGCCCGCCAGTGATCCGAGGGGACGCGCATGGCCGAGATCGAACGCGAGTCGATGGAATATGACGTGGTGATCGTGGGTGGCGGGCCTGCCGGTCTTTCCGCCGCGATCCGTCTCAAGCAACTCGATGCCGACCTGAACGTGGTGGTTCTGGAGAAGGGGTCCGAAGTCGGCGCGCATATCCTGTCGGGCGCGGTGATCGACCCTGCGGGCCTCGACGCGCTGATCCCCGACTGGAAGGAGAAGGGCGCACCGCTGAGCGTGCCCGTCCGCGAGGACAACTTCTACCTCCTCGGAGAGGGCGGCGGTATCCGGCTGCCGAACTTCGTGATGCCGCCGCTGATGTCGAACCACGGCAACTACATCGCCTCGCTCGGAAATGTCTGCGGCTGGATGGCGGAGCAGGCAGAGGCGCTCGGCGTGGAGGTCTTCCCCGGCATGTCCTGCTCGGAGCTCGTCTGGGGCGAAGACGGCGAGGTCAAGGGCGTCGTCGCGGGCGAATTCGGCCTCGACGCCGATGGCACGCCGGGCGATGGCTACGAGCCGGGGATGGAACTGCACGGCAAGTACGTCTTCCTCTCCGAAGGCGTCCGCGGCTCGCTCTCCAAGCAGGTCATCGAGAAATACGCGCTCGACAAGGACGCCGAGCCGCAGAAGTACGGCCTCGGGATGAAGGAAATCTGGGAGATCGACCCCGAGAAGCACCGCGAGGGCACGGTCACCCACACGATGGGCTGGCCGCTCAATTCCACCGCCGGCGGCGGGTCGTTCATCTACCACGCCGCGGACAATCAGGTGTACCTCGGCTTCGTCGTCCACCTGAACTACGAGAACCCGTATCTCAACCCCTACATGGAG